>Ga0182004_10003803_pt1 | contig 12065 bp, 16 predicted proteins | sample Sormic07211540_1_FD_120479 | JGI IMG/M metagenome (GOLD analysis project Ga0182004, IMG submission 120479) | Endophyte microbial communities from Sorghum bicolor roots, Mead, Nebraska, USA - 072115-40_1 MetaG | ecosystem: Host-associated > Plants > Roots > Unclassified | place: USA: Nebraska... | reverse complement strand
GAGCAGAGGAGAGAGTCACATACCACAAGCATCTAGCTCTGCAGATGAAATTTTCAAGGGATTTTCTGTCCAATTTTTTTGCAGCCATGATTTCCTGTTTCGCTCGTAATTTAGTCGTTTGAGTTCCAAATCGTGTTCTGTCTGTTGCGTTGGTTTTCTACCGCTGTGAGTAATCAATCTAGATACTCTCGTCACCTGTTGGCTTGAGTATTTTAGGTTTGACAATTTGCTCTTGGGACAGAGGCCAAATATATATTTCCAGAGAAAATTTAAGGCTCCCATTCACCCCCCTCTGGTCGCCGTTTTCGATCCTTCACATAGCGAGCTATTGGATGGGCCGGGCCACTCCTATTGATTTTTCATCCATTCACCTCCTCGGTCGCCTCACCTCTAAATACTATATTATCTCTAACTACGTCTAATGAGCCTAGCTCTCAAGACATAAGAGAGAGAGGACGAATGTGATGAAAGAGAGAAGAAAGATTATGGCCGCAACTAGCTCGAATGAATATTGGTGATCTCGATTTGCAAGAAAATTAGCTTGATTTGGGTTCAATTTAACATTATGCCTTCGAACCGATTTATCCAAAACTGATTTTTGGTTAACGCTTCTCTAAAACCAAAATTGTTTATAACCGATTTAATCGAACCGATTTGACCAAATTAACCAAATGTTCAGGCCTAACTAAGGAGGACTTCCATGGACATAGTGGCTCTGGATGCAATGAATTAAGGTTCTATTTGGCAATTACGGAGGAAAGGAGCAAAGTTGAAGAGGCTTTATGAGAGGAAGGCAGCCATGGCCCATGGAGATTGTGCCTAATGTGGAGCTATCAAGGTGGTGGATTTTACCCTTACAACATGACTAAGGAGGCATGCACCATAATGCAAGCAACTAAATACAACACTATCAAATGTAACTTATATGAGTCTAGCCCAACCAAACACCAACACATTGCATATATCTATGTTAAGCTGGACTATAGTGCATAAGGGCCAATACATGTCATGTCTAGTGCAGGAAACTAAAAGTTTTCATGTCTGCAAAAGCTTTTTCTCATTTTTCCATTGGTCAGCTGGATTTCCTCATACCGAGGAGGCTACATCCAATGAGGGTGTTGTTGCTGTCGACGAGGGATGTTTTCAGCCACTTACAAAAACTTCGATATTACTTTGGGGTAATAAATTATTTATTATCTTTCTAAAAAGCCTATGCAAATCTTTTGTGTGGAAAGTTTTGGGAAATAAGTTTATTTAATTAAAAAGAATTCATTTTCAATGTTTTTACAAAAATCATTTTGAAAAGTTTTTTCACAATTCATTATATATTTTATGGAAATATTCATAAAATATTATAGAAAATATTGCTTTTGAATATGACATGAAAAGTTTAAAATGAAAATATATAAATATGCATTGGAGAACAGTTTTTAGAAAAAGAAAGACCGGAAGAGGAAAAACATATATATATTAGAAAAGACTGTTATGTGCTGAATTTGACGGCTGGCAATTAGTGCTGAAAAAATATAGGACGTGCTCCTCTGGAAAGTGAGGCCCATGAGGCGTATCGATCAAGCACCGTCCACTCTCACATCAAAGGCCGAGGTGGCCTCGCCTCCTTCGACTAAACGCCTTGCGGATAACGGGGGGGGAGGGCGAGCGAGCGACGGGACGGCACCAATGGCGATGCGAGCAGCTCCGGCGGCGGCGACAGGCTTCTTCTCTCCATCCTCCGTCTCTCCGAGGCGCTTCTCGTCCGCCACACCGCCGGCGTCACTCTCCACCGGGCGCTGCATCCAGCGCCATCGTCTCCGCGCCTTCCCAAGTACAGTGTTGCTATCCCTCCGTTCCTTCCTTTTGGTGTTCCCATTTCTCAATGAACAAATACCATCCTCTCGCTCCATTCCCTTTGCAGGTTCGGAAATACCTCTAGAGGAACTCAACCCATCCGTCGATCTACTTGTAGGCTCCATCCCTCTGCCTCACCGCTGTTTCTGTCAATCTGTCATCAATTTATCGCCCTGTTATTTCTTGAAATAATCGTTATCCTGCTTATGGACGGACTTTGCATGGTTTTCTTGGTTGCAATCCCAATGCAGAGGAAAACTGCGGAGGCCGTCGGCGATTTCAGGAAAACGCCCATCTATATTGTCGGTATGCTTCTCAGCTTCGTTTGGATTTTTTTTTTTTTGGATCAAGTGTTAGCCACCACAATCAAATTTAGATACAGTTTAAATTTGGTAACACAACAAACTAACATTACACTTAGCAACCCAAAGGTGTCTCCGATGTGATCTGCCTTGTCATTATAATTTATAAACATTATAATGGGCAAGGTGCCTAAGTCCAAATGTCAGGTCATTATGCATCTAAACAGCACAAGAGAAAACAACTGTCATTGGTGTGAGGACATTGTTGAATTCTAAGTCTCAGCAGTTTCTTCGACTACCACAATTTACAGCAAATGAATATCTTCACTGGACGAGACAGAAGACAAGTTGCCAAACTTTTTTCTAGTTGAGTGTCCAATTCCTTCTGCTGTCATGGTGTTCCCACAGTTCACGTTGATCACCACTAGAACAGGGGTCTGTTGTTCTCTAGCTAAGTAATTGCAGTCCCAGACTCATCCTACAATTTTCTGCCAAGTTATTTGAGATAAATATAGATTACTGTGAGGGGAAGGGTCGTTTCTTCGTGGTTCCTACAGAGCTTGTAAATTTGATTAACATTACAATCCTTGACAGTAGCTTGTCCATTGTGACCATTTTGTTCTGCAGTAGGAGCCACAGTTGTTTTCGAACTTGCATTTGTTTCAACCTATGACATCCAAATCAGCATCCAACCTTTTTTTGTTAGCCAACCAAACAATTTTGCCTCATAAGCTGATTTCTGATTAGTCCACGAGCAGATGAGCTCCAGGATGTCTTCTCCTCTTCATGTGTTAAATCTGTGCCTTGAATAGGGGACAAAGGTTTAGCAAAATGCTACAATTGTTGACGGGATGGCCCTTTTCATCCAGGTCCTGTTCTGAAGAGCTCTGCTGCAAGCCTGCAACCTTCCAAGTTTTCCTCTAGGCCAATGTGTACACTGCCTGTGCAATTTCTTTCAAAGTAGCATGTCCAGCCTGCTGTTCTAAATCTGCTGCAATCTTCATGCTCATGCAAGAATTTAACCTGGGTGCCGTTAACTAGCATGACAGCAGTACAATTCCTTGTCCATCAGTCTGCCTCGTCACGGAGTGTGTTCATTCCGATCCATGCTATTTTGTCCCTTCTGAGTTTACTAGAACCATGACATCTCACGCTAATACTCTAATGTTACTTGATGAAAAAAATAGGCCTGGTCCTGGCCAGCAAGATGCAACTGACTGGATTGTTCCTTCATGCATAGGCACGGATTGCACAGCCAAGCGCAACATCGCCAAGCTGCTTGCGAATTCCATAATATACCGCTACCTCTGCAGTGAGGAACTGCTTGAGGATGTTCTTGGTGGGAAGGACGCCCTCAGAGCCTTCAAAGAATCTGATGAGAAGGGCTATCTTGAAGTCGAGGTTCTTTCCTTCTTTCTCCTTTCCTCCCTCTATTTTTTTTTACTAGTTTTCTTGCTCAAAATGTTACTGCCCCTACATTACCTTGCACTAATTTTCCATTCTTCTGTCTCACTGCTAGACCGAAGGGTTAAAGCAGCTCACGTCCATGGGTAGCCTTGTGTTGTGCTGTGGTGATGGCGCTGTCATGAACTCAACCAATCTGTATGTATGGATGCATCTCCATTGTCTATTGTTTTTGTCACACATGTAAAGTTATTAATTATAAGCATACATATGCTGGTGTTTATGAACCTCCAGGGGGCTACTGAGGCATGGTGTCTCCATTTGGATTGATGTTCCTCTTGAAATGGCAGCAAATGATATGCTGAAGAGTACGGGAACACAAGCTACTACGGATCCAGACTCTTTTTCTCAGGTTAGCCTAAATTTTGTTTGATGCTCTCTATGGATGTGATGACTGACTGAAATTCAAGTGTTATTTGTGAAACATGGTGCCACATCGTCTGGATAGTTATTAGCATGTTTATCTTTTAACTTGACCTTACTATCTATCTACATGTGTAGGCGATGAGCAAGCTCCGTCAGCGGTACGATGAACTGAAAGAGCGCTATGGAGTTTCTGATATTACTGTTTCAGTACAAAGTAAAGATAGATCCTCAAACCGCCTTTCATTCCCTTTGAGTTACAGTTAGTAAATGGTAAATATTTAGAATCGGGTGAACTTTTTTTTCTGAGATGCCTCAACACCTTTCAGGTGTCGCTTCTCAGCGTGGGTACAGCAGCGTTGACTCGGTGACACTTGAGGACATGGTCCTTGAAGTAAGTCAGCAACATTTTATTTATTTCCAGACCACATATGTCTTCATTTTGGACAATTAGGCACAGCACTTGTAACTGCTGAATACAACTGATTCTAACATCGAGAAGCTGATCGTGAATTTGATTTCCCAGATCGTGAGGCAAATCGAGAAGCTGATCCGAGCAAAGGAGATGATGGAAGCTGCAGGGAGGCCCTTCTAAACTAGATAGTAGATACCATGCTGCATACACAATATTTATGCTCCGGCATACCAATTGCCTGAACTCCAACGCTTCGCTGCTCAAGAAACTGATTGCAAGCGTGTGAAGTCCAAGGAGCTGAAGGTCGTTGTTCCACTCGAACATGCTTATATTGTAATTGCAAGATCATTTGCCATTTGATAGTGCAAATGCATTACGTGTTCATCTGCCATGGCTGAATTTACTGTCTATTGGAAATGGCAGTTTTGCCTGTATACATGGGCCCAGCAGCCAAAATTTGGGAATTTTGGTGAAAGGAAAATTTCAGAATGCATTTATAGTGACTATGTTACAATGCTAAGGTTTTCTACCTAAAAATTTTTCATCCATCCCGTCGAGTCTTTGGACACATGCATGGAATATTAAATGTAGACAGAAAAAAAACTAATTGCACAGTTTGGTTGTAAATCGTGAGACAAATCTTTTAAACCTAATTAGTCCATGATTAGCCATAAATGCTACAGTAATCCACATGTACTAATGACAGATTAATTAGGCTTAATAGATTTATCTTGCAATTTCTAAACGAGCTATGTAATTTGTTTTTTTATTGGTTTTCAAAAACTCCTCCGATATTCTTCTGACACATTCGATATGACACCTAAAATTTTCTTTTCGTGAACTAAACAGGACCTAAACGAACAGGATGTGAGGTTTGATCAATTTTACATCAGGGATTTTATGTGATTTCGTCTTTTCATGAGAGTCAGAGATAACGATGGACAAAACAAGGAAAATGGTGGCTGAAACTGAAAGCCAAAGCAGCCTCTCCACGCATTCACACGCGCGCTGACGAGGCGAGGCGGCTACATGGTGGGACCCACGTGCAGCCTCACGAGCCGCGTCAAGCCCCCGGACCGGATGTGCCTTTCGGCTCTATTACCGGAGCGGAGAGCGAGGGAGCGAGACGAGATCCATTCGCAACTGCTGCTGCTGCGCCTCGACTCGTAGCCCGGAGAGGAACCCTAGCTAGCAAAGCCGGAGGCGGCAAGAGAGAGCAGCCATGGCGCGGTGCCTCGCGCTCGTCGCCCTCCTCGTCCTCGGCCTCGCCGCCGCCCCCGCCGCCGCCGCCGCGGCCGACGCGCCCTTCGTCGTCGCGCACAAGAAGGTTTCGCTCTCCCGCCCCAAGCCGGGCGTCGAGCGCGTCGCCGTCTCCCTCGACCTCTACAACCAGGGATCCGCGTGAGTACCGCTCACACCCCACCGCCGATCCGGTTTGTTGCTTGTAGTAGTTTCGCTTACTCCTGGGATCTGATCTGACTCGGCATGCCTTCCTTTCCTGGGAGATTTGAACGCGCCTCCACTTGCTTGGATCTGCATCGTGCGGTGAGCGAGTGATGCGAGGTTTACTTCTTAAACCTTAGCCGGGGATTTAGTTGTCCAATTTTTTCTAATCGTAGGTCCGCTAAATCTGAATGATAGATTTGCTTAATTGTGTATAAGAAGTGAAGAATTCATAATTTTCAACCTTCGCTTGCTCTTCTGCTTTTATAGATCCCCAATTCTCCCTATCCCTTGCTGGAAACGGGAGCAGATCATTATTCCTGTGTGCTGCCCTCGCTCATAATTGACTGCGAGATCAAGAGTGCTGGCCTTGCTCTTAATTGACTGTTGTTAGATCAAGAGTGCTGCACTTGTTTTTAATTTACTGCTAGATCAAGATTTTTGTATCCTCAATTGCGAACTAATCAATGATTCTCGTGCATATTGGGCCCATGCTGATGGTTATCTAGCTAAACAACCAGTAAGGTCAACTTTTCAATCACTCCATCCAAAGTGCTAGTGCTAACTTGCGTGTATGTAGTTTTGTCACAAAGAAAATATTCATAGGGACCAGGACCACGTGGAAGATTGCATGGGCTATTTTGTCTGCTACATCTTACTCGAATTTTTGTTTTGTCATCATGCAGATGGTTAATGATATCTTTATTTGTAATGTGTTTTTGCATAAAAAAAGAGCTTTGCAATTTATTTCATGCAGAAATTGATGCATTGTCGGTTTCCCAAGGAGTTCACTCTTTGGTCTGCACTTGCAAAAGGAAATGCACTTTCTATTTATTCGCAGAACTGTGTGTCAAGTTTGCTTTGGGTTTAAGGCAATTGGTACTGTTGCAGTTGCATGCATTCTATTTTTACAAGTCATTTGTATGGGACAACACAATTTGTGTTGCTTTGCTTACCCTAAGATATCTTGCTTGTTCAGATATATATGCTGTAGTGTCACATTCTTATAGTATATTTCTGGCTAGATCTGGAAGCCAAACAACATTAAGTCGCCTAATAAAGTGACCTGGAATTTTTACTATATGTCTATGCACAGTGGATTTACTCCCTTTGTGCTACAACAATTGTTGGTATCACCATGTGCTACTGCTTTCTCTTGTATCACACTTCCAGTAATACTTGATGTGCTCGAATTTGGTATTTTTCTTGATTTTGAGTCATTGCATGATGTATATGTGTTCCTTTCTGTTTCATATGATGGCAAATCAATCACATATGTTCTTATACCATCTGCATGGACTTATTGTAAAATCTATTGCAGGACTGCCTATGACGTCTCCATTAATGATGACTCTTGGCCAACAGAAGCGTTTGAGCTTGTCACTGGAGAGAAATCGAAGACATTAGAAAGGCTTGACCCGTGAGTACATTTTGTAATGCATATCTCTGCTTTACGTGTTCATGTACATCACTACAGAAAATGATTTCATTACTTTGACTCTTTCAGTGGTGCCACTGCTTCACACACATTTGTCCTCGAGACCAAGACACAGGGCAGGTTCCAGGGTTCACCAGCTATTATTACATACCGTGTTCCCACAAAGACAGCTCTTCAGGTTTTCCCCCCTTTTGCCTCTACTGTATATAATTCAGTAGTGTTTCTTATGTTATGCATCTTGTATTGTCTTCTTATTTTCTACATCGCTATTGCTTGACCCGCGGTATTTAGCTAAATCAATGTTTTGTATATGTTGAAGGAGGCCTACTCAACTCCCATCTTCCCACTGGATATTCTTGCTGAGAGACCTCCAGAGAAGAAGTTTGAATGGGTAAGTAAACATGCCATTGCATGCACATCCTAGTTCATGTTTCTTTCTGATACTGATGTTTGGGTGCTATTTCTGGTGCTTCCTCTGCATGGAAATCCGAATATGCGCTCATACTATGTTCAGGCTAAGGTATTTCTTTCTTTCCTTCTACTTTTGTCAATTTTCCTAGTTCATCTAAACATGCTGCTCTGGTAGATTTTATCATTCATTTGACTATTTGAGTTGCACGCTAACAAAAAAAATGTTATCCACGTGCAGAGGCTTGTGGCGAAATACGGGTCACTTGTGTCTGTTGTCTCGTTTGTTGGACTGTTTATCTACCTCGTCGCGAGCCCATCAAAGAGCGGCTCAAAAGCAAGCAAGAAGAGACGCTGATCTACTTATAGGTTGCAGTTGACGGTGTAGCTGGTGGTTTTGCCTGGAGGAACTCTTGGTAGTTTGAGCTGAGCGAAAGCTTTTCAAGTTTACATTTACTCACCACACCATGAATTGCAACGAAGTGAGCATCAATTAGAAAACAGGACCTGTAATTTTGGTTGGTTATTTTCTGTTTCTGTCAGAGACCTAACTCGGAGGACCTGTAACTAGGAAAGTTGCTTTTGCTTGAAAGAACATTTGATATATGATTGTTGTTTCTGGCCTTGTTTAGTTCACCCTAAAATCCAAAAAGTTTTTAAGATTCTCTGTCACATCGAAGCTTGCGGTACATGCATGAAGCATTAAATATAGACGAAAACAAAAATTAATCACACAGTTTGACTGTAAATCACGAGATGAATTTTTTGAGCCTAGTTATTCTATGATTGGATAATATTTATCAAATAAAAACAAAAATGCTACATATTTCGGAACTAAACAAGGCCTCTGTGCTTCGTGCTTGGGTGTGTGAATTTGAGAGCAACCGTTTGGTAGGACGTTTTCAGCTGACAATGGTCATGACTCATGACATAGCAACTTCTGGTGATCTGAACCTTGCATGTTGAAGATCACATCGAACTGCTTGTCTCTTTCGGCTTCATGGTGAGTTTGTTCATTTGTCTAAAAAGTTATGGTTGAAAGTATTGTTTGTTGATTTGTTGTGAGAGAAAAACGCTGCTGAATGACTGGTAGATTCGTTAGATAAGTTCCAACGAATAGGGCCGGTGTGGTGTAGAATGAGGTTCAGGGCAGGGCACCGGAGTTTCTAATGATATTGGTCAAGAAGCTCCTCCTATCTCATGGCTGTCATTTCGACATCTAGAATTCTACATTTTTACATCACCTATTCAAAGCATCGTCTCTGTCAAATCTGCCGCGCACTGATAAATTTCATTCCCTGCGAAGATTAATCAAGATTCAAGAGGAAAAGAAATATGTTCTGAAATATCTGGTGTTTTATTGTTTCAGAGAAAAATAATTGATGTTTTTAACTTTTATCATTGATACTTTGACAAAATTTGTTTCAATATTTAGTTAAGTAAATAAAGTGAGAAATGCATCGTTGGATTCTCATTATCAAAATTACTTTAAATGTGTCATATATTGTTGGTTATTTGTACAAATATTCACATAGAGTGGTCAAACATTAGACACTAATGTCAAAATTGCCATGAAAGGAGTTTGGTAGTTAAGAGTAGAAAGCTTAGAAAACAATACCTAATAAAAATGCTTGGATGAGTAAACCTAGCCCAAATTTGCACAAAAGCTTTAGGAATGCTCATCCGTATTGTTGACTCCACTAATCAGCGAGCATCTTAGGATTAGAATCAACAAACAATGACACATCATCCATGACTTTCCTTTTTTAGGGTTTTTTTGGCAATAACATTTTTTTGGAAATTTTGTTTAGATAACTTCTCTCTTTTTTTGAAAAAATATATAACTTTTCTATAAGAATTTTGTGCATGACGTTTGTGGCGTAAGCTTATGCTTATATTTACCATGATATCTTCCGAAGAATGTAAGATATTATGTTATGCACACATGTTTATGCATAATAAGATTTGTGGATAAAACAATGATTACATATACATTAGCATGCAATGAAACATCTTTAAAACAAAATTATGCACACAATATTTGTGAAATAAAAACATAATATTTATGAATAAAATTATGCACAAGATGGTGAAACAAATACAAGGTTCATAAACAAAATTATGCACAAGACTCGTGAAACAAAATTGTGCCACAAGATTTGTGAGTAAAAACTACACATAAAAACAGGAAAAATATATGCACATGAGATTTTTTAACATAATAAGATTCAATTCAACTAGATCGGAAGAAGATATAAAATTTAAAATAACAAAAAAAAGTAGAAAAAAAGAGAAGGAAAAAAAAAAGAGCAAGCACGGCAATTTGAATGTGATGAAAGGAGAACGGGATGTCAGCCGTGCTGAGATGGGCCGGGCGTTCGGGGGCGAATGGTCGCCGAACTGAATTCGGGCTGTTTTGCTCACTTCCAGAGCCCAATTTCACTCAGATGGCCCATCAGAACCAGCCCACTCCTCCTCCCGCAACATCTCTCACACTGACACGTAGGTCCCACCACTCATCGGACGGTCCAAACCAGCCGTGAACCCCATCTCCACCGTCCGCCCTAGGGTAACCCTCCCAGTTTCCCGACCGCGCACTATATAAACCTCTCTCTTCTCCCTCGTCCAACCCTAGCCGCAGCGCGCTCATTTCCGCGTTCCCCCTCCCGCCTCGCCGCGCCGCCGCCGCCACCGCCGGAGAAGATGGGTCGCGTGATCCGCGCGCAGCGTAAGGGTGCGGGGTCCGTCTTCAAGTCCCACACCCACCACCGCAAGGGCCCCGCCCGGTTCCGCTCCCTCGACTTCGGCGAGCGCAACGGGTACCTCAAGGGCGTCGTCACCGACGTCATCCACGACCCGGGCCGCGGCGCGCCGCTCGCCAAGGTCACCTTCCGCCACCCCTTCAGGTACAAGCACCAGAAGGAGCTCTTCGTCGCCGCCGAGGGCATGTACACGGGCCAGTTCGTCTACTGCGGCCGCCGCGCCACGCTCTCCATCGGCAACGTCCTGCCGCTCCGCGGGATCCCCGAGGGTGCCGTCGTCTGCAACGTCGAGCACCACGTCGGTGACCGTGGTGTCTTCGCCAGGGCCTCTGGGGACTACGCCATCGTGATCAGCCACAACCCTGACAACGGCACCTCGAGGTCTGAATACGATCACCGCCCCCTCCTTTCTCTGTTTCATTCATTTGTATGATTAGATTTTCATTTATTCGTATGATGAGATCTAATGTAGTCGTGCGAGTAATTGCATCACTGAATCTGATATGTTATGGATCCTTTGTAGCATTATTCAAAAATGATTTGGCTCTATTTTTGTGGTTTGCTTATGCGCACAAGATTTAGTTTTCTATAATAATAAAATGGTCCGATTTATGGATTATTATGGTACATATCATCTGCCTGTTGTTATTTTTGTTGTAACGTGATTCAGTTTTACTTTGTAAAAGGTCTAGTTGACTTATGGCCTTGTATTGAGGTAGATTTTAGTTTGACTGTAGCCATTTGTAGCTGATTGGTTCTTTGATTGCAATGTGCTGCAGATAATCAAATAAACACCTTAGGTTGGTAGGTTCTGCAATGGCTACATTGTATATTTTGTGATTATAATTGTTCTACTTTACGCATCTCCAATACATATGCTGATGACATTGTAAGCTGTTTCGCATCTTGTTATGTCAGCCTTAAAATTATATTTTACTGCTGAAGATAATTTCAGTTGCAGTGTTTTTACCCTGTAGATATCCTAATCTGGCCTGCCTACTCTAATGTCTTGTTGATGTCCTAATCTAGTTGCCTACTAGAATGTCTTTTGCTTTGTCAGTGTAGTCAAGTGATTTTCTGATATTTGTCTGCATACTTAATTACACAGCAAGATAGGCTAATTCTGCTCTTTTCTTACAGGATTAAGCTACCCTCTGGTGCCAAGAAGATTGTCCCCAGCAGCTGCCGTGCCATGATTGGGCAGGTCGCTGGTGGAGGCAGGACTGAGAAGCCGATGCTGAAGGCTGGTAACGCGTACCACAAGTACCGTGTGAAGAGGAACTGCTGGCCTAAGGTGCGTGGTGTGGCCATGAACCCTGTGGAGCATCCCCACGGAGGAGGTAACCACCAGCACATTGGTCACGCCTCCACCGTCCGCCGTGACGCTCCCCCTGGCCAGAAGGTCGGTCTCATTGCTGCCAGGAGGACTGGAAGGCTCAGGGGACAGGCTGCTGCCACTGCCGCCAAGGCTGACAAGGCCACCTAGAGTTGTTATCGTCGTTCTTGTTTATCTATCTCTCTGCTGTGCTTTAGACGGTTAAAGGACATGAGTTTCAGTATGAATGTGTTGTTGCCTAGTACTATGGTGAAACATTGTGTCAGTTTTTTGTGGTCGCTGTCTG
>Ga0182004_10003802_pt1 | contig 12066 bp, 5 predicted proteins | sample Sormic07211540_1_FD_120479 | JGI IMG/M metagenome (GOLD analysis project Ga0182004, IMG submission 120479) | Endophyte microbial communities from Sorghum bicolor roots, Mead, Nebraska, USA - 072115-40_1 MetaG | ecosystem: Host-associated > Plants > Roots > Unclassified | place: USA: Nebraska... | reverse complement strand
TTTAAAATTTTTAGGTTTTTGAGTAAACTACACAAGTCAAGGCCCGGCAGACCAATCGACGCGGCGCCGGCGTTCCAAGCAACTGGTTGTAGTGTGCTGTGCGAACAGAGCCTCGGCCATTTGCGCCTTGTCGACGACAGCGTGACGGTGACACTCCTGAAGATGAAAAAGTTTCGTGTTTGCATCGCCCAGCTCTAGAAACAGCAACATGGATCGCTGCCTCGACCGCGATCGTCCTTAAGAGGGCTGTAGTGTATGGTATTTGTCAATTGTCACCATCAATGCTCGATGGAGTCCTCGCTAGCAAATACTTAGGCCTTGTTTAAATCCAAAAAAAATTTAGATTTTTATTATGTAGCAAGTTTGTTTTTATTTGACGAACATTATTCAATCATAAAGTAACTACGCTTAAAAGATTTATCTCGCGATTTATAGATAAACTGTGCAATTGTTTTTTTCTTCTATATTAATACTTCAAACATATACCGTAACCAATGTAACAGAAAATCTTGAAAAAATTTTAGGTTTTAGGTGAACTAAACAAGGCCTCTCTGAAAGTTTTCCCAATTGATCGTTCAATCCCACTCTTCTTTCAAGGCCATCAAGTAGTAGGTTGTGGGAACGCGGACTGATGTCGCTTCTTCAACACTGCTAAACGCTGGGGACAAATACAAATGGTCTAGATACTTTATCATTTTTGTAATTCAATAATGGAGTAAAATATTTACTTACAGTACTTATTATTTTATATGTACACACAATCACACTAGTGCAGCTGCAGCATTACGCCATTACCTTACTACTGTCTGTACCAAAGCGCCCAAAAGAACAAGAGAAATGTGATTACTCGTACCTAATACTGTATTTCGTTATATATAAATATATATATAGCACACGAGCAATGAGAAGCAGACTCAACTGCCAATTCGTTGCCATGATGCTACGTACAGTACGTACTAGCAACCCTGCATCAAGCAGCTGCGACGGCGGGCGGCGGTGACCGCAGCGGCACGGCCCTGGCCCTGAGCGGCCGCTTCATGACGACGGTGAACTCAAGCTTCTCGGTGAGGTCCACCTCCTCGCCGTCGGCCTCGCGCCACTCGAACTCCCTCACGAGGTTGGCCACGAAGTACTCGAGGTGCAGCATCGCCAGCGCCATCCCCGGGCAGACCCGGCGCCCGGCGCCGAACGGCATCATCTTGATCTCCTTGCTGCCGGTGAGGTCCACGTCCTCCCCCTCGCCGCCGGGCAGGAACCGCTCCGGCCGGAACTCCGCGGGGGCCTTCCACACCTCCTCGTCCATCCCGATGTCCCCCACCGCGAAGTTCACGGGCGCGCCGGCGGGCACGCGGTACCCATCTAGCGTCGTGTCCTCGTGCACGGCGTGCGGGAGCACGAAGTGGCCCGGCGGGTGGCGCCGGAGCGCCTCCAGAACCACGGCCTTGAGGTACGGCATCGCCTGCAGGTCCTCCTCCCGCACCTCGCCGTCGGCGCCAACGACGACGCTGGACACCTCGTCCCGAAGCCTGTCCTGCATCGCCGGGTTCTTGACCAGGTTCGCCAGGATCCACTGCAGCGCGGTGGCCGTGGTGTCGGTGCCGGCGCTGAGGAACTCGGAGCAGAGGCTCACGATCTCGCCGTCCGTCAGCGGCCTCCCGCCGTCCTCGGGGATGGTCAGCTTCACCATGGAGTCGACGTAGCAGTCCCCGTCGGCGCCGGCCTCCCTCCTGGCTCGTATCAGCGGGAAGAAGAGCTCCTCCTGCCGACGTCGCAGCGACACGAGCTTCTCCCAGCGTCGCCGGAACACGAGCTTGGTGACCGACGGGAGGAAGGAGAAGACCTGGAAGCTGAGGAAGTTTGCGAGGAGCTCCCGCTGCGTGGCCTCGATGTCCCGGACGCGCGCGTCGTCACCGAGGCGGTCGCCGCCGAAGCACATGTAGACGAGGAGGCAGAACATGGCGTACTGGAACGGCTCCATGACGGCGACGGGGGTCTCCCCGTGGCGGCCGTCGGCGCGGACGCGGGAGGCGAGGACGTCGAGCACCCATCGGCGCGCGGGGGAGAAGGCCCGGAGCCGCGACGGGTTGAGCACCCCGGAGGCGAGGTTCCGTCGCAGCGCGCGCCACGTGGCGCCGTAGGGGGAGGAGCTGACGTTGCGTCCGCCGCTGGTGAGCACGGCGCTGGAGGCCGTGGAGGGCGGGCGGGAGGCGAACACGGCGCCGCGCTGCACGAGCGCGCGGTGCGCGGCGGCGCGGTCGGCGACGAAGATGCCCGGGCGCGCCGGACCCAGCGGCGCGAAGGTGAAGACCTTGCCGTGCTCCCGCGCGATGCGGCGGAGGACGGGCTCGATGTCGAAGTCGCGGCGCGCGAGGAAGAGCAGCGGGCCCAGCACCGGCAGCGGCGTCGGGCCCGGGGGCAGGGGAGGGAGCGCGGAGGAGGAGTCGGCATGGCGGTCCTTGCTGCCTGGGGTGCGCGCACGCAGCAGGAGTGAACAGAGGAGGCAGAGGAGCGTGGTGAGGGAGTAGAAGAGCCAGTCCTCCATGGCCGGGCGTGGTGAGTGAGGGGGTCCGGGCTTCGTCGTGCTCAGCTCAGCTCAGCTCGCTGCCGTCTCGCCGGAGAAGAGATAATTCCCGGGAGGGTATTTATCGTATCGCGGCCGGAGATTAACGTTACGTGGGAATGTTTGGGTGCCGGTGGGAAGTGGGTGGCTGGGAATAGATCGAAGCAATCAGATGATATTTCCGGCGGCCGGTGGTGAGTGTTGAAGTCATGGGACTGGCCGGGGTGATTTATTAGCAGGGGAAGAGACGAGGGTGGCAGTGTCACTAGTTAGAAATTTACATATGATAGTGTTTAGCTGCAGCCGTAGCCGCACCCGCAGCCAAGCACTCTAGACATACGGTCTTTTTCAAAGTATAGATTATACATACTTTAGTTTTAATTGCATATCTAGAGATATGTGGTCTATTTGATATTAGAGATAATTACTAGCTAGCTAAAATCGACTCTACCATTACCAATAAACAGGAGAGTTAATAGGCGTGGACTATTTTTCTTTGAATGCTTTTACCTTTAGCCAACCAACTATCCGAATTTAGCTAATTTTTGGTCCCATTAGTAACTAGCCCTAATTCATCAAACCATATTATCTAGATGCATAACAAAAGTTATATATCTAGGCTCCCCTAGTTAAAAATTAGTTAAGCTAGCCCTAGTGCATTTAAACAAGAGACCTAATAGATATAGTAATTTTTAGCCAATTCTCCAATAGTTGTTAGCCAACTAGCTAGATAGCCAAACTCAACTAATTTAAATTGATTTCTGTTCCAACTAGTAACTAATCCTAGCTCATCGAAACGGGCTTGTTAAGACCGCTTATAATTTGGTAGCGTAATTCTGATTGGTTTTGTTTTCTCCGTGGCAAGAAAGTTACTCGGTTGGAAAAGGACCGCGGCATGCCTAACGAGGAACAGTACTTGAGTTTAGGTTACGGCTTACACTATTCATGTGAAATTAATTAATTTCTATATTATCCATCACAGTGTAAGTCGTGTGAATAATGTAAGCATAGAAATTGATTCCTAGTGTAAGTCACGTGAATAGTGCAAGGAGTAGTCTCGTAGGTGGAAGTTACCCCCCTCATCTTGGATGCAATAATCATTTCAGTGCGTAGCTCCAAGAGACCGCCAACACTGTGGTTTGGCGGTTTCCAGATGTTCGTGTACTACAGTAAAAAAAAAAGGTGGTGGACGAGAAGAAGGAGAGGACCTGAAGATCGGGGTGGGTGCGTGAATTTGTACAGAACTTTTTTTTTATTCAAAATTTGTACAGAACTAGTATAGCACTCTCTACAAAAAAAAAAAGAGAAGAGGTTGGGCTCTTCTACTAAAGTCCGGGCCCATAGCCATTATGAGGCTGGATACGCCTAACGTTACTGTCCCTATTGGGCCACATGTACGTGGCCGCGAGCCGCTGTGCGGTTGCATTGCATTTCTGCGAGCGCGAGCTTGAAATCTCTCTCTCTCTCTCTCTCTCTCTCTGCCGCGCGTCCGCGTGCCGCGGCAATGGGCGGCGATCACTCCGAAGTCCGATCCCCTGGTAAATCCCCACTACCGGCTTCCTCCGATGATCGCTGGCCAGCTCTTCTCAACCACTGTCATTTTTTTGTGACCCCGGTTCTTCTTTTCTCCTCTGCTCCCAGTCCCAGCACTCCGGCAGATCCGTTGGGCACTCACTCTGCTGGACCGCAGCCCGCAGGGAGGAGGTGTTCGATCGGGTACCAGTCGACTAGTCGAGGCAGCTGGATCGCTCGAGCAGTCCAGGGCTGGGATGCCAAGGTACGATGTCGTTGTTTCAGAATTTCGTATGCGGTCGTAGCTCTCTCTCGTTTGCTCCCATTGTTCTGTTTGACGAAATGCCGGCCTCGACGCTCTGTTTTACCACCGTGCTAATGTTTGCTTGCCTTTGAATGCGTTGTGAGTTGTGGGGATCACAGGGTGGCTTGCTTCTGTTGGCAGATATTAGTGCTCGTGAATGTTACTCTCTCACTTGCTGATTTGTATCCTTCAGTGGTCAGCGGTGAATTCTCCCTCTAGATTCATCTGTGGTGAGAGTTTATGTGTGTTTTCTCGGTGTCTGTCTTTGGAAACAAGGTCCCCACATATGTGGCCTGCTTTCTGATCTGTACACTGTATAGCAGGGTAATAGTACAATATCTCAAACTTACAAGTAGACTGCCCCATCTTATCATGTTTTTAAGGACTAATAATAACAAGTAACAATATAACATCATTTTTACCTTTCTTGCTCTGAAGTTCCCCTCAAGTATTCTACGCTCAGTATGCCAAACTATTTACCTGGACGTTAGTGTTTACTGTTTACCATTGTATAATATAAATTTGCTAGGTGAGCGCGCCTCCCCCCAACTGTTTGGGATGAGGGGAATAACAGTATAACACCATTTGCAGTCTTTAGAACAATACAGTATTTCATACCTAATTTGGCATAAGTTAAAAGGAAATATTTCTAACAGGTTTATGATGTAAGCATCCATTATATGTACTCTAGTTTGTCCACCTCTTCGAACAGAACCTTCCATTTACTGACTTGATACTGAATTGACCTCGGATGTTGTCATGTAGCTAATCATCTGTCTGCTTTTGATTAAATTGTTGTGTTCCACAAAGTTCAGCATCGCTCTAGATCTCATATGTCATTCCAACCCGTAGCACTCTGTTATGAGGGACACATGTTATCTTCTCTGGTTGCCTGAAGTTCTTCCTCATGAAATTGTAAGCGTAGTCAACTATTATCTTCTTAAATAAATCTGCATTTGGTTCTGCCACCACATTAGCTTCTCCTAGCATATGGACAACGCCATCCTCCATCTCTCTCTGTATTGTTTGGATCTCATAGATGCATCCATTTGATGGAGCAGCAGTGCTTCTATCTGAAGAACTGTCGGACAATGTTGCCTCTTGAACTCTGATGGAAGGCTCAATTGCATCTTCTAGTTCTTCTGCTGAATGATCTCCTCCTGGGCTGTAAAATGATTCTTGATGGATAAATTGTTTCAAATGTTCAATAAGTAAGCCCTCAAATTCTCTTGGATCTTCTACTTTATCATTGTATCCATAGCGCACCACACATCGGAATACCCTGTAATCTCTTGGCTCCACATATCGGAAGAGGAACCGCTCGCTTGTTTCTATTTTGCTGATTGGTAAGTACTTTATTGAGATAATCACAAGAACTGAATGGATAGAAGGTACCCTTTCTACCAAGTGAGGAAGTATGGGTGGGATGCCTTGCACAAGCTCAGAGTACAAAAAGCCTATTCCTGGCAACCTGGTCAGATTCCGCCTAGTGGCCAATTCTGCCACAAAGTTACTTGATACTTTGTTGTGGAGCTCATAGTTGTATCGATGAACATGGACATAATGCCATGTGGCCATTATAAACATCAAAATTGCTGCAAAAGCTAGTGGCAAGTATCCACCTTGAGTGAACTTGTAGAGTGCCGAAGATAAGTATATGAGCTCTGCTCCACCAATTATTACTAGAAAGAGTGCAATCCATAGCAGACTTGTCTTCCATATCATAACCATTACTAAAGTGACTAGAAGTGTTGTTATAAACATCACAAAGACAACAGCAATACCTGCACAATATAATGGTGGTATGAGTATCTGATCATATAAGTCAAACAGATCCATTTCAGGACGTGTATCGTTCTTATATGGTTTCTAGTAGATCATGTCCCTACTTGCTCTAAGAAAATGATGACAGATCATCATGCAATTGGAAAAATACACTAATCTTTTGGATTTGATCAAATTGTCTTCGTTCACATAGCACCACATCTTAATGTTTGCTAGGGTGATTTCATGTGTTCTGCTTGCGCAGTTCAAATAGCAATAACATATGTGTGCTCATAACTTGTTTACAATCTAGTCAGGTATAAGGGGACACCTATCAAAGCGGGGAGCAAGTTCAGTGCATCTTATAACAATTATTATTATTGAAGTATAGCTGGATGCAAATGAACCTATCAAAGCTGAGAGCCGATTGCCCATTACACTAAATTGCTTCAAGTAGTTGATACATATTTTGAAAAACTTAGAGAAAACGGCGGTAAGCAGATGATTGCCAAGAAAGAATTAGAAATGCGGTAGTTTATAATTTCATAAAAAAAATGAATATTCAGGTACTGCATTTTTTTCCTTAGTTTAATTATATCTTGGGGTGTGAGGGATACTTGTTTCTAGATTTGAGAATTTACCATATGCATTGCCAATCTTTTCTGTAGTTTGGAAAATAACTGTAATAGCTACACACAAAACCATCAAGACATAGTTGATCTCCGGGATGTAGACCTGTCCTTCAAACTTCGTTGATGTGTGGGTGACACGAACTCGTGGAAAGCAACCTAGAACTTGGGACTGAGCAATAATTGCAAAGGCACCAGATATCATAGCTTGGCTTGCAATTATAGCAGCAGCTACAGCCACCACAAATGTTGGCCAATATAACGGACCTGGTAACAAAGTTCATGAGTTAATCACTAGAATTTCATCTTTTATTAGTTGATTCTTATATGTTCTTACCTGGAATTGATTTGTAGAATGTATTTGCAACATTTTCTGGGTAGATACGAAGATATGCAGCCTGTCCAATGTATGCCAGCAGTACTGAAGGAAACAGAACTACTGAAAAGCCAATCTGTAGTGCAACAAAACTTTATAATGAATATCTAACTGAATCAACACATAAATCAATTTCGAAGTTCAAGATTCAAAACTATTTCTTTAGAAGATGAAAATAATCATTTTATGACTATTTTCTCCACACACTCAAAAGGTGTTTCTCCACAATCACAGCTTCATAATCAATGGGGGTCAGTAATTTGTAAAAATGAAAAGCCGGGAATTAGGAGAAGTGCTCAATTACCTGAACAGCTCTCACATTGAAGTGACCAAGGTCAGCAAACATTGCCTCAGTTCCTGTTTTGCAAAAATGCAATGCACATTACATGACTTTGACTAAAGTTATCGATGTTTATTTCTATCAGTGCCATTACGTAAGCACATTTTTCTGCCAAAATATTAAGTAGATCTCTGTCTCTTAGAGATAAGTGCAAAGGGTATATTTCAGAGTTCTGTTATGGACTCTGGGATCAAAAGTACCTGTAATGCATAAAATGACTCCTCCAAGAGAAATCCAGCCCTGCTTTCCATTCCTTTTGAAATAGTCCACAATATATTTTGGATTGAATGCTTTCAGGACACTAGCATCATGTTTGATCAAATTATAAGCTCCAATACCAGCAATCAAGAGGAACCATGTCAAGATTATTGGGGCAAATGTGTAACCAACTTTGTCTGTGCCAAAGCGCTGAACAAGAAACAGGACGATCAAAATGGCTATTGAGATGCCAACAATCTGTCCTGTTGTTTGGTTAAGAAGGTCAGATTAAGTTCCCATCCTAAATAGCAAAGTTATTTAAACTGTTGTAACTCTCATTGATATGCATTTCAATGCATAGCTTAGTGTACCTTGAGTCAGGTTTGTTGCTTTTTGCTGGATCCCCCCAACAGCGCTAAGTACTGCCAAAAAAACATGCTTATGAGTTTTTCTTAAAAAAAATCATCCTTATAAATATATTCTAGTGGCCAGAGAACATGCATCGCCTGGCAGGGTAATAATAGCTCTCTCTTAATTATTGCAACTGACAATTTTGACTTTTCCTCTTTCGTATTTGAACTGAGAGGACATTTTTAGCATGTGTGTTGAATAAGTGCATAAAAGTGATATCCTGACTTATTTCTTCTTTTTCCTTTTAATAATCCATGTGTATTTCAACTATCCTCCTGTATACAACATTTTTTACCAGAGATGAAAAAGGAAACTCACCTGACATAGATGGAGTTAGAACACCATCACCAATCACCATGGATGTTGCCAGGACTGTCACTAGGAAAAGCATGACCTTAAATTTTGGACTGTTTTCCATCTTCTTCTTGATCCAATGAGCCCTCTTGATACGATTTGTGGGAGACTCTAACTTGTAGTGAGAGACCATTGCATCTTCAGCCTGCTGATTAGGTATCAAGCTAATTCTGGCATACCTTGATATCAATGAATAAAGTGCAAATGTTCCTCCTGAAATATTATAAATTGATAATACATGTTAGCTTCTCTCATGAAACGAATTATGTTTTCCTGTGGTGCTTTTAATTTTATTTTAGCAAATTGGGTGCTCCATTCTCACTGACGTAGGCTAACGATTTTTACCTATATTTTTAAAGATGGGCATACTTACTTGGGAACGTATCATGTGCAACCCAGCTTCGTGTGCAACCTATGCAACCACCAATTAAAGCCTACTTACATAACTTTTATTTATTGTAATCTGTAGGGGCAGTCCTACCATGTTTCCTTTTTTAAGGAAAAAACATGCTACAGTCTCTTGTGAGCTTTTTGAAAGCTTCTTTTTATGTCAGAGACTTGTTTTGTATTAAACTTTGATTGAGTGCAACCAGTTCATAACTTGTGCAGAGATCGGAACAAAACTTCCTTTTTCTAAAATATTTCTATCATTCTTTGTAATATGTTCTTTTAACCATATTCTCTAGTCTAGTTCTTAAACGCTTGTCTGCAGCCATACCAGGAGAGTAGAAGCTGTGTTGAGAAGATGTATGGAGCATATTTACTTACCATCACCGTTGTCATTAGCTTGCAGGACAATGAAACAATATTTTATCAATGGAAGGAGAATCACAGTGTAGATAATTAGAGACATGACTCCAAGGAGGTCATCTGTGTTGTTGATCCCGTTTGTAAAGGTGCTGGAGAAAACGTAGAGAGGAGAAGTCCCCATGTCTCCATAAACCACACCTATGCTCTGGAATGCTAAATGCAGTGTGGTCGCCCAGCCAACCTTCATTATCAAAGTGCATGCTCTGAATCAGATTACATTGCCTCAAAAGGAAAGAAATATGCTTGCCACACAATCCTTAGATGATCAAGCAGCTGATATGCTTGGTCTCTTTAGTAAGACAACGACAAACATGATAATTCAGCATTTGCTTAAGATTTCAGCAAAATCATAGTAATACTTTAGGAAATATAAAAAAAACATATAAAAAAACTCGACCACATGGGAGACTCCCCTTAGACTTTGTTCTAAGAAGGCGACAGGGGTTTCATCAACCCTGGAGTTCAAGGCTGTAACCATTATGGACCGAGAATGTTTAGTGCAACATGGTATGTTTGTGTGAGAACTATATTTAACTTTGAAATTTTGCTTAAATAAACTGATGAGAATTCAAAATTTACCGTGCAGTTACATGACTTCAAGCCAAAGAAGGATCGTTGTCTGATTGGATAAGAGTAATTGGAGAACATACCTTGGCTGCATGTGTTGATCTACCAGGGATCATTCCAGCCTCCATGTGCAGTGAATCAAATCTCTGTAGCCTCTTTGGTGGCATTTTGTGTGATGCATGTTCAGAGTTGGCATCACCGTGAGCAGCTCCGTTGCTGCTTGTGTGCTGAGGTTCAGTCATCTTGAAGGTATGGGAGTCTTGCTCAGTTGCTCTGGCCGACCTCTTGTTCTGTTTCACATAACATGGCTTTTATAGGCAGTTGCTTGTGATGCTAGAACATGAATATGAACGTGTGCTTTCTTCCTTTTTCAAAGACCGGCTGGTATGGACATATTCTGGGATAAGGCTGGATTCTTGTGCAACAAACGGATTTCTCATCGCATGTTGGCAAGGTCAGATGCTGTTATTATCATTCACTTCACTTGCCAAGGTCTTCGTTCAACGCTGCAGCCGTGAACCTTGTGATCTGCTTTACACAAACCGGGAAGGTGGCTACGTCGTGGGAGCCTGGGAGTGCATGATGACTTTTCTTCATCACCAATGGCTGTCACCTGTCACTCGTAAGTCCTAAGTGTGTTGCTGTAGACTTTCTATAAGAATCGGTGACTTTGCCCTTCAGTCCCAGTTTCCCCCATACTCCTTGACAATAATGAAAAGAAATCCTATGCAGAGGCTAGATGCCATTAAATATAAAAATATGAAAAATAGTATTGAACTATACATAGATGTCCTTATCCTTTAAAAAAATCAATAATGACTGCTGTGTTTGAAGACATATATAGACATACCTATTACAACTTTGAAATTGAAATGTCACAAAAAAAAACCCCTACATTAGTGCCTAACTGCATATCAACTACTGAACTACCATAGGATCTGAACTTTGCTTTCCTACTTGTTAACTTACAGGTTGATTTAGGCAAGCGTGCATTTCTCGTTGCCAATATGTAAGGACTAAGCATACGGCCATATGGGATATTTGCAGCAGTGTGTAACGGCCCAAAAGTGGCTGCCAACAGTATTGACTTCCAATCTTCGATACTGTGAGCAGCTATTGTTGGAAAATATCGGAGCCCCAAGTGTTCTTTGGCAACTTGGGACTTGTTTAGTTGGAGAAAAATTTTGTCTTTGGCTACTGTAGCACTTTTGTTTGTATTTGATAATTATTGTCTGACTATGGAAGGTTCAAAAAATTCGTCTCGTAAATTATAGGTAAACTATATAATTAGTTATTTCTTTTATTTATATTTAATGCTCCACACATGCGTCTAAAAATTCGATGTGGCGGAGAATCTTGAAAATTGTTGCGAACTAAACAAGCCGGCAGTTCTAACTCGCTTTCGTGCTGATCTGCGCCATGGACTTGACCATTGTTTCTCGTGAAGCATACGTTTGCAGAACGCTCTTCAATCTTCATGACGTGACATGCATCTGGATTATGCCACCCGGCCGCAAGGCCACAGAAACCAAGCGTGTCGATTCCTTGGAAGGACTGACAGCGTGAGCAACTGAAGGGACCGGGGACCTTTGACCATGTGCGCAATTTTTAACGTAGTTTCCAGGTTGATTAAGCTTTGCAGGCTTTTGTTCGTTCAAGAGTTTCCCAAGTTTCTAGCCTTTTTCTTACTAATACTACTACGTGTGGCATGGCCAGTGGATAAAGACGCCGTAATGTTAGTGCTGTTAGTTTGATTTCTAGAATTCCATTGTGAATGCAACTACGGGAAAATTCCTGGTTAGTGCAGTTGTCCTGGTATGTGCTTGGATGAAGTAAAGTGCAGAACACAAATGGCTATTCAGTGATGACTAGGTAGGTAGATGCAGCGAATGCAGCTTTGGGCTACAAGACTATGGCGTGATGAACTGATGATGAGAGCTTTTTCGCCTCAATCTTTCCAGTCTCTCTTTTGAATGAAATTATATGGTGCATGGGAAACATTATGGAATACCTTGGTAGGTAAAATCAGGAAGCGCTGGGGCAGAGATGCTCAGTGCCTGGTTTTGACGGGTGTGTGTGCCGTGTGCGTGTTCCTTTTGTTGGTCGTGTCAATGGATGATTGCATAGTCCATAGATGCTCTCCGACCGTTATCTGCTGGTCTCCTTTGTAGTGTCCAGTTGCAGGCTTGTAGCCATCCTTCTTTGAACCTTGACCCATTTTCGTTCGTCTCTTCGTCTAAG
>Ga0182004_10003801_pt1 | contig 12069 bp, 12 predicted proteins | sample Sormic07211540_1_FD_120479 | JGI IMG/M metagenome (GOLD analysis project Ga0182004, IMG submission 120479) | Endophyte microbial communities from Sorghum bicolor roots, Mead, Nebraska, USA - 072115-40_1 MetaG | ecosystem: Host-associated > Plants > Roots > Unclassified | place: USA: Nebraska... | reverse complement strand
GGCATTCTTGGCCCGAACCAGTATAAACTCTCTGTGTCCCACTTGCATCACCATCCGAATTTGGGTAGTCACGCAGACTTATACTCGTCAGTGCCTAGATCGCGAGTCTAGACGCCGACACCCGAATTACCCAAACTAATTTCGGGTAATCAAAATCACTATCCGAATTTAGGATCGGGTACCTCGGGTTCGGGTAATTCGGGTTCGGATCCGGGTAATTCGGGTACGGGTAATGGATATCGGGTAATTTCCCCCGGCCTACTTAACCCGAAGCTAGAGCAAAATTAAAGAGGGTGCATTTGGCTCATGGGTGCATATACTTGTGTTATTAGGAGTGCATATATGATGAAAATCTAGAGAAAACTATTCTGTGGGCTTAACGCTTAACTTTGATAAAATTTATAGTGAATAATATTAATATTTTTATTATATCTCGAACTCGGTTGTATGAAAATATAATTCATAATAAATTTAACAATACTTATTTTATATTATAAATATTAGTATTTTGTATGTAACTTTAGTTAAATTTAAATTATTTGACTTCTCAATAAATGAGAATTGCATCTTTTTTTAACAGAAAAGTACTACGTGGATTTTGTGCGCACTGAGAAGCCATTCATAATGAAACATTGGGCCAATAGATATCTAGTGATATGATGATGGCCATGTTTTTGCATGGTTGTTCCTCCACTCCACTAGCTATAGTTTGATGATATGATACGCTGCCATTATCGTTGGATTGTACTAGCATGTTAGTGTAGCAACAGTGGAAACCCAATTTTGGACATGAACCATAATAGTACTAACTTGCTAGATCGATACAAAGAACAAAAGGTCATCTTTTAAGTAGAATGCGTAGCTAGAGGTTTCAAACTATTATTAATGCGTGAGTTGAACTCTCCGTTGTGAGAGAACAAAAGTATCGTTCGCGAAAAAAAAAGAACAAAAGTACTAAGCGTCCATGGTTTGTACTTTAGCTGGTAGATTAGCTGAGATTTGAAACGATTTGTTTAGGGGAAGATTTGGAACAGTATTCGAAATAAAGATCAAGGTTAAATAAGTTTAGATCCAATTTTTTTTGAATTTTAATACTGTACACTCCATTTTTATTTGATAAACATTGTCCAATCATAAAGTAACTAGACTTAAAAGATTCGTCTCGCGATTTATAGATAAATTGTGCAATTAGTTTTTATTTTCATCTATATTTAATGTTCCATATATATACCGTAAAATTTGATTTGGCGAATAATCTTGAAAAAATTTTAGTTTAAACAAGACCTAAAGATTTGGAACACGTTAATTCAGGGTGGCGGGTCCCACATGAGGCCGCGCCTCCCTCCAAATGTTCCCTTGTCGTTGCTCGCGAACTCGCTCTCCTCCCCTGTTACAAATACCCCCACCCGCCCAGACAGCTTCCCTGCACACTCGCACATCTCATGGTGTCCCAAGAACGGCAAGAGCCAGCACTGCCTCTGCCTAGCAACAGCAGCAGCGCCAAGCGAGCAGCCGCGTCCATGGACGCCAGCAGCCCGGCCCCGCCGCTCCTCCTCCGCGCCCCCACTCCCAGTCCCAGCATTGACCTCCCCGCTGCCGCTGGCAAGGCCGCGGCCGTGTTCGACCTGCGGCGGGAGCCCAAGATCCCGGCGCCATTCCTGTGGCCGCACGAGGAGGCGCGCCCGACCTCGGCCGCGGAGCTGGAGGTTCCGGTGGTGGACGTGGGCGTGCTGCGCAATGGCGACCGCGCGGGGCTGCGGCGCGCCGCGGCGCAGGTGGCCTCGGCGTGCGCGACGCACGGGTTCTTCCAGGTGTGCGGGCACGGCGTGGACGCGGCCCTGGGGCGCGCCGCGCTGGACGGCGCCAGCGACTTCTTCCGGCTGCCGCTGGCCGACAAGCAGCGCGCCCGGCGCGTCCCCGGCACCGTGTCCGGGTACACGAGCGCGCACGCCGACCGGTTCGCGTCCAAGCTCCCCTGGAAGGAGACCCTGTCCTTCGGCTTCCACGACGGCGCCGCGTCGCCCGTCGTCGTGGACTACTTCACCGGCACCCTCGGCCAAGATTTCGAGCCAATGGGGTAAGCGAAGCACCGATTTACATTTACCGCGCGTCGGCCCCTGAGGCCTGGGTCTTAGTCTTAGCACTGCATATACGGTCGGTAGCTCTGGATATGATACGTATATATGAAACCCCGTTCCAATCCCATGCACGGTGTACACAGGCGGGTGTACCAGAGGTACTGCGAGAAGATGAAGGAGCTGTCGCTGACGATCATGGAGCTGCTGGAGCTGAGCCTGGGCGTGGAGCGCGGCTACTACCGGGAGTTCTTCGAGGACAGCCGCTCCATCATGCGGTGCAACTACTACCCGCCGTGCCCGGAGCCGGAGCGCACGCTGGGCACGGGCCCGCACTGCGACCCTACGGCGCTGACCATCCTCCTGCAGGACGACGTCGGCGGGCTGGAGGTGCTGGTGGACGGCGAGTGGCGCCCCGTCCGGCCCGTCCCAGGCGCCATGGTCATCAACATCGGCGACACCTTCATGGTAACCCCTGCTCTGTTTTTTCTTGTCCTCCTCTTGTCCTGTGTGTGTGTATATTCACTTCTCTCTGTTTTTTTGCCCCGAATCCTAGTGGACCTAACTGGACGGATTACAGCACGCACACGTAGGCATGTCATGTAGCAGCAGTCTGCAGCACTGTAGTACTTAGCGATGCAATAGAGACATGCGTTCCAGTCGGTTCCATCTCGGTGGGCTACAGCTACAGTCCTACACGGACGCGGCTCGTAGTCGTAGGGACGGGCGCGTTCTCTGTATCCACACACGGCTGCGCCCAGGCCGAGGCTTCCGCCGCGGGAAAGTTGCGACAACAGAACGGGGTTTGTGCCGTTGGAGCGTTGCGGAGAGGCAGAGGCTTGGGGGGACGGGGGCGCGATACGCTGCGATGGGTGGGTGACCGAGGCGACGCTTTCGGCGGGGGCCCGGGCCTGCCCAGGTGCGCGCGGCCTCGTCGCCTTCCCCTGTTTTTTTGATGCCGCCGCTCGGTCCTCGGTGTTCTGGCTCCGCCCGCCCGCTCGCTGGGTGCCCATCCCATCTGATCCGATCCGCTCCGCTCCGCGGTGGCGGTCCTATGCGATGCCGCCGCACGAGCGCGGGGGGCCGCCCGTGGAGGAGTAGAAAGTGGTACAAGGTTGGTTGGAACTTGGAATTGTGGGGGGTTACTGCTGCTGGTGGCTGCTGCTTTGCAACTTGCCAGGCTGCTGCCTGTTGCCCCCCGCGTTTTCTAGCCGTTTCCGCTCGCGATCCGGCACGCGGCGCCCACACCGGGGCTCCAGCTCGGCCCCTTGGCCGTGTAGGTAGCAGGCACTTGCATCTGTCCGTTCGACACGATGATTCTTGTGCACTGTGTACGTATGTACTAACCCTTTCTGGTATGATGTACGCATGGCATGCAGGCGCTGTCGAACGGGCGGTACAAGAGCTGCCTGCACCGCGCGGTGGTGAACCAGCGGCAGGAGCGGCGGTCGCTGGCCTTCTTCCTGTGCCCGCGCGAGGACCGGGTGGTGCGGCCGCCGGCCAGCAGCGCCACGCCGCGGCAGTACCCGGACTTCACCTGGGCCGACCTCATGCGCTTCACGCAGCGCCACTACCGCGCCGACACCCGCACGCTGGACGCCTTCACCCGCTGGCTCTCCCACGGCCCAGTCCCAGCCCAGGAGGCGGCGGCTCCCTGCACCTAGCGAGCGAGCGAGCCGGGCCAAACAAACAAGGGGCAAAGGCCATCTCTTTCGCCGGGGCCCGCGCGCGGGGTTCGCCCACGTGCGCGCCCAGGTGGGCGCTGGCCGCGGGCAGGTGGCGGACATGTGGCCTGCGGGCCCCGCGCCGCCTTCCCATTTTTGGACGCTGCCGCGCATGCCGCATGCGTGCGTCGACGGCCCTACTACTTCTACTACTGCTACTGCGACTACTAGTGTACATACGCAAAAATACATATATACGTATTTTCTATATATATATATATAAGCAAGGCGGCCCCCCGGTGACCTTTTCTTTGTTTTTGTCGACAACTGTGTTTTGATCCCATTCTAGCTGTTCTATGGACCATGGATGGTTCGTTCAATGTTTGTACGTACTCCACGTAACCAAACTACTCTAGTGGACTAGTAGATCGGGCTCATGTGATGAAACTGGACCGACGCGGACGTCACGTGCGTCACCCGCGTCTGGTAGCGGTAGCGCACGAGCGCCGAATGTTTCCTGGGCCCGCAAGAGAATCGCTTCTCATCTCCTCTCACCATGAATGGGGAAAAATGCTGCGTCGAAAGTTCCAGACGTTTCCAAATTCCAAACGGTTTTGTGGCGTCCGATCCATGGGGCGCCCCAAACTTCCAAGACGTTTTCAGGTTCCAAATCTTCGTGCTCCACATCACCTTCTTCCCAGATTCATTTGCCTCGTCGCTTGCTCTCCTGTGTTATTCACGGGTCCCACTGTTGCCCCGTCTGCGAGAAAGAAATTTATTAGAGTTGAAGCATTCGACATTTCGACTGACTGATTGTTAGTATCACTAAATTTTGTGCACATGTTTCTTTGGTCATTCATCTCTGGATATTTTTTTTAGATAATGGATATAAATATCGGGCCTCTACATCTGAGGAAGTACACAGCCAATTATTTTCATCTCTGGACATGGGACGATGGAAGAGGCAGATAGATTTAGGAGACCCTTCAATTCAGAATTTCAGGTGCACAAGGCCTGCCTGGCTTGCCCGGATTCTTGTTTCGGACATGACCAACTAGGCCGCACTACTTGCACTGATAGCTGGAGAAAAAACAAAACTTTGCAAACAGCAGGATTATCTACAAGGGAAACTCCATCCACGTGAACCAGCATTTCAGGGAGAGATGCGACAAAAAAAAAGAGGCGGCAACAAAAAAATCTTACTGCAATTTTATCTCTGCATTGAACCTCTTCCAACCATGCCGCATCCTGTACTGTTTTGTATCTTTCCCGGTGGTCCGTTGCGTTCTCACGCAGTTGATAACATGCAGTCACGCACCACCGAATCCAGTGTACTAGGGGTAGTGACTTGTCACGCGGAACAACAGGTCGGTAGCACCAAGCAAGTCGCTGTAGACTTGGGCGTTTAACAACGACTTGCACAACAGTTCAAATATAGCATATGCAATTATGCACAAGATTGTTCGACTGCTATCCGACAAACTGAAGAAGCTGCCCAATTGAACAGAATGTACCAGTGATTTCCAGCACACTATCTTACAGCAGCGTTGAGAATGAAACAACAAATGGGGGAAAACAGATGTGTATTATTCTACAGTTACACCAAAGAGTTTGTCCTTTCAGCATCAACAAGAATCATATGCATATCTAGTGACAAAAATTCCTCTAATTTTACCCTACTTGGTAACAGTTCTCTTCAACACATATATTTCACGTGCTTGCATCGAGTTCCTTGGGCCGCCACATCGACTTCTCGACGCAAAGCAAGCCCTCGTTGCCCTTGGTGTAGGTCATTCGCACCTCCCACTGCAGGGACTTGGCCATGCTTTCCAGTTCGTTTATTGTGTCCGCAGTGTCCCTCACAATCAGTTTGCCTTGGGGCCTCAGTACACGATCAACCTCGGCAAAAACTGCCATCAATTTGCATCTGTAAACAAGCAACACAGATTTAGCATCTGTAAACACCACAGGTTTCATTGCAAGAAGCATAAAGCATGCAAACATGCTACTTGTACATGTCAAAGAAACATGTCAAACTCAAACACATGAAAATCATTATTATTGTTTTCTTGCTGAACTGATCACATTAGTTGGTTTCAATTTCTGAGTTCCACTAGTAATCTATACCAGAAGGATAGAATAATGTCAAGAACAAGAGATACAAACCTCTTTGTGAGCTTTGAGAATAGATGGTCCGCGTGCAGAAGGTCATAAGTTCTTGGGTAAGTGCTCAAAGACTCGCACCAGTCATGGTACATACCAAACAAACCACGCTCGTAAATGATGGGCAGTGTGTCTGGTGAATCAATCGGCACAATATTCATGACCCAGACCTTTTGGTCCCTCAGAGCTGCAGCAAAACTGCCATGCAACGATGTAAAGCATTAGTAAAAATATTGGGTTTTTTAAACCAAAACCAAGAAAGATAATTCCTCCAGCTTAACTGAAAGAAAGAAAGAAAAAAACTGCTTAATGACTTATGGTGGACAAGTTGCCTGTTATGTTTTATGATAGCTATGTGCCAGCTTGGCTAACTGGTAGTTATGTAGTGTGATCTGAATTACCAAAAAAGAGAAGAAAAAAAAATCATGCCCAAGAAACTGAGAAAGACACCCATTTACTTACCCTCCATACACAGCTCTCATGTCCATTACATTTCTCACTTTGGACCAGTCAATTCCCATGCCATTCACATACGATTTACTTACAACCCTTTTCCAGTGAGCATTATCTGCCTCGAAATCTTCATTTGCAGGCTTTCCATAGACCCCAACCTTGGAACCATCAATCCAGAAAGGAGTCTTCTCAAGCCTTTGTGGCCAAAACTCTGGCCATTTTGACCCTCGAACTTTCGAGCCAACAGGCAGTTTGTGCATGCATGCTTCCAAAGGTACATTCCTGCAAATCAAAAGATTGTGTAAGCAAAGCAGAGGAAGCACTTCGCCGCATTGAAAATACGTTCTTCTCAAAGAAACAAAACCATACCAAGCTGCATCTGCATCATCAGATTCCTTGCACAATGGTGGGTTGTTTTCGGATCTTTTCTCATAGCAAATGTTGTCCATTGGTTTCTGAAATATGACCATACCAACTTGATTTAACTTATCCTTAGTCTTGTTGACCATCTTCCAGCACATGGACTTTGTCAAAGTGGACATCGCTGAAAAGATTAAGGGGTCATATGTTATGATAGAAATAAAATTCAATTTTGCACTGTTGGTACATAGCATCTGTTTTGAACAAATGCAATCCTTCCTTATCCATGAAAGAAGTTAACCCCTGATACTTAGGATTATTCAGTACTTTCACTCATGAACTGCTGAATTTGTTCTGCCAGTAGTTGCTATACTAGAAATGTTCAGTGTACCAAACATAAATTTGGTACGGGTTCCTTATTAAAGATGGGAGGCTGTATGGTATTTCGACGTAACAAATCAAGTTAGCAGCTACCCTACTTATGGATATACACTTCTCAAAATGAATATACATAGTTTTGATAGGTGACATTAATTAATATAAGAACTTCATGCAGTTAGGGTGAAACTAAACTAAGCAGTTACGGAAATACCATTCCAAATCTCAACATCCTCTGGGAGCTTTTGGTAAACAGGAGTGGCAGACCAGACAAAGTAACCACCAGGGCGTAACAAGCGGTTCAATTCCAGCAAAAGCATGCCACCTAAAAGGAGTCAGTAATAAGATTCAGTTCTATAGCAAATCAATAAATGAAAGGAAGACATGTCACCAACAAGACAAACCTTCAATGTGCCAAGGGACCCTGCAGCGAGCGCAATGAATGACATCAAAGACTCTGCTGGGGTATGGAAGTCTCTTGGTGCCCATCACAGCTGATATTGCTGGAATTCCCCTTTCTAATGCAAATTGTACTTGAGCTTCATGCTCATCTTTCGGAGCAAAAGACATGGTAAGCACATCTCTATCAAACATGTAGCCTCCAAAGCTGGCAACTCCACAACCGACATCTAGAATGACGCGGCTTCGTTTGCCCCATGCAATATCAGGCAGTGCCTGTGAATGACAGTTTAATCAGCATATGATGAAAGCAAGTGTGATAATATCAAGTTCAAAGATGCAACATGAAACTTTCATAATCATGGACAGTACTAAGCTTGCTTGATAGATTAATGTATGGATGAGACTAAAAAAAAGGAAAGTTGTATCCATCAGAACGAGAGGCTGAAAACACATGGCTGGCTGTGAAAGCCTGATGTCGTTTAGTCTAGCATAAACAAACTGTCCTCAGCATGTAGATTTCCATAGGGTGGCATTTGACAAATTATGATTGTGGACTAGCGAATCAATCACTGATTCTCAAAAGTGTGAGACAGATGAGTTCAAGTCTAAGGGGTGACTAATATGGGATGCTGGGATGATGATGATGATATATACCTGCTGAATAGTATCAATATAGTGGAGGGCACCATTCTTGAACTGAGTCCCACCCCCAGGGAACAGGAGGTAGTCACCTGATACTTTAACCCAATTTTGATGTCCCTTGTACTCTGCGAGCCTAGTGTGAGGAACATTGCTGTACCATACCTGCAAAAAGCAGCACAAGATGGTAATAAGTAAACAGAGATCTTGGTCAGCTAAAGATGATTCAGTGTCGTACAATTTAGAATAGACAGAATCACCTTGTCCCTGCTCCTTGGCCACTCAATTGGGCGTTTATATCCTTCTGGGAGTGGAACAAGGCAGGTAGGAGGCTCCTCAGGGCAATGCCTCTCACGATGTTCATAATGTTTAGTAGTTCGAAGCTTCTTGATAGCCTTCTCGTTGTCAAGGCAAGGTATGTAATCTGTCGAGGCACTGCTATTACATAGTTTCCAGGAATAGCTAGTCGCATCACCTGAAGACTTTGATGACGCTTGGACTTCCTTTTCATTCTTGGACTCTGCAGCCTGTGTGGGGAATGAACCATTCTGGGTATTTGACTCCTTCAGAAGCTCTGATTGGGCCCCATCAGGAAATACCTCGTTGGAGTTTGAGCTCTGATCCTTCTCTCCATTTTCTTCCACCTTCTCTTCTATCTGAGGTTGCTCCTCCTGAGTGGCATCACCTTCAGGCTTCTCTTCTTGATCATCCTTGCTCTCTCCATCAGGTTTTTCATCACCACTCTCATTTGTGATTTCATCATCTTTCTTCTCCCCACTCTTCTCCCCGTCACCATCGTTCTTCATGTCATCTGACCGCCCTTCTGATTTTCCATTTGCATCATCAAACATATCCTTGGTCTCAGCTTTCTCTGTCGGCACTTCCGGCTCCTTCTCTTCAGGCTTCTCCTCTGGCTTCTCAGTGAACTTCTCTTCCATCGTGGCATCCTTGTTATTCGGCTCCTCCGGCATCGTGGCATCATTGTTGTCGGTGTCCTCAAATTTCTCAGAACCTTCACCAGCATTGTCCTGTGAGGCCCCAAAATTGACAGGCGCAGGCTGCTGCTTCACCACCGGCTTCTTATTCGAGGAGATCTCCAGCGGGAAGACAGTGGACGAGGTCATCATCCACGCGCCGACCAGGCAGAGCGCCACAAAGACGACGACCGTGGTGGTCGTGCAGAACGACGACGACGTCGAGGACGGCCGGCGGCCGTCCATCTTCCCACCTCGGCCAAATGCCATTAGTGCCTGGCGAACATGTACCAGAGCACCGACCTTCACGCGATTTATCTCCACCAACTACTGCTGGACCAAGAACCCCCAAAAAAAATCGCACCTTTGTCTGCTTTGTGCTGCTACAGCCGCGCGGCACCTGAAGCAAACCACAAAAAAAACTTAAATCGCCGCGGACATAAATCAAGGTGCTGGATCTAAAGAACAAACGCTGGATCTACTCAAGCAACAACGGAAGGAAGATCCGCTATTGGTGCTAGTATTAGCTTCTTGTTTCCTAGTACTACAGCGGCTCTTTCCCAGTATAAGAACACGGGAAAACGCGGAGAAATCCCCCTTCGTGGCCAAACATGGAAAGAAAATTAGTAAAGCGTGTGCTTTAAAACCCCCTCGTTCTGTTCCTTCCGCGGAGAGCTACCGCATCTTCCAATTGAGCTGGTTCTCAGCTGGGCGCAAAACGCGCACTAATCAATGTCCGATTCCATCCACAAAGAAAAAAAAGACGGGAACAGCTAATCCAGCAGCTCGCTCGCTAGCTAGCTAGCTCATCGGCGGAAGGACGGAACCAGCTTTGCTGGATCCAGGACAGCAAGAGTGTGCAAGGAGAAAGAACGGAGCAGCAATGCGGATTGCGGAGGCGGTGGATTGGTACCTCGCCGGAACCGACCGGAGTGGTCGCGGTGGCCCTCCGCGCGGATCTCGAAGAGGAGCGAGGAAGGGGAAGGCGGATGCGCGTCCTTGGGTTCTCTGCCACCGCACTGGGCCTCGCCGCGTTATAAAGGCGGGCGGGCGGGCGGGCAGCGCAGTGTGAGTGGAGTGCAATCTGTTGTGTAGTGTGTGAAGAGGCGGAAGCGGAAGCGGAGGAGATGGGTTCGCATTAGACGACCGTACGTAATTATACGCTATACTAGTACTTGGGTTAGATTACTCGGGAGATCTTGGCCAAAATGTCCGGTCTGAGTGTTTGGTAGTTTTATGGATTTGCCCTTTTAAGATGTTGGTATTTCTCCGGGAGCTTAGAAAGAAGAAATGGCGATGCTTTAGGCCTTGTTTAGATGCGAAAAAAATTTGGATTTCGCTACTGTGGCATTTTTATTTGTTTGTAGCAAATATTGTCCAAACACGGACTAACTAAGATTCATCTCGCGATTTACAGTTAAACTGTACAATTAGTTTTTATTTTCATTTATATTTAATGTTTCATGGATGTGTCGAAAGATACGATATGATAGAAAATTTTGAAAACTTTTTAGTTATTGAGGTTAACTAAACAATGCCTTAATTGAGAATTTACTCGAGCAAAAAGAGTTAGGTCAGTCTCAGTGGAGAGTTTCATGGTGTTGTTTCCAAGACTGCCATATCATGTGAAATGAAATGAAACTTGGTTGAAACACTCACTCTCAATGGAGAGTTTCATTTTAAAGTTTCATGGGCATTTAATTTCAATACTCATAGAGAGTTGATATCGTGCCAACTCATTTCTTCTCTCTCTTCTTAAATACACAGTCATATCATCAAAAAAAATCCTATGTAGCAACATATTTAATGCAAATAAAACTCATATGGTGGACTGTAGGAGTAGCATTAGGCCAAGGGCACACACACGGTCACGGTGTGAGTGCGACGGTGCGAGTGGGCCCGCGGCGGTAGTAAGTGCGTGCGCGCCCGGCGCCCCCCTCCGCGGCGACGACGCAGCGGCAGCGCGTCGTCCAGTGCACCGTCTGCTGTTCGGCGCTGCGGGTCCTCCGCGCCACGGCGCAGTGAACCGGGCGCGTGCATCCCGGGAGCGGCGGCTTGGCACTCCCCTGCTTGTCGGTGGCGGCCGTCGGCATCGCTCGGCCCCGGAGCGTCACGAGGCTGCTGATTGGGAGCGAGAGCGAGTAGTGGGGCTGGTTGGGGACAATCCCATTCCCACCCGGCCCACCAGGCTGGGACTGGCCCACTAGTCACTAGTGGGTGGCTCATGGGTGTGGGTGGGCTGGCTAATGCCGCCTGCCCAACAACCAACCCAACCCCTGTGGACGCTGGTACCGGTAGTTGCCGCGCCATGGTGGACTGCTGCCGCCTGATGCCTTTGCCTGCCACGCTCCACGAGTTGAGGCGCACCAAACTGTGCTGTGCTCCTGATTTGTGCTAATCGGCCGACGCGTACCATTCTTTCTTTCTTTCGTCTACGCGCAGAGAGGCCGGTTGACTGTTTCTTCGTTGGAGGGCCATGTTGACTCGTACTAATAATAAAAATAATAATACTAGGTTGACTTTTTCAATTCCAACGCAGCAGTGCAAAGCTGCCCACCTATGAGCACAGGTCCTTTTTTAACTCCGTTTTTGTACGTACACACGTACTGTCCAGCCTGTGTCTAATAATCTTACCAAAAACCTGTCATCTCACTATCAACCAATCAGGCTCTCCGCCTGTTCGTCGAGGAACAGCAGTTGTTTTCCCTACTCCAACATAGAGTACACTATGGACGCACATTACCATGCCAGCTTGAGCTTAGCATTGCCCACCGTTGGATAACTGCCATGCCATTCTCAGGCCCTGTTTAGTTCCCATCTAAAAATTTTTCATCCATTCCATCGAATCTTTGGACACATGCATGGAACATTAAATGTAGATAAAAAAATAAACTAATTACACAGTTTAGTTGAGAATCGCGAGACGAATCTTTTAAGTCTAGTTACTCCATAATTAGCCTT
>Ga0182004_10003800_pt1 | contig 12070 bp, 14 predicted proteins | sample Sormic07211540_1_FD_120479 | JGI IMG/M metagenome (GOLD analysis project Ga0182004, IMG submission 120479) | Endophyte microbial communities from Sorghum bicolor roots, Mead, Nebraska, USA - 072115-40_1 MetaG | ecosystem: Host-associated > Plants > Roots > Unclassified | place: USA: Nebraska... | reverse complement strand
CCAAATGTTGAATAAACATGGGGCCTAGCAAACCAAGGTCAGGATTAATGATCCCATGATATATTTGAGAAGGGTTTATTATATTATGTAGACATGGGCATAGCTTATAGATATTATGATAAGATTTATGCTTTAAGCTTTTGCACATGCCATAAAGATAAATAGCAATATAATTAAAAGCATCCTCTAAGGATAAAAACAGAAAAAAGTTAAAAGTATAATACAATATTAAGCTAAACTAAGTCAAAATCAGCAAACCATTCCTCAGCAACGACGCCAAAAATGCTTGTTGGTATAAATTAACTGCACTCCATTTAAACAGATTTAAGTAGGATTATCCGCAAGCACACAAATATCATACCATTATCACATTTTACCTGGAGGTTTTAAATATTGAATCCATAGGGAACATTTGTGATGATGACATAGTATATAGACTTAACCCCACAATTAGGCTAGATCATATCAAGAAAAAGGAAATAACTAATGCACTCTGGTTCCAACTCTAGTAAACTTTGTATAATACCGCCTTATTGGGCAAGTAACCCGAATAGAGGAAGAATCAGAGTAATCCCCTATCAGGCACCTATAAGCCTATCAATCCTATCAACGGGAAGTGGACTACAGAGGAATCAACACAGCTGTCACCTACGCGAACTACCACTGTCCGGCTGATCAGGGGACATTCACAAGTAAACCCCTAGGCACCATGCCTACACTACGAAATACTACTTCAACCAAGTTATGATCAAGATCAAAGCACTCAATATATGTTGTGAACCAAAGAATGAATAAGAACAAGTTGCTTGCTTAAACCAGAAGGGTAAGTACAAAAGTACCTCAGAACAAAGCTTCGGGCGAGGGAACTGAATCCAGACGAATACAACCACGAAGAAGCACCGACAGCCAGAACTCCTCCAGAATCTCTACTCCTCTACTTAATCTCTCTAATCTATAAACAAGACTAGATCTAGAAGAACTAGTCTATCCTAATTGCTACATCTAGATGAACTCGATCTAGACGAACTAGAACTAGAACAACTAGAGGGACCCTAACCCTAATTATGTAGAGAATATGAAGCATCGGGGTGTAGAATGCCTCTTGGGGGAGCCTTGGGTGTCATTATATAGGCCGAGGTGGAGTAGGGGGCAAGGAACCGCCACATCAGCGATCCGCGTCTTCATCTTGTGTGCACCGTCGGATCAAACCGACTTAAAATCGATGGAGAGATACTTTGCTTGGCTTCCAAGGATGCATGGGAGGAAGACTCCAGAAGGCGGCGGGCATCAGGCAAAGTAGGGCGCTGACCGGCCCCAGGGTGGGGCCGGCCCTCCCCACCTTTCCTCCTCCGCGGCTCTCGTTCCTTCGGGTGTCTTCTAGACCCTTCCTGAGTCTTCTCGTAATGTTTTCCGGCGCGGATGAATTTCGTGGTAAATATGGACTAGAATCTCTCTTTTCAGCTCTCTATGAAATAAACCCTAGAAAATACGGAATATGCAAAACTCATGGAAATTGTCAGATTAAACCCTAGACTAATGTAGTTTCATGTGTTCCCTTGTGTCTAGAGTTCTAATAAATATTGACGTTATCGACCGTCAACACAAAGCATAAGTCAATTAAATCTCTTTTAGAAATCATTAAATGAAAACATCGGTTCTTAATCTCTCTGAATCATTTAACAAAATCAAGAACGGACTCATCATGCCCTTGACAAATTGATGCAAGATGTGATAATCTAGTCTCCTGGGTACCAGTATAAAAATGACTATGAAATTTTTTCTTCTAATTCAGCCCATGAACCGACAGAACAAGATGGCAATGTAGTAAACCATGCAAAAGCTATGCCAGTAAGAGATAATCGAAAATTACGAACTTGCATAAAGTCATAAGCACTAGCTTCACCCAACTGTGCAAGAAACATGCTTATATGCTCCATGGTAGATTTACTATCATCACCACTAAATTTATTAAAATAAGGAACCTTCCACCCATCTGGTGCTTTCATAAAATCAAAGTGTGAAGGATATGGCTTGCGGTATGTAGTCCTACTGGGCTTGATTTGAACACCTAAACTTTCTTCAAGTGATCTAGACAAATCTTCCTTAAACCGATTCAAAGAATCATTGAATTTGGTAGTAGGAGCAATAAGTGCATTAGGTCTTTCATCAAGAATAGGAATTTGACTTGGTGACTTCGGCAGGTTGGGGAGAACATTTTGCCCCGCTAAAGTTCGACTTGCTATTGCCCTTTGATCAGTTCAAGTGTTTTGGGTGAAATTTTAATTATAGATAACCATTTGATTAGATGGAGCACTACTAGCTAAACCGGCCCTATCGGCTTCAAGGGCCGAAGAGGCCGATTTACCTTTGTTTGCTGCTGCATATAAATTCTGGTTTTCATAAAAATTCAAAGGCATGCCAAATTCAGGTTGTTTAGAAGAAGAATCAACACCCGATGCATTGCCATCGGTTGTTTTCCCTTCTAACTTATCAAAACGAGTCATGATCATATTTATTGCAGCAAAAAGATTATTATGAATTACTTTCTTATGATCATTCATCATAGTAGCATAATTGGCATGTGTGGGATAAGGATCTTCATCATATCTAGGTTTATCGGTAGGGTTTACCTTAGTGTATGTAGTTGTAGCAGCGGTAGCATCATCACCATAGGTAGGATCTCAGAACTGCGTGACCTTGTCACGCCAATCCTTGGTGGAGCTCTCCAAGAAAGCCTAGATATTAGCATCGAGCTTGGCCTGCGGCTTCCACCGCAACTCATCGGGAAGCTCGTCCATAGACTGAGGGAAAACCATGTTAGCATCATGAGGGACCTTCGTCTTGTCGCCCCCATCACTTGCTGCACCATCGTTCCCCATGTCGCTAGAAGATGGAAACTTGATTTGTCGCTTCACATTCCCTAGCAGAGTCGCCAAAAAGTGTGTTGACGTCGGATGTGGTCTAAATCACACACCAGAAAGGGCATTGGACGCCCGGACCGCTATGGACCGAAGAACGCAGCGAGGATCTCACTCTTTCACGGTGAAGAACAGAGAGGTTTACAAGAAAACCACCAAAGAATAACCAGTGTACTTGCATGACGAAGAACCGGCTAGTTTTTAGGCAAACTAGCAAAGAAACCGTCAAAGCTCTCGTCCGGGAGAGACCCCATCAAGGCAAAGACGTCGGCGGGTTGCACTAGGTCGGCCAGCAAGCCTAGAGCGCTATCCTTGGTCGTCAGATCAATGGATGAATAGCATGGAGGTTGGAGGAGAGGAGAAAAGGGGGTAAAATAGTAGATTGATTTATTTATATGTCGATTGGATAGATGGAAACTTAATCGGCCATGATCCTCTCATATATATAGGGAGGGATGGTCTTATCCTAGTAGAAAACCTCTCCAAGTCTTATTTTCCAAGTTTCTCATCAGTTTGGAACAATTTGGATCGAAATCCCGAAGGTCAGATCCAAACAGTTATTAGGTCTACCGGAAGTCGAGTCGGAAGTCGGGTTGGAACTTCCGACGTTTGTCGCAACTCCTGAAGTGAGTTAGAACTCCCGACATGAGTCAGAACTTCCGGAGCATCTTCTCGAGGGCATAACTTCTTCATCCGGACTCCGAATTAGACATTCCATATATGTTTTTTGATCATCTTGATGAGAGGAACGCAATGCTGGTGTCCGTTCCATATTTTGATAACTTCACAAAATGGTCAATTTTTGTTGTCAACGGTCCAAAAAAATATTTCGACAAAATCAGATGATTTTTGGTTAGGATCTTGTTTCCTACGATGACTTTAGTGACTGTCATGATGAGATTGTCGTTGCAGATGAATTTCATTGATAGAAAGCCAATTTATGGCATTTTTCTACAAGGGAAGGGATGCTTTTGGCCGCTCCTAACGAGGATGGATAGTATAGGTCATCAATCTCTTCATCAATGGTCGCGGGGAGTAAATCAAGGTTTAGAGGTGATGTATCCACAGTCTATATTGTACCTGACGATGCAACTGACGATATTTTTTTATCAATTCAGATGCGTTTGGGTTGGTTGAAGTGTTGAATCTTGTGATATGTCTAAAATTTTGGGGTTGGTTGTTAGATTCAGCATAAGGACTACATTTGGTTCTGACGTTTGAGAGAAAGCCATTTGGAGAGCAAGACAATGGTAGAATTTAAATAGAATATTATGTAGTTCTTTATTTTAGGTTATTTAGGGGGATGTACTATGCTAAATTTTAATATAATCCCCTTTCTCTCGAAAAAAAGAAAGAACGCACTGAGAAGAAATATAGTCAGTATCATGATAGTCGAAGGGTAAAACATTAATTTAGCAAAAAATGCGATCCTCTGTTGTGCATCTAACAGTAACTTTATACTGAAGCTAAGAATGATCACACAAGTACTGTAATTTTGATTTTTGATATTTTTTGTTGGGCTGGGGCAGCATTACTTCAAGATAAAAGTAGGGCCTTATTGGGAAAATAGTAGTACAAACTTGACGCCCACGGTTGGCCTATCAGTTTTCACTTGGATCCACAGGTATAGTTTTCTAGACGGGCCAGGCCCACTGGGCCAGAACGGGCACGACCCGAGAAAACACGGTCCAAGCATGGCCCAGGCACGCTTGCACCGTGCGTGTGCCTAGCACGGCATGCCAATGGGCCGTGCCTAGGCCGAGAATCCAGCCCATGGGCCGGCACAAGGCACGGCACGGAAAGAAGCCTGGCCCGCTAGCGGCACGGGTCGTGTAATACCAGTCGTCCGATCTGTAACCCTAACGAACTACAGTCGTTGGATCAAAGGCGGTTGGAGGGCCATATAAAAGGTGTCGCCGGCCACACTCCCCTCTCATCCCCCAACCCTAATTCATTTCACCCCAGCCGCCGCGACGTGAGTCTTCTCGTCCTCTCTCCTCTCCTCTTTGAGTCTCTCTCTCTGCCTCTCTGGTTCTCCGTTCGTAAGCTATGGCGAAGGGGAATGGAGGGGAGAACCAGGGCTCAATGCGACGCCGGATCACCGGCGTCCCTCCCACCGCTGTGTTTCACCCGCCGGCAGCGGCAGAGGCACGGGCCCGGGCCTCACAGATGTCGGAGCTCCGAAGGACCAGGTAAGCTCCTAAGTCGGCGAGTCCCGACCACCCCGTGACTTCTTCTTCCTCTCTCAGTCTCTCTCCACTCCAAATCTGTGAATTCTTCTTCTCGCTCTAGATTTGCCGATCCGTTGCAATTCGGAGTCGCAGCCGAGACTTCTCCACCTCAATCGGTGTTGGTGAGGTAAACTCTAAACCCTAACCCTAGGTCCTAGCTTGTTCTTCTTCTGCTATTCCTTCATTCTTCTGCTAATCTCTCTTTTTGTTTCGTTTTTTTGTTTTTGATAGCCGCTCGAGGCTAGGGCCATCCAGGCCCCTCTCTGTCTCTGAAGAAGCTAGTGCTACTGCTGTTTATGAAGAGCAAGAGAGGATGCGCGACCTCCCTGGAACCGAAGAAGACGACGACATGCGCGACGAAGAATTGGAAGAGCTCTTCGGTCCAGAAGCTAGAGCTGGAGGCAGAGCAGAGGATCCGGTCAACCTTGCTGATGGAGAAGATGAAGAACAAGGAGGTGAGAACAACGCCGACCAGGACCAGGACTATTAGGTATCACGCCCCTCCACTTCTGATGTCTGGCTTGATTTCAAGAAGCTCTTCAAACCTGGCCCCAAAGGTAAGCAGATCAGGTATGGCGTTGTCTGCCTCCACTGCAATACGTAGTACGCTGGTAGATCTGCTATAGGCACTGGCCATCTTCGTCGTCACAGAGACAAATGTCCTAAGAGGCATGAGAAAATTAGGGGTTATAGTCAGTCTCAGATCTCTTTTAATCCTGATGGTTCTATGCGTAATTGGGATTACTGTCCTGCTCGTGCTCGTACTGAACTCTATCGACTGCTTGCTAGAGTAGATGTTCCTATTAGTTTTTGTGAGTATGCTGCATTTGGGGAATATATTAAAAATGCTCATAACCCTAAGTTTGTTGCTCTCTACACAAACCACAACTAGGGACTTGGCCAAACTCTTTACTGAAAGAAAAGCTAAGCTGATAGAGTTGCTTTCTTCTGATGCTGTTAACTGTGTGTGCCTTACCTCTGATATATGGTCTGGAAAAGCTAAAGAAGACTATCTTAGTGTTGTTGCTCATTACATTAACCCTGATTGGCAAATAGAGAAGAGGGCGCTTGGTCTTATTCTTATTGATTGTAAGCATTCTGGACAAAACATTGCAGACAGAGTTGCATCTGTTCTTTCTGAGTATGGTGTGCTTCAAAAAGTGTTTTATGTTACTTTAGATAATGCTTCATCTAATTGTTCTGCCATGCTTAATCTTAGACCTATACTGTCTCATTATCTTGGTATTCAGGTTCCTCCAGAAGATCCAAATGAAAGTGCATTGAATGATAGTGCTATTAGTTCTATTCTTGCATCAGCGCTGTGCATGTCACATTACTAATCTGATTGTTAAACAGGCACTTAATGTTCTTAAGCCTTTGATTGGAGTATTTAGAACTGCTATATCTTTCATGAACTCATCTAATGTGAGAATTGCTGCATATAAAAGATTGTGCATTGCATCTGGCCTCAGGCCTAGAAAGTTTCAATTGGACATGGACATAAGGTGGAACTCTACATATTTGATGCTTAAGCATTTATTACCTCATAAAGAGCCTTTCACTACTTTCATTCATGCTAATTATCCTAGAACTTAAGATGGTTTGTTGCTTACTGATGAACATTGGGCTGTTGCTGAAAAAGTTTTGAAATTTCTTGAATTGTTCTATGATGCTACAGATGCATCGTCTAGTGTTTACTATCCTACATCACCTCTTATGATTCATTATCTTGTTAGGATTGCTATACACTTGCACCATTATGCTAATGATAGCCACATCAGACTTGTGATTCAACCTATGATAGATAAGTATAATAAGTACTGGAGAGACATACCTTTGTTGTATTCTTTTGCATTCATCGTAGACGCTAGAGCTAAGATGAGAGGTTTTGCAAAAGTGCTTAGGAGGTTGATGAACCTTACCAGCACAGATTATAATGCTTACCAGGTTCGAACTAGAGCTAGGCTCACTGATGTGTATAACAAGTATGAGGAGAAGTTTGGAGATGTTAGGTTGAGGAGGACTGTCCCTAAAAACCTCTCTGGTAAGAAAAAGTTTGCTTGGGATGAAATCTATGATGATGATTCCAGTTCCTCTGGTGGGGGCAGTTCACTTCTCCATTCTAGTCTTAATTTGTCTAGAGATACATCTGCTACTGCTTTGCTGCATGCTGCTACTTCTACAGCTGCTGCTAATACTTCTGAACTTGTCTCATACTTGGACTGTGACACTGTTAAGCAGCTGCATGATGAGTTTGACATCTTAAGATGGTGGCATGAGCACAAACTGACATATCCTGTGCTGTCCATTATGGCTAAAGACATCTTAACTGTTCATGTTTCTACAATATCTTTAGAATCTATGTTTAGTATGATTGGCAGGATCATCGAAGAGCGGTGGAGGAGGCTTAAGTCGGAGACGGTGGAGTGGCTAACATGCATCAAGGACTGGGAGTTGGCAGAGGCAAAGGCTGCAACACAATGTGGAGGACAAGGAGCTTGAAGATGAATTTGAAAATCTCTATCTTGATTAGTGCTCCAGCCGTCAGCTGCCAAGGTAATTGCTTAGTGCTAACTAGTGCTTCTTTGTTCTTCTTTTACCGTTGCTAACTAGTTCTAACAGTGTTGTTCTTAATCAGGTGGACAGCTGGGATCCCGAGAGGCTGGGACTTGGGAGCTTGAAGCTTGAAGCTTGAAGGATTAGTTCACTAGTTCATCTACCTTAGTATTTACTTTCTGCTAGAGCTTTGGGTCTATGATATGACAACTTTGGACTGTGAAACTGTGATGAATGATGTAAGAATAAGAACATTGAACTATTAGGGAGCTTGGCTGTACTTTTTTCCTACCTAGGGTTTTATCTTACAAAGATGAGTTTTACCTAGGTAGATTTTTAATGAGACAGCTATTACACAAGCTCCCAATTTAATCATTTGATGTTAATAAATATTGTGTCTTCGTATCCAATTTAGCTTTAACATACCTTAATTATTACTTCTGGGATCAGATCATGAATATTTGCTTATTGTTTGTGTGTATTGTCATTTGTCAATTGTCAAATTGGTTTAATGTCTGGGCTGGCACGAGCACTGGCGTGCCATCGTGCCTGGTGGCACGGCACGGCACGGCTGTTGCCAGATAGTACCGTGCATGGGCCGTTGCTTCGGCACGCTAGCACTATCAGACACGGCACGGTGTGTCGCCGTGCTTGTCGTGCCCGTGCCTGTGCCATGCCGTGCTGGGCCGCTCGTTTGGAAAACTATATCCACAGGTATGCGTCATCATGCAACAAATTAGCGCCGTCCCATCGCACGCCACCCACGAACCCATTAGATGGCGACAGGAGTCGCGGCACTGCCGGACGACGCCCTCGCCGGCGTCTTCCGCCGCTTGCCGTCGCGGAGCCTCGCCGTGGCTCGGTGCGTCTGCAAGGCGTGGCGCGACATCGTGGACGCCCGCGCGCTGCTGCTCCGGCATCTTCTACCGCACTCCGTGCGAGGCGTCTTCCTAAACTACGTCGACCACGACCGGCCGCACCACCTGGCCTGTCCCTGCCCGTCGTCGACGATCCCCAGAGTAGATGGCATGCTCAGCTTCTTGCCCAACGACCGGCAGCGACTGGTGGTCGGTCATGGACCACTGCAACGGCCTCCTCCTCTGCGACATCGAGTGGTGGGGCAGAGACAGAGACGTCGTACCACGACGAGGAGTTTCAGCAATCGCCGCCGTCTGTGGATGAGGACCTGCAGGAACGTGATCTCGACCCATGGCGCTTGATGGAATGGCCAACCAACACCATGGATGCTTCACGTATTCTCGTCGAGGACTGGACACTGGGAGGAGAGGGCTTTTGTTCGGGAAGGCATGCCGGCAGGGACAGTCGAGAAAATGCGATTGGATCGAGAGGAACCTACGATTTATGGGCCACGTAGACGATATGCCGTCTACTACCATCATGGATCGCTCTATGTGCATTGTCATGGTTCGTTTGTAACAAGGTATGTATGCATTTATATCCTTTTTTTCAGGTTGTTTTAGTGTCGACAGCACAATATTCATGGAGCATTATTATTATGTACTTTTATTTTATTGTTAGAAGCTTCATTGATGCGCTTTGTCTATCTTTTTCAAGTCTACTTTATATAAATGTTACTGTACAATAATATACCTCGGTTGGGATGCCAATTATTTTGTTCTTATAGCGTACTAGCAAACAAAATTTATATGCATTGCAACGGAACGTCTATTTTATTAGACAGTCACTAGGATGATTTGGGGTTTAGAGAATTGTAATTCAACCCAGAGGCCAAGCAAAGCAAAGAAGTCGCTTATCAACATTGGTGTGCGAGCAACCCCCGCCCCGGCTCCCAACCCCCGCCGCGACGCTCCGGCCGCCGTCGCCGCCCTCCTGGCGGCGGCGGCGGCCCGCCCGCACCTGCTCCTCCCTCCCCCCCTCCTCCCCCACGCTCCTCTCCCCCCTCCCCTTCTTCCCCCTCCCCAGATGGCCTAGGGGCCTGCGGCGGCGCCGTCTTGTCGCGCGGCGGCGAGGTCTACATCGAGGCGGGCGCCGGTGGCCTGGGCCGGGGGTCTGCCGGATCTGGGCCCCTGGCCCCCTTGCCCTCCGGCGGCCTTGGAGTCCGCGTCCGGCGGCCTTGGGGTCTGCGGCGGTGGCCGTCTCCCCGCGCTGACGCTGGCCGCGACGCGCGTCGCCGAGGGGCGTCGGCGTGGCCTCCGTGGTGGTGGGCGTCAGCGGCCTGGGCCGGGGGACGGCCGGATCTGGGCCCCCGGCCCCCCTTTTCTGCTGCTGCTGCCACCCCCACCGTTCTCCTCCGTCGGCCGGCCTGCCCGTCCTGTCCCCGGCGTCGGCGGCTTGTGGGACGGCCGGATCTGGGCCTCCGGCCTCTGATCTGGCGCGGCTTCCCCCGTTCCCTCCATTGGCCGGCCTGCCTAGCGTCCGTCTGGGCTCCGGCGTGGTCGGGGTGGGGTGCAGGACGGTTGGGCTCGTTCGGGGCGGCTGCTAAGGCTTCAGCACTCCCTCCATGGCTGCGGTGGTCATCTACTTGGCGGCGGACGGCTACGGCGGCCGGCTCGCCTCGTGCGCTCCCTGCATCGTGGTGATGTGGGCAGTTGTTCGAGCGGTTTGCCTTCGGCGTCATGGCGGCGTGGTCGGCGTTTTGGAGCGGTCTGTGCACGAGTGGGTGGCCCTAGGCGAAAGCCGTGCCTTCTGGCCGACTATGGCGACGCCTTCGGGGCGTCGTTTTCCTCGTTGGAGGCATATGTCGTTGTGTACCCCTCCTCGGCCGACGGCGCTCGTCCCTTCTGGGGTTGATGGTTGCAAGGAGCTAGGGGCGAAAGCTCAGCTTGACGTTGTTCGGGCGGACGACGATGACGCCTCTGTGCGTCGCATCCTTCTTGAAGGCGTTGTCTTCGAGTTCTTTTGCTCCTGTCTTCGGCGCTTGATGGTGGTGTGGGTTGTTGGGCCGTGCCTTTTTGTGCTTCATGTTCCTCCTCACCTACCTGTTGTAGCTGTTTTAGTGGTCTCCCCGGTGGATGCCTTGCCACTGTGGTCTTTCCGGTGGATGCTTTGCCGCCGAGGTGTTTGCCACCGAGAACGCGTCTCCGGCGTTTTGGCCGTTGAGTTCGATGAGGTGGGGACGGATGCTTGGCCGTCTGGAGTTGTTTCCGGTGGATACTTTGCCACCGAGGTGTGTTCAGTGGTTTCTTTGCCACCGAGGACGCGTCTCCGGTAGGTTGGCCGTTGAGGGCGCTGAGGTGGGGGCGGATGCTTGGCCGTCTTCGATGTTGGCTGCTCAGTTGTACCACTAGCTACTCAGGTGTTGAGGTGTATCTTCTATTTTAGGCTCGGTCCTTGGGGATGTTAGGTGGAGGGCCCCCCTCTCTCCATGTTTCTTGCTTTGTGTTGTGTGTTGGGGTTTTGTCGGTAATCCTTGGATTACCCGTGAACCCTTTTGTTTCATCTATGTGTAGGTCTATTGACCACTCTCTTCTTCTTAATGAAATACGGGCTATATCCCCCGTTCTCGAAAAAAAAGCTCTTTCAAACCCCTTATGTGTACAACACTTCTCTCAACGAGATATGTCGGCGTTCTAAGTGGTCCTGCTGATCTTAGGACACCCTATTGTTCTTTTCCTTGACAGGAATTCTTGGAAGGCGTTTGTAGATTTTCGGGTGAAGAGTGTCTGTCAAATCAGCCTCTTCGACCTGGTTGGTCTTGTCGTTTAGATCTGCTTATCTCGACCGTGTGTGGCCTCAAGTGATTTAACCCTCTCCCTACCTATAAATCATCTTAATCAAATCATACACGTCCGAGCAAAATAAATGGTCACCATAAACCATATGGTTCCTTTCCCTCATTTTTTTTTTCAGAATTTTGAGAATCTTTGTGTTAGTTTTTCTTTGGGCCAACTAACAAGTCAGCATAGATTAGCACGTGGAGAGATTAATTAATTCTAAATTAAGCTGCGATGACATGAACATGTGTGTCTAATATAACTATCTTCCTCTGAACAAAGAACCATGCATGAACCGGTGGACATGTGTATCTTACATGTTTTCTTCATGATGCCTTTTTGGTGGGTGAGGTGGTCGCTCTTGGTGACCCTGACCAGTCGGTGAACTTATCCTGCAGGATGCAGTTTCCTGGGTTCGCCGTGCCGACGGCGAGAATGCACGCTGGGCCATCGCCGCGCTGCGCCTGCCGGAGCCTGTCCACCTCCACCGGCGGCGAAGCCCGCGCGCTGTTGGGTTGGATAAAAGGTCTGCATTGATCGACGTGTTAGAGCATCTCCAACCATTATGCATTTGAAGTTATGCATTTTAGGCAAATTGTAAACCCTCAAATGAAAATGGCAAGGCTAAAATCGGATGATCTCCAACCGTTATGCAAAATGCCAAGTCCAT
>Ga0182004_10003799_pt1 | contig 12071 bp, 18 predicted proteins | sample Sormic07211540_1_FD_120479 | JGI IMG/M metagenome (GOLD analysis project Ga0182004, IMG submission 120479) | Endophyte microbial communities from Sorghum bicolor roots, Mead, Nebraska, USA - 072115-40_1 MetaG | ecosystem: Host-associated > Plants > Roots > Unclassified | place: USA: Nebraska... | reverse complement strand
GATGAGTAAGGATTTGTTGAATGTCATCAGATACAACAAGATTTCTACAATCCATGCATGGACAATGTATGTGTGTCTTTCTTGTTCTTGAAGCATGGTTTTGAGCAACATCAATAAACCTCTAGACCTCAGTTATGTATGATGGATCTAGTCTTGATAAATTATACATCCAAAATGACATCTCCATCACTACCTATAAAACACCATTCATATGATCTAAGGGTTTACAAAGGATTCATCTAGGGTTTATTGGCGAGGGTTTATGGTTAAGCTTGAGATTAAAGGAAAAAACCTAAGTTACATAATTAAAAAATAATCTAAGTAGATAGCATAATCCAACCATATTAAGCAAACCCATCTAACCATATCAACAAATAAAGACAAGAAGCTAGCTATTCTTCTCTCTTACTCATGGAACATACATACATGTGGATAAATGAATTGAGAAATTTATAAACAGAGAGAGACATAAATTAAAAAACCTAAGTATAGCATAACTATATAAACACAACATTCATTATAAATAGATAGATGATGTGGAAGGTGATAATAAAAAACCTAACTACCATATAATTAAAAAAAATAAAAATTCAACAATTATCTCTCTACATAAATATACAAGAACACACCATTGGTTCAATCTTGTAAAAACTAGCTAAATTGAGAAGCAAACATGTTGAGAGGCATTATCCAACCATATTAAACAACCCTATCTAACCATATAAACAAATGAAGACAAGAAGCTAGCTATTCTTCTCTCTCACTCATGGTGAAACCCTAGATCCAAAAAGTGGCTTAAATTGAGCTAGAATGAGAAAATTGAGGCAATAGGGACATAAACTAACCTTTTTTAGCAACCTCCTTCCCACAAATGAAGATCGAAACCTCCCCCTTGTATTTTGAGAAATCTGGAACTCCAAAATGGCCTCCAATGGAAGGTGGGTGCGAGATACTGTTCTGGTTGGGGAGGAAGAAGGGGTATTTATACAGTGATACCACAGGCGGTTGCTTAAGCCAACCGCCTGTGATAAACTATTTACACAGGCGGTTGACTTAAGCAAACCACAAGTGTAAATGCTCCATTTACACTGGCGGTTGGCTTAAGACAACCGCCTGTGGAAACAGTTTATCACAGGCGGTTGGCTTAAACTGGCGGTTCGCTTAAGGCAACCGCCTGTGATAAACGTTTTCCATAGGCGGCTGAGATCTCTGACACCGCCCCATTTATACCACAGGCGCATCGTAACTGGAACCGCTTGTGGTATAAAAAGGGGGCGCCAGCTATGAGCCTGATTCTACTAGTGTATCTTGCAGAACGAGGACAAAGAGATCCCTCCTGAAAACTCTGTGTAGAAGGACCACACGAGAGCCGAGGAAGAGCAATCTGAAATTCAAAACAATGAAGCTCAATAAAGAACACACCATCATACACATTAAAAACATTTTCAGCCTTTACGCAGAAACGACCAACCTCTGGGCAACCTGGAAGGTAAAGCTCAGCCATAAGGTCGGAATCCTTCGGCAAATAGGGCAAAAACCCCTCATCATCTGGCATAACAAAATGGGGAGCAAATCTGTCGTATTCCCCACATGGTCCGCATGGCTCGCAAAAAACTTGCAGATGCTCACATGATCCGTGTGGTGCACCAAAAACTCATAGACGCAGGTACGAAGGGTGCACCAAGGAAATAAGCACAGTTTAAGCGTAACAAACATGATGATAAACCTAGAAACAGACTGAAAGAATAACCTAGGACGGAGGCCATGTTCCATGGCACGCAAGTGAATGAACAAACTCAATAGTCTAAAAAGAACTCAATAAAATCAAACATATCTAGAACGCCGCGAGTAGGAAAGGCGACTCACCAGTATTCCCAAAATTCAACCATAACGAAAATCCCATTGTAAAAAAATGATAGCGGAGTAACATCACAAACCACCTGTGCAGGTCCTCCGCTAGAGACTTACACAAGTAAAAGCACAAAAACTACTTCAATAAACAAAAATAACGAAGATAAACGTTAATAAACACATCAAACTTTATACAGAAGTAAACCACAAGTAAACATCATTACACATGCCTTATAGACACAAAGCCGTAGTCTAGAAACCCTCACACCTGAGAGGTGGGTTTATCCGAAGGACCCGCGTCCTTCGCCGTGTTTGCTTTGGTCGCACGAACATCGCCATCAGAATCCCCTTTTTTGCCCCCGCTCCACCGTCTGAAGGAAGATCGGAGGCAGGAGCACTTGATGGGCCCACAGCGGTAGCTTTCGCCTTCATCTTCTCATCCTCCTACAAACCAAACAAAGCAACATTACAAAAAGAACAAAAAACATATAGAAGAAACAACAACAAACCAACCAATCTCGGGATGCGCCGTGCCTCGGCCATATTCCTCGCTTCGGCCCGCCCGAACTTAGCCCAAAAAGAACTAATGAAGTTGCGGACAGACCTCCGCACACTAGAAGTGCTTTCACCTACATCAGCGGCAAAGTTGATGTTCTCCTTCTGGACGGCCACAACATGAGCACAACCCTTGCACGTCAACACATGAGCAAAGGATGAAACCCCTGCCAAAGCACCAAAATCAACAGCTCCCTCGACAAAGTCAGGCAGCTTGATGATATGGGACTTTAGCCACACCAAGATTCAAGCAATATCCTTGCCTTCTCGAGGGGCAGAGGTGCTGCCACCAAACTGGCTAAGGGCATCTTGGTAAAGACCAACTACAGTTGAAGCCTAAACCTCCGCATCCTTCAATTGGACCCACAGCGAGGCCACTGACTCGCGCTCAACCTCCAGCTCTTCGAGCAAACAGGTGGAGACCTCAGCAGCCTTTAGAGTCTGTTGTACGGCCAACTCCTTGGCTGCCTCCATGCCCTCTAGATCCTTCTACAGCTTCACCACAAACAGCTCTAGTTCATCCTTCTCCTTCTTCAAAGACGCAATCTCCACATGAGCTGCAGGAAGAAGTTTCGCCTCCTCAGAAAGGAGAAGCTTTGCAGCCTCTAGAGCTTCATTCTCCTTCTTCAGGAGCCTAATAGCCTCATCATGGTTGATGACCTCTTGGGAGCATCGGTCTTCTAAGGCCGCAGCCATGTGATGACCCTGATGACATGAAAATACAACCACTCTAAGCCCTCAAAGCAAGAACAAAAGCAACCAAAGGAACTCAAAAAAAGGGGGGCTTACAAGACTGTGATGCTCGAATTGTACGCAAAGGAGCATAGAATAGTCCATGTGCTGAAGCTACCGACAGAAGTGCTCTAAAAAACCAAACACATAAGGAAAAGTAAGAAGCCATAATCAAAAAGCAAAAGAGGTCAGGAGCAGACCTCCAATCACAGAATGGACTCCATGCATAGCATTAGCCCATCTAGATATCATCGAGTTCGAAGCTACTGAACACAAAGCAAACATCCGCGTCAGCTGAAAGACCAAAAAATAAGAAACAAGGAAGTGTGTAGGAAAACAAAAAAACTTACACGTTCCGACACCAGGAACCACAGTCATAGAGCCCACACCCTCGCCAACGAGAGCCCGGGGCGGAGGCACCTCAAGACCATCACGAGCGATGTTGGCACCTCCGCCCAGTTCGGCGATGCTAGCCAGCGCGGCAATGGGGTCAGCTGAATGAAAAAGAAAACTAACTTAAAACAAAAATACAAACTCAATAGTCTAAAAAACTGCAAGACTACTCACCCATATAAAGGTCGAACAAACAAGCGTGAGCCCCTGCACTAGAACCGGTAGGAGTAGCTTCATGGGCGCACCAAGACTTAGCCTCTGGGCTACAATGGACCTCCACCTCAGCCGGTGAAGGAACGTTGCCAACAAGCCTGATTTAAGTCATTTCCCCACACGTCTGTCAATCCAGTGGAACCTCCGCATCAGACGAATCTTTGCCCAGGAGAGAGGGCAGTGGGTTGGCAGCCGAAGGCTCTGGTACCAAAGTAGCAGCAAGAACCTCCAGTGGGACTTCAATCACCGGCTTAAAGCCCACTGAGTTTGAACCAGCAGTAGAAGAGCAGCTAGAGGACGACTCAATGGCAACCTCTGCCACCACACCAACTGTTTGCCTTTTGGTGGTCACTTTAGCAGTGCCACCACCTTTCCTCTTCTTAGCCTCCGCCGCTGCAGTAACGTTCTTAGCGGCGGCATCCCTCCCCTTCTTCTCAAGGTCCGCCAGAACCTCCATAGGCACAACATACTCGTCATGTGTAATACCAAACTCTTTGAGAACACGATTAAGCATGGCATGTTACCTTGCGCAGTTCACCGGGCAAGATATTCCTGGTCCGTCATCTTGTCGAGGATCCTTTGGGCAGTAGCTTCAACCCACTCCAAAAAAGGCTCCTTGGTCTCGCCCTCCTCCAGCTTCTTGCCATAGCAAGGAAAGGGAAGCCCCTTCGGTGGCCCAAAAACTGGGACTTGCACCATCTCAATCATAAAATCTTTATTCCGGCGTCCAAGCGGCCAAAAATCAGAGGCAACCATCTCAACCAAATCATGGCCTCTTGAATACCAGCACGAAGAGCGAAAGCCTTGTCACACGCCTTACGCTCATCCAAAATTATTGCTGGAGGATCCACCTTTGACAGAGGCTTCATCTCCTTGATTTCCGAAGAATACAGAAAAATCGTAACCTCAGTACCATCATCAAGGGTGCGAACGAGACTAGGGGTTTTCACATAAAACCAAAGTTTTATCCAGTCCCTCTCTCACTTATTCTTTTGGCAGTACAACATTTCCAAACACTCAACAGGCTGCATCCTTCTCGGCATGAACACACAACTCCTGTACTACGCAATAAACTCGCCCTCAGTAGTCTTCACCTTCTTTGGCTGCCACTGAACATCAAAACTTGCTGAGAGTAAGAATCCCATTGGGGGTGAAATGGTACAGCGCCAAATGGAACACCTCCATAACTTGGCAAAGGAACCCGTAAGGGGGAAGGTGAGGATCGCAAGTGAAATAATCTCAAAAGACCACAGCATAACCTGGCTCAGGAGCTGGAACAACCTAACTAAGAGGAGGAACCTTCACCTGGCCCTCCTTAAAAAACCTAGCCTCCACCATCTCCACGATGTCCTCAGCCATCATGAGAGACTCCCTAAACTCGAATGTGGGTCCAACCATTGAGACAGATTCATTGGCACTGATCAGGTCCCTGACAGAAGCCTCAACACTCAACATATCTTCCTCCAGCTCTTGAGCGGCAATGACCTCCAGCATGCACTCCTCAAAAAAGTCGAGCCAACCACCAAACCTAACTCCCAAAAGGTTGCGTAAGGGACCAACAAAGTCGGCCCGGACGGGACGGAGCGAAGGATTGGAATCCACGACAGCTTGCAGCAAGAAATACTAAGGCAAGGGCGAAGGCAGTAAAGAGAAAAGGCAAAAGCGACAGTGTAAGAAAGCTAGGACCCCCTTTATAAACAAACTAATTATAGAAGTTGCAGCTATGAATTATTTCAATTAATCACAAAAAGCATCGATATAATGCGACAACAAAAAATTTATACTAAAGCATACATATGTTTGCTGTGTATGCTCATACTCTAACAAAATTAGAATTTCCATTATATATTTTTTTGTAATTTACTATGATTTTTCAAAGATTTAGCCAAAATAAATAAAAAATAAAAAGATAAAACCTTTATAGCAAAAACTTTGTACTAAAACATACCATATTATATGTTCAGTGTGTAGATCTACTCCTGTGGAGTCCAATAAAATTGGACTTTACATTTTATGACTTTCCTATGATTTACTGCTTTTTCAAAGATTTAGCCAAAATATATAAAAAGAAAAAGACAAAATCACCGTTACTGTAGCAAAACCGCCTTCAAAACCACTCTAGACATGTAAACTACACGGTTTGAGAAGTTGAGGAAATTAGTCTGTCGGGTTTTGGAGTTGAGGAAGTAAAAGCGGACTATCTTGAAACTTAGGGGCGGAAACATGGACTTTTTCCACTCCTATATGCACAAACGTAGCAGCCGCAGCCCACTTAGTTGGCCTTTTATTAAGGGGCCCAACTGTGGGTGATTGAGACTGCAGTTTTTCCTTTTTTTGAATCTAGCTCTTGGGCTTTTCAATTAACTTCGTGCCCACGTGAAATGCAGCGACTTGACTCGGATACTCCCAGGTATTCTCGGACCCTAGACTTTGGTTCAAGCCTTGAGCAGCTATCTCATGCGCACACGAGTTACAACTTCTTGATACATGAAAACATTTCAAAAAGAAAAAACTCTCTCTTACTAAGTCATGAATGTCTTTGAAGATTACTCCTGATGAAGATTTGTCCAGCGACAATGACTGCAACGCACTTTGGTGCAGCTGTAACCATGATACGTCGTGTGCCACTGCCTCCTCTAGGGCCTTCAGATAGGCAATTCGGCCATCAAAGCATCTTACATCCCTGCTAAGTTACCAGCTCGACGAGCACCTGATCATTGGTAAGATCATAGAAGACGGTCATGCAGACTTTGCAGTTACTTGAGAGCAGCATATTGTCACAGCACATAATTTCTATGTTTTGATTAACTTGCTGATTCCTCTCACTCCTAATTTTTATGAATCAATCTAAGGCACAATTGCAGACATGAAATCTAGAGGAGCCCAAACTTATCAAATGTGTGCGGTGGGTGTGCAGTTAGGATTTGGGTTGGTTATATATGGGGGTGTGGAAAACAAATTAGCAGGACAAGATCTATTAAATAATAAACAAGGTTTTGTACTGGGACAATGAAAAATCAAATAAAATGTGACAACTGAAATTATTGGGAAGTGATTCAGAGATGACCCACTGATTGAAGATGACCTAGCCACAGTTGGGCACCCTGATAAAAAAAGCCAACTGCATGGGCTGCGCCTGCTATTGTGCATGAGTCTGGTTGTTAGCCTTCACCAGTATTGACCTCGGTCATCAAAACCATTTGGTCCCAAGTCCCAATGGTCCCTATGACAGTTCTGTTGACATAGTCAAAATGCGACAAGTACTGTGCTACTATTGCAGAACAATTCATCAATGATGATTCCTATCTTTTACTGGTGCTTGTTATTAGAGCCACCAGTACAGGAGGTGCACAAATAAGTTGGGTTACAGATGCCAGCAGCCATACCAACATGGATAATAGCAATAGATAATAGCAGTACCCAAGGCCACCTGTGTTATGGTGTCTATGTTACAGAATGTGGAATTTACAATAGGTTCCTAGCCCCTCCACCCCCGCCCCCCAGCCCCGTCCCCCGCTCCCGCATTACAATAGGTCTCCACAGCCGCTTAGTTCTACAAATACACATTTTGCATTGTTTTCTTAGATATACTGCACAACTCTGCAATTTGACGAGATGCAGATGGGAGGTGAAGAGCTTTTAAGGGCACCACTTATTAGCTTAGGAGTCAATTAATAGACCAACACTAGTCGCTATGCCCTTGACAAGCATAACCCATACACATGCATATCTGTTTCTACTAGCTTTTTGTCACAACCATCTGAATGGTTCTTGAACTCCTTTTATCTATGTGTGAAGTGTGCGCTGACCATGCATGTGTTCTTTATCATACCATAACTCACAATACATAAATGATTTGTGAGCATCCCACATGCTGGAAGCCCAAAGGCAACACCCAGGCCCAGGAGAGGGAACCGGCCAAACGTGTCAACAACAGAGCGGCAGGGCCGGAATGGTCTTGCACAGCCTGCTCCATCAAGATGAGTGGCTGAGAGATAAGTAGCCAAGTGAGTGGCTGAGAATGTAAGCAAAAACAATCCAAACTCTATCAACATGTTTTCCAAGCCGGTCCTCCACCGGTGTGCTCCTCTTGTTCCTCCTTAGAGTAGATGGGATCTCGTCAGAGGTCTAACACTGGTATCAAAGCCAGCGATGCTGGGCCTGCGCGCTGGATTAGACCGGCGCTTACTCCCACTTCACTTGTCTCTAGCGGTTGTGAGGAGTCATGGATGCGACCGTGAAATCAGCGTTTGAGGACGTGTTGCGGCACTTTGACACCTTCGACGCCAAGTGGGAATCCAACTTCACCGTTGCCGAGACCACGAGCCAGGAGTACACCGTGGAAGCGGATCAGCACTTCACCGGGCCAGAGAGGTCATGTGTGGTCATCCCCTCACTCCAGTCCCGTGTCGCCTCGCTAGATGCATCTAGTCCGATCAATAGAAACAAAACATGGTCGCCGATGAATGGGCTGGTCGATGGAGTGGCGCTTTGGGGAGCTGGAACAACAGACCGACGACCTCGACCTCAACCTCATCCGCATCACCGTGATCCACGACGAGAGGGACGACTGGGTTTCTACCCTACAAGGCGTAGCCGAGGTGCTCGACGAATGGAGGAGGTTAAGGCTTTGATCTATGACATATGACGGGAGATGGATCGCTTCAACACTCGTGCTCCTCCTACAATGGAGCAGTTCAGGGCGGACCGTGGCACCGCCATCGTCAACAAGTCAGCCTCTACGCGCCCATCTGTCGGAGCAACGGCCGAGTGGGTTGGTCATGACCGTAGCCCCACCCCTGACCCATGGTACGTCGTATCACCATCCTCCCTCCCTGTTATTCCACAGCTTAACCCCACCCCCATCCTTCCCCCACCCAAATTCACCCAAATAGTGTTCTTCCACCTCCTAACCCACCTGATCCTCATCCATATGGTGTTCTTCCACCTCCCAACCCACTCGATCCTCCTCACCCATTCGCTTCTGTTCCACTGCCTCATCCTACCTATCTTCATCCACAACTCGGCCACAATGTTCCTGCCCATCCATTTTTAGTCCCCAATTTTCCCATTCCCATAACCATACCCCACACTTGTCCAACCATTACTCTCACCCTCATCCTCACTCGTTCCATACCAGCACCCACGAAATTCCTTTGTCTATGATTCCATCAGCCACATGTCCCGCTTAACCCAGCTCAGCTTGGCTGTCTTCCCAAACTCGACTTCTCAAAATTCAATAATGTTGAGCATGCCCAATTCTGGATCAGGCCTGTGCTGTTAATTACTTTGAAATGTGTGCTGTCAAGCCTCAAATGTGGATACATGTAGCCACAATGCATTTCACGGGCATTGCCAAACAATGGTTACAATGTATCGAGCCCCTCCTTGCTTCCATCGACTGGAAAACATTCTGCTCTCTGATCCAGGAGCGTTTCATTCGTGACCAGCATGAACTGCTTCTTCAGCAACTCTTTAACATCTGGCAGTCTGGCTTTATTCCAGAGTATGTTGACAAATTCACTGAGATACTCGTGTTGATGGGTTACATGAGGATATTCGTGTTGTTGTTTTAGTTGCTTGCCCCACTACCGTGGATGTTATGTATACCCTTTCCTTGTTGCAGGGAGAAGCTGGAGGTCCGTATCGGCCCAAGGGCTCCTGCCGGAACGAGTCTTCTTCTTTGGCTCAGTATGCTGTGGGCCGTGGAGGGCTCACTTGACCTCAGCAGCCTGCCCGTGCTGACGGGGATAAGTCCATGGGCAACGACAAGAAAATAAGCATGAAGCCAACCTCTGTCGAAGACAAGCTCTCCATGCTCAAATCATTTTGCCGTGCCCGAGGTCTTTGCATTTGTTGCGGCGATAAATGGGCACCAAGGCACCGGTGTTCACCCCAGCCACAACTCCATGCTCTTCAAGAAGTTTGGGAGTTGTTATAGGACTCTTTCGAAACACCAATAAACGAGAATGTGGTTGCTGACTGTACTACCAACCAAGACTCTCAGCTATTTTTGGCTCCCTCTGTTGCAACGATTACTGCGGGCGATTCTATTCAAACAATGTAGTTTAATGGTTTTCTACCTGGCAAGTTCTGGTGAACTCTGGTAGCAATCACTCTTTTCTCCGTGATGTAGTCATTGTCTCCATTCTAGGGAAGCGTAAGTTGCCTCTACCTATGAGCGTCAAAGTAGCTGATGGTACAGTGATTCTGTGCTCTTTTCAAATTCCTCATGTCGAATGCGAAGTTCAGGGTTATAGTTTCCATTCAACACTATGAGTTCTGTCGCTTGGTTCTTATCAATGTTTTAAATAGCGGGCTAAGACGTAGTTCATGTCTAAAATGGCTAATAGCGGAGCTAAATCGGGCTATAGCTAAATATAGCGGCTAAATTGTACATGAAGACAAATAGCGGCACTCTGCCTCAAAAGGCTATAGCGGGCTATAGCGGCAGCTATAGCGGGATAATTAAAACTATGGTTCTTATGATATCATCCTAGGCATGGATTGGTTGCAGGCCTTCTCTTCAATTAAAGTCAACTGGAAGCAGGGGCGAAGCCAACTCTAAATTTATGGTGGTGCACTTATAAAGAGACATACATAATTTGGTAGCAATATATGGTAAAATTTTATTTAGTTAGTGGTAATTTTTCTCTTACCCTGGTGCCGGTGCACCAGGCAAAGTGAACGACGTGGCTTCGCCCATGACTGGAAGGGCAAGTGGATGTCTATTACATACGGCCATATGTCTATCCTGCTACAAGGCATATTGCCTCACGATGCAGATTGCTCAGTGGCCCAGCTATTCAGTATTTCTTCCGCACATTCTGATTCAGATAAGAGAGACTGTATTCCTCAAGTTCAGATTCTGTTGGATGAGTATAGCCAGCGATTTGCCGAACCCTCATCACTGCCTCCCCATCATGATTGTGACCACAAAATTCCTCTAGTATAGGAGGTTCAACCGGTTTTAATCCGCCAATACCGTTACTCCCCCAAACTCAAAACAGAGATCGAAACTCAAGTCTCGGACCTTCTGCAAACTGGAACAATTTGGCCTCGCAGTACATTCTCTTCACCCATTTTACTGGTCAAAAAGTAAGACCAAACTTGGAGAATGTTTGTCGATTACAGGATGTTAAATGCCCTTACAGTCAAGAGTAAATTTCCAATTCCAGTAATCCATGAGCTACTGGATGAATTGTCTCATGCACGCTGGTTTTCTTGCGTGGATTTGTGCTCTGGTTCAACCAGATAAGGCTAGCTCCGAGCAAGGAGTACAAGACAACATTTTTGACACACTGGGATCACTTCGAGTACACAGTCATGTCTTTCGGTCTCACAGGAGCACCTAACACATTCCAAGGAGCAATTAATACAACTTTGAAACCCTTGCTTCGAGTATGTGTAATCGTCTTCTTTGATGACAACTTTGGAACAACATATCTCTGATCTTTGTCAATGTTAGAACAGAGGTCGAGCTCTGCTCCTTGACCAGCAGCGATGACGGCACAAAGTTTGCAAGGACGGCGGCGGCTATAACCATACAACTCATCTTGATATCTAGAGACCGGAAACACAAAGATTTGATGTTGCCTACGACCGCAGCTAGGTCGTAGCTTTTCGTTATGTATTTATAGATAGATACATGGGCTCTAGGCCCCCCACCCCGCCACACACGACTGGCTCCACAGAGCCCGACACATTCGGATCATCAAGGGACATGCAGCACACACGGTCATGATTGGGAGAGACTCTGACGGTCGTGTCTGGCCAGCGCACATCACCTGCCATGCACAATTCGACCTTATAGGAAAACTTACTATGACTCTACTAGAAACTCTTCATGAGATTATAGGAAACTTTACATGACCCAATGTAAAACTTCTAACAATCAAGTCTTTGAGTTGCTCGCCAAGGATTAATGGCTAGTCAAGCTCAGCAAATGCTAGTTTGCTCAGGAGCCCATTGCTCATTTGGGACATGTGGTCAGCTCTTAGGGGGTTAGTACTAATCTTTCCAAGTTGGAGTCCATCTTGTTAGAATCGGCGTATAGAAATATGAAGTAAACGAAATCAATCACAGCGGAGACACACGATTTACGTGGAAAACCCCTCCAATGCGAAGGGGAAAAACCACGGGCGCCAGCTAGCAACTCTTCTCACTATTTTCAAGTGTCGGGTTACAAGTTACAACACCATACAGTGGCTTACAAGAGAATGAAATATATTGTCATCTTGGTGGAACTCTATTCTGAGCAAATGACTATTCATAGCCTATGCATGTCATCCAACAATATTACTCCATGGCTGTGCGCAAGGAGTGTG
>Ga0182004_10003798_pt1 | contig 12073 bp, 14 predicted proteins | sample Sormic07211540_1_FD_120479 | JGI IMG/M metagenome (GOLD analysis project Ga0182004, IMG submission 120479) | Endophyte microbial communities from Sorghum bicolor roots, Mead, Nebraska, USA - 072115-40_1 MetaG | ecosystem: Host-associated > Plants > Roots > Unclassified | place: USA: Nebraska... | reverse complement strand
TAGTCATCCTTTTAATATTTGTCATGAATTGTTTTTCTCAAATAATTCATGTCGTAATTATCCCTTTTATTGCGTCATTTTTATGGATTAAAATAAATATGAAAATGCCTTATATTTCAACAAATTGTTCATTCTTGGTTCACATGGAAAATGATAGTAAATCTGCTCATAATTATAATATGAATTGTTATGATAATCTGAAGAATACAGCAGGCCATATTGAGCATGTGGTGGAGAAACAAACAAAGGAAGAAATCAAGAAGAATCGGTTGCCTCTTGGGACATCTATTGATGCAGTTCGACACTTAGCATTTCAAGCTTGTCCTTTTTGAGGACATGATGAATCAGCTACTTCAAAAACCAAGACAATTTTCGTGAAATGGTGAAACTTCTCGCTTCATATAACGAAGAGGTCAATGCAGTTGTGCTAGATAATGCTCCACAGAATGCCAAATATACTTCACCACAAATTCAAAAAGAAATTTTAGATGTCATGGTTTCTATTATATATATATATATATATATAATATATACACACACGCGCGCGTGTAGTTACTCTCACTATATATCTCTAGATTTAAGGTGTATATGACTGGACGAAATGTATATAGATAAAGTATATGATCATATTAGACCATCTAGAGTGATATATATGTTAAGTATGCATGCGTGAGTATATGGTTATACTTATCGTATATAATATAGTAGTGGCATTTTAGTAATGTATTTAAAATATAATTTTTTTTTGAAAAATTTTCGCGTGGTAAGATCTAGAGTATCTTAATATGAGTATATAAACATACTCAAACCGATAAATAAGTATAAATACATACACAATGTAGTTTATTGAAGATGAGAGTAACTACACGTACGTGTAAAAAAGAATCTCGAATCTTGTCTGGCCAAACTGGCCCCCCCTTTCTCATTTCGCTGGCTTCGCCACTGGTTGACGGGGCTGGTTCCAGTCACGTTGCAGTGCAGACGTTTAGGCCGTTGCGGCGGCCTCACAAGGAGGTTTGCTCGAATGGGCTCTGTTTTTTTTTATACTGAATGGGCTTTGGTTGGCGCTTTGCAATCCAACTCCATCATGCGTAATGTACAACTTACGGACCGCCACAGCAAATTTGTGGGCCTATATAAAAAAAACAGCAAATCTGGCCGTATTCTTTTGGCTCATGCGGGAGTGGGCCCCAGATGGCAAAGCTCTACGCCCAGCCCAAGGCTTCTAGATTGGATTGAATATTAGTCATTTGGAATTGGATGTTGGATCATTTTTCTTGGTTTTTAAATGAGCACCTCTAGAAGATTGGTATAGTAGAGATTGACCAAGTTAACACACATGCATCACTCATAAACACACACTCACCCCTATGAATTCTAATACACATGCACATGTCTTACCATTATGAGCACCTCTAGAAGACTAAGTCAACATATCTCGAGATTAACAAAATCACCATATAGAACCCTCGCTATCAACACATTGCCTACCACTAAGAAAATAGCTTCATTAAATATTGGAATAAACCAGAAAATAAGAACACACGTATCAAGTTGAAGACTTTAAACCTGAGTAGATAGTTCGGCCACAAAGAACCTAATGAATAGAGTTGCTCAACCGCTGGTATTTACATCTTTAACCTTATGTTCATACTATATAATTTTCACAAGACCGGTTATTGCAAATGATCTTACTGTGGTAGGAGCTACTCTGTCCAACTTAGTATGAGGCACATATATGGGCACATGACGAAACAAGCTTAGTATTTAAATCCTAAACCTCAAACTCATAGTCCTAGCGTCACCCCGTCGCAACATAATAGGGTCTCGTCGGAGCTCCACCTTGTGCCCGCAGCCTCAGAGCTTTGTCAAGATCCTACAACGCTCACAACAACCTCCTCCCCCTCCATTGCCATGGCCTTGGTCACCCTTGATCCAACCTTGTCTAGCCGCCTGCTCCGGTGGCGTCACTGTCGCCTCTGCCTCACTGCCATCTCTCCGGTCCCCAACGTCGGGCCTGCCTGCCTCCCACGACCCTCTTTTCTAAACCCAGTGGAGATGGAGAAGAAAAGAGACAGGATACAAGAAGGCACAGGCTGTGTGGGTACGGTCGCATGCTCGTGCTAGAGCGCGACCTGTCGTCAATTGGAGTTTGCATTGTCAGTGTGTGACAGACAATCACTGGCTCACTTCATTCTTCATAACAACATCAAAATTTAACAACATAGGGATGTTTCCAGTCAATTACTATATAACCATAGCAGCACCCCCTCACTCCCACTGAAATGCATAGACATGTTTCTAGTCAAGTTAAATTACATCCCAAGCCCACAAAAGTTCCCAAAAAAGGACTTAAACAACCTTCAGAAAAGTTTGATGCAAAGTCAAAAGAAAAGGTTAGAACAGACACTTGGATTACACAGCTGACAGCTACACCTAAAAAAAGCCCGAGCATGCACTCAAAATTGTTACCAGGTCAAACCCTACCCTATCCACCACACCGAAACCGCCGGTTCCATCCGTGAAAAGCTCGGAGCGTGAGTAACCAAGCAAATTAAAATCACATCATTTTTATTTATTTTTCACATCATCATATCAGAAAAGCGCGGTCCGATGCAACAGGACGATCTGTGGTCGCCACCAGCCACAAGCACTGCCCCGTCGTCGTCCCCGGGTGGCCGGCGGCAGCGGCGGCGGCGGCGGCGTAAGCCGGCGATGTGGTGAACTGGGAGGGGGAGCCGCCGAGGTAGGGCGCGGTGAACACAGACGTGAACACCGGAGGAGACCCCGAGCCCGAGCGGTGGTCGTTATCGTCGGCGCTGCTGGCGGTGGCGGTGGCAGCGTGATGCGGCGCCGGCGGTGGGAGCAGCACGGGGCGGTTCTTGCGGCGGCCGGAGCCGATCGGCACGTTGCGGATCGCGCCGCCGGCCGTCCAGTAGCGGTGGCAGGCCCGGCAGAAGTGGCGCGGCTGGTTGACGTTGTAGTTGTTGAAGTAGCAGAACTTGGTGTCCCGGCTCAAGCAGCGTGGGCACGGCAGCCGCACCTCGGCCGCCGCCGCGCGCGCCCGCGCCACCTCCTCCAGCAGGTCGGCGTTGTTCCCGCGCCCCGACGACGCCTGCTGCTGCTGCAGCCTCGGCGGCGCGTGCTGCATGGGCTGCTGCGGCGGCTGCGTGGTGATGACCTTGCCGAACAGCTTGATGCCCGCCGCGCCGGTGCACGCGGCCGCCGCCCTGGCCGGCATCTCGACGTGAGGCAGCATGTTGCGCGAGGCGTGTGGTGGCTGGTTTTCGATGGTTTCTGAAGAAGCTATATCTCGTACTATCAGGCATCCAGTAGACCTGGCTCTTGTATATATATAGCAAATATATACGTGAGAGCCAGTGGCTCAGTGCTTGGGTGCGTGCGCGGTGGACACCATGATTTGTGGTGCCTTTTGGGCTTTTGGCTGCGGTACCGGTCGACGTTTCAGTACGTACGTACTCACAACACATATGCCGTGTCTTTGTTGGTTGTCTGCAAAGCCATGTTTAAGAACTGCATCGCATAATGAGCTGCCCTCTAGCTAGCTATACGATCCGTTGTAGAATCGTGCAGGTTTTACGGAAAAACTTTCCAAAGAAATGTAAGAACTGACTGAGCAAAGGTTTGTTTACATGAGCAGATAAAATTTTCCGACGAGCTTCATCAAACATTTCTCTTGCAATCTGCAGACAGTTCAATATATATGCATTAGCTAGCAGAACGGTAATTAAGAAGTAAAAGCTCCAGGAGTCAACAGGAGTCAACCTATATATAGGACCTAATAAGAGGCATATGGCAGGCATGACTTGGTTACTAAGAATCTGAGCAAAGCACTAGCTGCACCTTCCTAAGCTTTTCCCATGGTCACTTTGCGTTTGCGAGACATAAAAGTTCACAGAAAAAAAAGCGCAAAAAACTATCCAAAACAAGATTCTCGCCTTTACTTTATCTCGGTAAAGCGCAATGCTTTGGGTGTTCATGGTCTTTATCCTCCATATGGTACGAGTCCTAATCTGTAGCTTTTGATGAGGGCGGAATCAAAAGTGAGAATCTTTTTGGTTGGAAAGACCGACCCATGTCTTCCTTTTCCTGCCAATCCATAAAAGAAAAGTGGCTCTTTATAGCTTTGCACTTTGGTTGCAAAGCCAAATTGCCCAGGAACTGCAAAGTTTAACCTCATGCATGAAGAATTACGAGCTGTTTTCTGGACAAAAAAACAGCACTTCGTCGACGTTCGATCTGCTGGAGTTTCGCTCTCAGGGCCAATGTTCACGATCGCTAGCGTGGGGGTCGAAAACGATCGAAAGCGATCTCCAGTTTAGTAGATGGAAAAATTAGATCATGATGGCTAGTTTTTTTTTTTTGAGAGAGAGAGAGAGAGAATTTTTCATGATAGCTAAGATATACTAGTCTGAAACTCTGAATGGCTCCGGCAGACCTCTGGACTGTGCAGCCTGCAGGTATTGTGTGAGCCTTTAGTTGCAATTGGGCTAACAAAAAGGCTAATAACCTATAGTTGATGGAAAAATTAGATCATGATGGCTAGATATATGGCGTGACGATTCTTCAAAAAGATATATGACGTGACGCATCTGAAATTCTGAATGGCTCCGGCACAGCACTGGACCTCTGGAGTCTGGACTGCAGCCTGCAGGTATTGTGGCTGTGGGAGCCTTTAGTTGCTATTGGGCTGAAAAAAGGCTAATAAAGGGCCAGTGCTTGGGCCACAATATTAAGGTCCAGTGCTTGGCTCAGTGGCTCAGTGGGTTAGACGTTTAGTAGATGGGCCAAATCTCGAGTCTTTAGAGCTAATTTAGCTGGCCCGGGCAAGCATGGTTGCCAGTTTGCACAAATGGACTCATCCACCTATAGAGTCCAACTCCGTCTGTCCGTCTCTGATGCTGGACATTTCTTCTCCTTGGTATTCTTCTTCTAGTATCTCCAAGAATATTCTAATTTTTTTCCTCCCAAAAAGTCAATGTTTTATAAATCCTAAAAATATATTGGAAGAAAAAAATAAGGCCATCTTAAATAATTTCCAATAATTAAGTTAGAAGACAATTTTACATTAGGAATCTTATATTACTTCTAGATGATTGTAACCAATTTTATATATTCTTTATCTCTTCTACATTTGCATCTGGAATCCTTTCATACTTTTTATTCTTTTTCTGCCCTTCCACCACTAATTGGTCGAAGAATATGTGTGTATTCACGCAATCGCGACTCCGCGCAAAGTTACGCACGACGGGAGAGAATTTCCCAAGTGCGTAAAAGGATTAGGAGTTGTTGGAGAGTGATTTTTTTATTTTTCCAAAAACTAAAGATTAAGAAAGAGAATAGGGTAATCTTAGAGATGCTAGAACGAGGATGGGATTTAGGAAAGGAAAAACACCATGATCATCCCTGACAATATTAAGGTTTAGGATTGTAGCGTTGGGGATGGGATTTAGGAACGAACGGGTTCCCTGAGGAGTCCAACGGCTTAGGGCTTCACCAACACTGCATGTACCAACACTATAGCATGCATGCTGCCCCGTCCTCCACGTCTTCACCTAGCCTCCATGTCACAGAGCATTTGGCAAGGCTTGGCCCCCGCCATACCTAAAACATGTATAAAATATGGAATACATGTATATTATATTGTATATAGCATTAAATATTTAGATAAAAGTACATACTTGATAGTTTCATACGTCAATACATATATGCATATTTAGATATTGTTCGAGTGCGACCTTATACATAAGGATGAAAACGGTACGGATATTTTCCGACCGTATTCGAGACCGAATTCGTTTAGATAGGTTCAGATCTGTATCCGAGTCCGAATATTCAATATCCGATACCGTATCCGTATCCGAATACTTAAATCGTATATTTATGATGTCGACATCCAATTATATCTTATCCGACATGATTGATATTATCTGTATTCGAATCCGAATCCGACCAGAAATATAAAAACAAATATGATATCGGTGATATCCGTCCGTATCCGATCCGTTTTCATCCCTACTTATACATGTTTGATCTTTATAAACCCGCCACACCTAAAAAATATTTCTACCTCCGCCACTAGTCACAACAGACAGTTGTCTTACAGGTTTTCAAATACTTATGTAGAGGAGCAATGGTTTCACCAGTTAAAACCACAGGCAGCAATAGAAGAGTGTTGCCACCACGGTTCGATTAGTCTGCTATGCCTCTCTTTGCTGTGAAGAGGGCAGGATGGTGAGGCAGCTTGACGCCCATCGGGATGAGTAGATGCATCTGGCTAGAAGAAGACTATGACTTTAGACCGTTGTAAGGTGTTTCATGTTTGGTTTGGGGGATTATGGTGTATGGTGAGTTCGTTTTAAAAATTTGGTGGAATGACTCTAATATCGTACTAGTATAATTTATTAGCTAGCTAGCTTGCAGTGAATTAGGTGACGATGGATTAACCTGTTCTTTTTTTCACAAACCAAAAGAATGAGTAAGGAGACAACGCATTCCTCAAACTTAAGACCCTATTATTAGATTCTTTAGGGGAAAGATCAGGTGCCGATGGACGACAGTCCCTTCGGAAAAAAGTAGAAAGGGGCGTTTCAGCGAGCGAGGGACCTGTAAATGGGCTCTTGAATGCGAAAACAAACAGAAACGCCATGCAGATAGTAGAGTTGTTAGAGACTTTAGGACGCATACAGCTTAACCGCACTAGATGCAAAGTTGGGACACCAATCGCACTATTGGGGATGCTGCATAATCTTAGCACCTAGTACTTGGATTACTACTGAAACGAACAGTCCATAGCTAGAATCATGCTTCCCAAACCAACCAAGCCATTATTAGCATGGGCGATAATGTCAGAAAGAAATCTCAGACACGTCGGCGATGCTTGACGTGATTAGCGCGTACTCATCGGATTACTGCACGGCATTGCCTGCCAATTAACATGATGACTGTACCATTACTGTACCACGATTCTGAATTTCTGATCCCCTATCGTCAGTCGTCAGTTGGTGACGCCAGGGACAAAGGGAACACGGGTTGTGTCGGTGCTGTTCTTCCCCCTCCCACCTCTTGAGCGACGAGAAAACGACCTGCCTCGCTGCAGTCTGCATGGCAGTTACGAACACGACGCCGACTCCCCATCCGCTACTGACAATGCCGTCCATCCGATCCGACACAGGGGTCACCAACCGGTTGTTATGCATGCTCTAATCTCCCGCGCGAGACCACACAGCCGTTTTGTCACCGCTGATGATGCTCTGCTACGTACGTCCCAATAATACAGCCAATCAATCAATCGGAGGACAATGAATGTCGTAGCGAGAATGTTTAACATGCTGTAACTGTAACCGTTTCCTCCATTCGGCAACACCTGCAGCCTGCGGCAGCCGACAGGCAGATCAAAAACCTTCACCTGCACACAGGGTGTAAAGAAATGTATTAGGCTTTGTTTAGATGTTGTCGAATTCACCTCAATCCACATGTGTTGATGTGGATTAGGGTGGAATTTAGTTCAACTTCCACTCCAACCCACCTCAATACATGTGAATTGATATATCTCTGTTTGTTTTTCTCTTCGTTTTTTTTACAAGATTTTACAGGAATCAGAGCTCGTGCACAGACAACAGACTGCAGTGACAGTGTAGCAACCTGTCAGCTCAGTTTGGTCGCTTCCCGCCACGTCGTGTACGGCTATAGCGGTGCCATGCGGCGACCTACTGTCGTGCACCTGAGTACGAGTAGTACAAAGATCATTAAGCAGAACGATCCAAGAGTCTCTCATTATTTAATCCGCGGATTACTTCAGTGCAGTGGCGAAGTAGTTGCAGTCTGCGGAGCGCAGCAGCGAGCTTCACATTCGCGTCAGTTGTCTAGCATGGCCGACGCCAACAAGCGCATCAATCTCGCCGCGCCGCTCCTCTCCATCCGGCGCCACGGTGGCGGTGGCGCTGAGACCGCAGCCACGGGGTTGCCGCCGGCCTACAAGGCGGACGCCACGTCGGAGCCCCCGGGCCACCACACCAGCGCGGTGCCATTCGGGTGGGAGCACCGCCCCGGCCACCCCAAGAGCGTCCGCACCCGCCGCCCGCCGCCGCCGCCGGCCCCACCACCTCCCTTGACGATCGTCAACGACGTCGATGAGCCCTCGCGCGTGACGCGGAGTCCGGCGGCGGTGGGCGTGGCCTCTGACTCTGTGCGCGCGCGGCGGGGCGAGGAGCGGCGCTCCGACGCGCTCTCCCGCGACGACGTGAGCTGCGTCACCGTGAACTGCAGCGCGACCGGCATCAGCGACGCCGCGGGGACTGGGGCGGGGTCGGGGTCAGGGCCGTGCGCCCGCCGCAGCGGCAGCGTCATGATGGACCGGTTCCTGCCGGCCGCGCACGCCGTGGCCGCCGGATCCCCGCAGAGCACGTTCCGGAAGGCGGCGTCGGGCCGGGCGGCTGTGGTGCTAGGCGCGCGCACGGCCGCCGGTGGCGACAACAGGGTGCCAGCGCAAAGGCGGGTGCCCCTTCAGCACATTGCGGCGTACCACCTGCCGCCCCTACCTCCCAGTGGCAAGAACAACGACGACGACGACGATGACGACAATTCCGACGCGCACAGCACGGCGGGCTTCGCGTCCAAGAGGTGCGGGCTGCTCTCAACCCCGTGCGTGATGAGCGCCTTGCTGCTATCCCGCGTCGCGCGGCGAGGTGCAGGCACACCGTTCCAGTCCGACGGCGGCGGAAGCCGACGACAAAGGAATCCACTGCTGCCGCGCTCGCGTAACGGTCAGCAGCAGCAGCAGCTCCAGCATCCCGGAGACGATCACGGCATGGTACTCCTCTCATGTGCATCAACATCACTTCCGTGCTGACGAATTCACCGACTCATGCCTGAACAACTCACGGCTTGTCGTGCAGATCTCGCAGCAATCCTGGGAGGAAGTGTACATCAAGTCACTGCTCCGATCATCAGGCCCCGGCGCCGGCGGCCTGATGGGACCGGCGGCCGCCGTGGCCTCGGAGCTGGACAGAACAGTGCGCGAACTGTACAAACGCCGAGACGGGCAAGCCGTCCGCCCGAAGGCGAGCCATCTGGGTTTGCTCCTGGTCCTCGACAGGTCAAACGAGGCTTGCGGCCACGTTTCGCCGGCGCGGAAGCTCTCCAGAACCGGCGACACCGCGTTGCTTCTGAAGAAGGCTACTACCAAAAGCTCGCCGGACGGCGGCGAGAAGCAGCTGGGACGTGAGCGTGACGCGGGCGCCGATGCCGGCGGCGGCGGGTACGGTTTCCCGCTGCTTCTGGAAGACAAGGAGGCCGTTGCCGGACGTGAGATGGCGCTGTCGCCGCAGCCGCTGCTCCCGTTGCCGTTGCCCCAGTCGCCTACGGAGTCGTGGCTCTCGCGCGCGCTGCCTTCCGTGTCCACTCGACCTCCCGCGACGTCTTTTTTGGGACTCCATGTGCAGCCCAAGAAACGTGCTCCGTTGCCGTGGTGCTCCATTGATTCCAGCAGGGACGTCCATCGTGACAGGCAACGGCAAATTCGCGTACACGATCTACAGAAATGACGGAAGCTACCCTGACCATGCCAACTGTTAGCGAGCGGCTCCTGGTTGTTTTATTCTACTAGTGATGGATATGTAGGAATGGATAAGTTGTAGTGATGGGTTCTTTAGCAATCTCCAAGGGCATGTAGCATGATTCTATTTCTATCTATATAGATGGAGCACTTGGTAATTTAATGACAACGTAATTTAATCATGCATGATAACTGGTCCAATAAACAATAGTACTACCAGTTTAGCAGCAAACAAAACTAGATATCCTCACACCGTCACCACCTGGTCGATCATGTATTCATGTCTGATAGAAACAACTCAACCATCGTCTGTGAAAAATGCAGAAAAGAAAAGGTTTAACAGCACACTGCACACCAGCGGAATAAGGCATTATGAGTGAATGTCACCAAACGAAAGGGAGTGTCATTTACAACAATAAGTCATCGTCATCTCTTCAACAACATAGACGCACATCATATAAATCACATAGACGCACATCATATAAATCAATCGTTTAGGCGATCACAAGAAGCCAAGCTAGGGGCAACGTCTGCCCGTTTCTTGTCGCCAGTTTTCTCCCATCTCAGGGGCTCAGGGCAACTAGTTCAGACTATCCCCTACAATTTGATCCCCAACATATAATTGGTAAACAAGGCAATCACTTATTCACAAGCCAGCTTCGTGCCAAAGCTGGTGAGGCAGATGGCGAACGCCTGGAAAGCAGACAGAGGCTGCCGGTAGTCCATTGTAAACGCATCATCCTCGATCTTCCCAAACTGCAGGATCACCGTTTCCTCGTCTCCAACGCCCCATGGACCACCAGAGCCGGCTGTGGCCACAAGCTGGAAGTTCTTCACGGAGGCGACAGTCACCCGGCCATGGAAATTTAAGCACCAACACTGAAGATGGTCGTGCCATCTTGGAGCTTTGTTCTTTAGATCTAAGGAACTTGACGAGGGTGTTTTCTCCTTGGATGGATCTGACATAGTGCCCTGACTTACAGGGCACTGGATATTGCACTGCATTCGCCTTGGCCCTCTTGATTTCATGAAGTTGAACTTATAGGTCACTTGTCCAACTTCAAAATTGCCACCTGAAACCTGTGGGCTTATCTGCTTGCTTGCAAAGCGCCGAGTGGATCGGCTCCGCGAAGGTTTAGCACCATCATATGGTGCCTGGCTATCATAGATGATAAACTTTGTCCCCAAGAAGTCAGATCTACAGGCAGAACTCATGTTATCAAATTAGTATTATTGGCAAACTTGCAAACTTTATAACAAGATATCATTTTTCTTATAATAACAATGCCTTTCGTAATATGAACATACAATCCATAAAGTGCCAAATTATGACACTATTACTTCACGGATAACGCTGGATCAAATGCATTTGAAAGTGGTAGAAAGTCTGGTGTCCCTCCATAGATGTTACTATGTTAGGACCAGTGATGTAGGATTGAGAAAATCTGATGTCTCTACAAAACTGTAGGACTAGTTTCAGTTGGGTTAGGGCATGGAAACTAGCATGTGCTTGCTTCCTTGCTTATGAGTTATGACAAAATGACAACCCAAACTCTGTTCTGGTGTTCCCTCATGTCCAGACATTCATATGCCACCGTCTCGCTGACAGCACATATGTTAAATGAACCTCACAACCAGCTGTATACTACATCTGCCTACCCTCCCACCAAATGTACATTTACCTGTATCACAAATCACAATGGAGCATTTTGTGCTGTAAGAATTAAACTTTTTAAGTCAAACATCACTGTACAACATCCGTTGATGTTTTTCCACCTCTACACAGATATTAGCATGGTTGAAAGCTTTAAGTTGAATGTCCCTTGCAGCAATTTGTAAGTATAAACTATTTTTGTATTTCATTGTCTACAGTTCACTCTCATGGATGTAAGGCCCAATTCTTTCAATAATCACATTTTTTTCCAGGACAATGGACAGGAGAAAGTGCATATAAGCATTGAGATACCGTGTATAATGCAGAGCTAGAGCTAGATCTACATCAGGTATCCATACACCCTACTGCAAATACACATGGATGGGCCACAGTTTTGAGTGACATTATGGAAAATCAAAGACAAACACAAAAGGGAGGAAGGCTTTGAATTCGTTCCCGGTACTTGCAACAAGATTAAATGCAATTGTTTACAATGCAAGTTTTTAAAAGCTTTCCAAAAACCAAAACTTTAGGGTTGCACATAATAAATTTATGGGAGCAATGCATCCCTACTATATGGAAAATTGAATCGATCGTTCCATCATGGTAGCTTAATATGTATAAGAGAAGAGCAATGATTTCAGGTCGCCCGATTAATCGCAATTAATCGTCCAGGTCGCTACTAGGATTCGATTAGGAGGTCCGACTCGATTAGTTCGACCAGAAAGCTGGTCGTCCGATTAATCGTCGATTAATCACGATTAATCAGACGACCAGGTAAGATGGACGACCAGACTTCTATTTTTTTGGGCCTTTTCTAACTGGGACTGGGCTAATGGGCT
>Ga0182004_10003797_pt1 | contig 12074 bp, 7 predicted proteins | sample Sormic07211540_1_FD_120479 | JGI IMG/M metagenome (GOLD analysis project Ga0182004, IMG submission 120479) | Endophyte microbial communities from Sorghum bicolor roots, Mead, Nebraska, USA - 072115-40_1 MetaG | ecosystem: Host-associated > Plants > Roots > Unclassified | place: USA: Nebraska... | reverse complement strand
CTCAAAGCAATGCACTTGAATCTCACTCAATCTCACTAGGATTAGCAATCAAGCAAGGAGATGAGTGGAGGGAGTGTTCTCTAGCTCAAAGTATGCCTCAAGTATTCAAAAGTGCAAGAGTTCAGCTCCTAAAGCCGGCCACCATCTATTTATAAGCCCCCTCAAAGAACTAGCCGTTGGCCACTTTCACTGGGCTGAAATCGGGGGCACCGGACGCTACCAAGTGATCACCGAACGCTCGACCCCCAGCGTCCGGTGCTCAGGGATTGTCCACGTGTCCTTCTTGGATCTCGCGTGTCAGTTTCTAACGGCTACCTGCGAGACACCGGACGCTCTGTGGGTATACACCGGACGCGTCCGGTCCTCAACGAACTAAAACTCAGAGAAGTCTGCAAACTTGTAGGGTCATCGGACGTGAGCCATCGGACGCACCCTGAGCGTCCGGTGCTCACCGGACTTAAACTCAGAGAGGGTTGCCAAAACGCCCGCACACCGGACGCTGAGCACCGGACTCACTCCGGTGCGTCCGGTGCACTCTGCTACACCCGACAGTACACCGGACGCTAAAGGCCAGCGTCCGGTGCCTCCGCGCAGTGCGTCCGGTGAGTGTTTCTCAGTGAAAAACACTTCCGCGACTTCTCCAAATTTCCCACCGACGCAATAGAAAATATACACTTATTTTTCTCAAAAGCGCCGAATCCTGCCGAGCAAGCTCGGCGGGAGGGAGAGAGGAACCCAAACCCCTCTCTACCCTAGGAACTCCACCTCCTTTGCAAAGAGTGCCAACACCACCAAGTGTACACCACCAAAGTGCAAGTGTGTTAGCTTTTCACAAACATTTTCACCAAAGGAGTTAGGTTAGCACTTTAATAGATCCTAATGCATATGCTCAAGATATGGATCTAGTAGCACTTGATTCGAGAGAAGACCGTGATTTCCCCTCTTGATAGTCGGCTATCTATCCTAAACCCGGTCAATCAATTCTCTACTCATCTTAGACCGGCAAAAGTAAAACCCTATGTTTATACCTTTGCCTTGATCACTTTCTTCCTTGTTTATCATCATGATCTCCACATCAAGCTTCATCTCTTTGTAGTCATGTGACCACCTTTCCATGCCACCATGCACCTTCATCACATGTGTTGCTATGCCTAACTCAAATCACTTAAACACAAGACATTAGCAACTTGGTGTCATTAATTACCAAAACCAAACTTGAGCTTTCAACTCCTCAATTGTTTATATTCATCTCAAACTCAATCTATATATATATATATATGCGGATGAAATATTATTTTTTTTAAAAAAATATATTCCAACACACATATTGATTATTGATGTGGAAAGGAAGACAACCAACCAACCCTTACCAGTGGTGACTGTTTGGTGGCCAAAGGTATTGTCAAATGTTGGTATATAATCATATTTATCATAAGCAAATGGTATAATCATATTTATCATAAGTTAATGGTAAATCCATCTTTTGAATTTTATTGTTATTTATAGTAATGCAGATCCAAAACATTTGAAATTTTCTATGAATTACGCTATGAATGAGTAAAGTGAAGCAACACTAGTACATAAAATGTTTGTACTGACAACAGAAAACTCATATATTCTAGCAGTGTTTTTTTTGTCAGTGTGAAAGGCCAATGAAAATAGAGAATTTTCACATGTGTTACTGTTAGTTTAAGAACCACCAATAATACAAACGCACCTTCACTGGCGTACCATCAGTATTGGCATTGCCTTAGGCCAGTCTCAATGCATGTTTCATGTGAGTGTCATGCATATTAAATAGGGTGACACATAAACAAAATTGCTGACTTGACATGATCATTAAGGAGTTTCATCCCAATAAAACTCATATGGCTCGGTTACCTAGTTTATAATCTTGGTAACTGTACCATAAAACTATACATTGAGACTGGCCACCTGTCGGTGCAAATGATTTCATGACAATAAAAAAATTGGGTGGTGCTTGTCGGCAGTCCCCAACCGTGGGGTGCTTGTTCACCATGACCATCCGAAGGTGCACCGCTTGTTGTGAGCCCACACCAAAGCTCGCTCGCCGGTGCTAGGGCGCAGCCTGTGCTCGCGAACTGAACAGCTCTAGGCAGGCAAGGACATGGAAAACATAACACGAGAGAGATTATGAACACAAGTCAGAAACACAAGCCCGCACTTGGTTAATTGTGGTTTTTTATAAATGATTGCCACAATTTATAATATATTAAGAGAATATCCCGCATGTTACTGCAGAAATGCAGATTAGTGGATTGCATGATATGATAATGTAGACAAACAAAATACTTATATGTCTTGCTGACGTGGATATTATAATTGTATGCCTAGTTGATTTTAGTTGCGTGTGATAGTGCATTGTTTAGTTGGACAACTTGCATGTTGAGAAAAATATAATGACTTGCTGACGTGGACACTACAATTGCATAGACTAGTGGATTTTTAATTATGGCCTTGTTTAGTTCCCAAATTTTTTCTAAATTTTTTCAAGATTCCTCGTTACATCAAACCTTTGAACGCATGCATAAAGTATTAAATATAGATAAAAAATAACTAATTGTACAACTTGCCTGTAATTTACGAGACGTATCTTTTGAGCATAATTAATCTATGATTGGACAATAATTATTAAGTAGAAATAAAAGTGCTACATTAGTCAAATCTAAATTTTTTCAGTAACTAAACATATATAAGTGTTGTGTTTGTCTAGATAATCAGTCATTGAAGATAAAAAAAGATAATCAGTCATTGAAGATAAAAAAAAGATAATCAGTCATTAGAAGGGGACAATTTTGTTATTATTGCAAATGATGGCGTCAATCAATGGAGCACAATTTTGAAATGATAACAATTAAAGAGCATATAGAAAAATCTCTCTTAAACTCACTCTCTTGATTATTATTTATAAAGATATTTGAATAAAAATTGCTCTCGGTATCTTTTCACCCTCCAACAACTTCTTTGTATCCTGTGTGCATTCTCCATCTTTGTCTAGTGGGAAATCCAGAATAAAAGATGAGTATATTTGGAGATCTAATTAAAGAAACTATCAAAGAGCATTTTTTTCACCAATTTTTTTTTCAATTAGGATTTAGGAAGGGTATAAAAAAGTCATTGAGTTGCTATAAGGAAAGTAAAGAACTTCCATGACACTTAGGGAAGCAATATGATTTTTAGTTGCAATTAAAGAAGTTATTTTTTTTCTTGAGGTGGTCCATAATGCTGGTTTTATTTAATATAAGCTTTAGTGTTTTCTTGAAAATATAGTCAAAATATATGAAGCATATCGACTGCTAAAAACAGAATTTTCTTTTTATGTATATGCTACAATGTGAATACAAAATTGATCACCCTTTACTCCTCAAATACGTACTACTGCGCCTGTGTTCGTCATCAGCAATTAGCAAATCATGTACCCATGTAGTTGTTCATTCAGAACTTCCAGCATACATATAAGATATAAGTCATTTAATGGATTGTTTTTTAATAATTATATAGTACAATGTAGACACTTATAATGTATGCGTACTCATCTCTACAAAGACACGTACGTGTATCCTACTTTTTTTTTAGTAAATACTATGTACCCTACTGTCTAGTGGGTACTCTTAGAGTAACTCCAAGAGACTCTCTAAATCCTTCCTAAGTGCTAAGAACAGAAATTTTGATGAAAAGTTTTCCTTCAATAATTTGTCTAAATGGTTATGTAAATATAGCTATCTTCTATTCTAGATTTTTCGCTAGCCAAAACTAGAAGACGAGAATAACTCTGTAGAGTATGCATGAGAGATAGAAAAGTTGTTGGAGAGTGAAGAAATATAAAAAGTGATTTTTATAAAAATATTTATCTAAATAATGTTTTAAAGAATAAAATTTACAAAGACTCTTGGAGATGCTCTCATGGTGTTAAAAAAGGGGACAACTTTTATTTTAGGGGAAAAAAACGGAGTGAAATGGGCCGGCTCGCTTGAACAAGCCCAGGCCCAAGAAGGAATGGGTATACGACTGGGTCGCTTTGACTTGCGTAGCACACTCCCGACTCCCTAGCCTCCAGGGGCATCCGCAACCGCCGCGTCGTGCCGTCGCTGCCCTTCTGCGGTTCTGCCCAAGCCTCCGGAGGTTCTAGCGGAGCCGGCTCACTCTCCACGCGACACCGCCGCGGCCTCCAGCCGTCTATGGACGGCGAGGAGGCGCCCCTGGGCGCGCTCAACCTGGCCGAGTACGCCCCCGCCGGCGCCCGCACCGTCGACTGCTACAGGCGCATCCGCAAGATCGGCGAGGGCACCTACGGGTAAGCGAGCTGAACCGAAATCCCCTCGGCGGCACGCACGCTGGCCGGGCTAGAATTTCCCTTGCATTTTTGTGGTCTGTTCCGCCTGAATCGTTCGCCGCGCGCTGCAATTGCAGTAGATGTTGAGTGGCCGTGGGATGGGATCGTACGGCCGGCGGCGGAGTGATGATGATCCGTTCGGTCCGTGGTTGCACGATTCATGGCGTACTTGGAGGCAATTTTCGGCGGAGACTTTGTGTAGACCATCGCTTGTTGGTGGAGCAACCGTGCTTTTGTTGTTTCGTCCTAGATGCCATCAGTTATTGGGCATCATTAAAGCTTTACATTACTCAATTAGTTAGTTGCTTAGGGTTCCTTCGGTAGTGTTGGATAATATAGGTAGGTATTTCTGTCAGAATGCCTGAATTGTTAGGCAGGCGTATACATTAAGTTCTGATGTATAGCAACCATGGAAACTTTATCTATGTATATAATGCAGCTTGGTGATGTCCTTTTGTTTTAATCTGATGAAAGGGAAATCCCATAACATCTGGTACTAACTTGATTATATGCATTTTACCAGGAATTTCACTTATTTATGCTTACAACTCTGCTCTGTTGCATCAGCTTTTATCATTTTGGACATCCTGAGTCCTAATAGTGCCGTTTTCTCTAGTACGATACAATTTTCCCATGATAAGCTTTTACCTGTAGAAATCATATTTCTGGAATTCATATCTTGATATGTTGGAGCACATTAGGTCAGCAAAAAGATTTTCAACAAGTAGATAATCTGATAATCAAGATATGTTGCCACATTCCCCTGTTCAGCCAATGCTTTTCTAGAAAACAGCTTATGATGAAGAGTCCTATCTTATGAGATTTAGCTTTCATGCAACTCCATGTGGATAGCTCAGTATAGTATTTTGTGTGTATAGAAAAATGATGTTTTATGTGTTTGATCAGTAGTTCAGGTTCAGGATCAGGCACCGGTATGATCTTATGTTTTTGATTCTCCCCCTTCACTTGGCCATTCATTTGCTTTTTACTGGAACTAGAGTCAAATCTAGAGCTTGCTCCCTTTGGCCAAAAGAAAGAAACGTTCACTTTTAAAAGAATATATCATTGTTTATCCTATAATTTATAGCCTTTAATCTCTTTATTCTGGAAATATATTTAAGCATATGCACTGAAAATGTAAGATTTTGCACGATATTATTTCGCTTTTAGTTGGTAACTTAGTATTTGAATTTTGCGTTTTTCTTTTCTTTCTGTTTTGACTATTGTAATTGTAAAATACTCCCTCTGAGAGGGTCTGATACTCTGATTGTATTTAGTCATTCAGCCAGAATGTAAATAAAATAGAGCCTACCTTTTATTCTGTATCTAAAATGGTTAATAGGGGCAGATACTTCCATTGCAAATTTGATTATGCACACACAAGGTGTATGAAGATGCAAAAGATCAAACCTCTTGAGAATTTTTTTTGCATTCGTGTAGAATCAATAGAGCCATTAGGTATAGTCACTGGCAATAATTTATAGTCCTTTCTGAACCCCTACTTTTACTGAATCAGGTGGACTATAATGGTCTTCCATTATGTCTTAAGATCTTTGAAATAACCTGCTAAACAAGGCTCTTTGAAATAACAACGGTTAAATTTTCAGTCTTGATGTTCTTTCTTGTCCTTAGGATTATTTCATGATAAGAAAATGGAATGAAGGAGACCTCCTGCCATATTTTCATTAGTTTTATTTCCTTGCCATCTACATTGATCTGCCAGGGCATTTTACTACTACATGAATATCTATGGTCTATTTAACTAATTTGTCACTGTCGTGTCTTTTCCTAAAAATCTCAGCGAGGTATTTGAAGCTGTGGATATTATTACTGGGGAAAGAGCAGCACTTAAGAAAATAAAACTGGATGATGGCAAAGAAGGGGTAAGCTTTATGATCTCAACAAAGTTAATAATACTCAAGCACATTGTTTTGTGCGCGTTATAGACCCCTCTGAACTATTCAGTACCTCTGTAGTTTCCACGCCAAATCTTGCGTGAGATTAAACTATTAAAAAAGCTGGATCATGAGAACATCATCAGATTGAAAGAGATTGTAGTATCTCCTGGTAACAAATGTTCATCTAGTCTTTCTAGATATATAATAGAGTGCATTAGTATAATGACATTGCTTAACCATTTATTTAAAAATTTTCTCAGGTTCTGCACATGGAACAGGCGGATCAGGTATAGTATCACTCAGTTCTCTTTTGTTTGATTGCTTATTCTTTGTTAATGTAGCTCATGCTGATAGATTTATTATTTTCCCTGTTAATTGATTCTTACCTGCATATAATTTTATCCCGTGGACTGTGCAGATGATCACATCTATAGGGGAGATATCTACATGGTGTTTGAATACATGGACCATGATTTGAAGAAAGTATTGCACCATAGTGCCCCATCCCAAGTCAAGGTACTCAAGTGTACTCCTTCCATCCATAAATTTTCCGCACATTTCTCTTCACATTTTTTCTAGCAATCTAAGGCATGGTTTGCTTCCCTATGCATGTTTTTTGTTGTTTTCTTGTCAGTAGTGCCTCTGTTAACTCTAAGTTTGCTGCATGTTATTAGCAATGTTGGTTGCTGTGTTAGTCACTAGTAATCACATATGAATGTATGATGCTGCTTCATGATCCATTTCTAGGGGTGGAGTCAGTATTTGGGCATCATGGGGGTCATATCATATCACATATGCTTATACTGATTTTGGCTAGAACATAGACAAAGCAAATGAGTGCATGTTTTTCACTTTTGCAATACAAAGAAAGTTATCTGTCCTAAATAGCTCAAAACATAGCAGAACATAACAAGATAGCATATGTCACATTAGGATGTTCAGCAGCATGGGAGCTTGAAACAGTTAATTCAGTAGCTTGATCATTTGTCACATTATGATTTTCAGCAGAATGGGGGCTTGAAACAACTGCCTTATAAAGCTACAAATGGTCTTCAACCTCCTGTTCATCCTGGCCACACAATGAATCAAGTGATCAATTAAAGACAATAAAACTAATTATAAATTAAAGAGAAAAAAGGGATACATATAAGTTAGTTAACCCTAGCCCCACCCGATTAGTCTAATTATAAAGCATGTTGCAATTGGAAACTAAATTCATATGAAGGGAGTGTGAAGCATACCTTCTGGAATACTCCTACTGTCCTACATGAATTCACAGCCCTAGTGCTGCATTCCACTGCACACTGCAGCACGTGCTGCCCTGGCGAGTGAAGCGTAGGCATGTGAGTGGGGCCGCGGGGGTGAGTCGAAGAAAGGAGAGGAAGTTGAAGCGTCAGAGTCAAACAAAGTGGTGTGGAACAGCACAAATAGTTCCGCCTGGCTTGGTTGGGCTTATTCTCAATCCTCCATGGATGCGCCACAAATGTCAAGAAAACAGTAATACCATCATGGGAGACAAAGATTGATGTACTTATTGGCGACTTAGATGTCATCCCTAGTATCCATGGACAAGGGTGAAAAACAAGAAGCAACCATTGGATTCGGTGAGATGTTGTCCCAGACTCCATGGAATCTGAGATGACTAAGATGAAGCCCTCATGAGCGATGGCGAGGTCGTCCCTGTTTGCATGGACGGTGGTGAAGGCTGCAGAGCTTATGGGCTTATGCTGATGCACCAGTACAAGTGACCTCCTATATTTGTTATTTTGTTCTCATCCATGCATAAGTGGCAGGAATCTAATTTCTCATCCAAAACAGCAGTGGCCTCTAATCTTCCATTCAAATTTTCATTATGTTCCAGTTCGGATTAAATTTTCAGAAAAAAAACTTTTGTGGCAGGGCATAGCCTAGCTTGAGTTACCAGATCCCTTGCAGATGCCTTGATGTATTGTTATGTGCCTGTGCACTAAACATGCATGCAAGTGCCCATAAATTGATTAGGTGGTGGCATGCCATGAAAGAATGCATTTTACTTAAGGACTCGGGGAAATAAGTCATTTTGAGTGAATCCTTGATTTGGGCGCTGAAGAGAAACATATACAAGAATTACTGTAAAAATTATGGATTAACAGTGAGATATGTCATTAATCATTAGTGTGTTTCTTCAAATAACCAATTATTGATGCAAATTTTTATTTCTTCAGGTTTATATGGGGCAGCTGCTAAAAGGATTGCAGTACTGCCATGTCAACAATGTACTTCATCGGGATATCAAAGGTTTTCACTTTTTTAGATTTAACTTGAAATTTTGCATCTCTGGTCATTTGTGCCTTCGACCCCATTTTTTCTGACTATGTTTTGATCTCATATTTGCTTGTTTATTGAATTGTTTGTAGGGGCTAATCTTCTAATAACTGGTGGTAAGCTGTTAAAACTCGCAGATTTTGGCCTTGCAAGGCTGTTCACTAGAGATGGAACTTTAACAAATCATGTCATCACTTTATGGTACCGGTAAGTGGAATGGGGAAAAGAACATCATAACACATTGTTTGGGCCAAAACCTTTTTACCCCTTATACTAACACAACTTGTTCCATGAATATGTGCTGATGTGGACATCATTCATTACAAACTGTTCATAGACCCCCTGAGTTGCTTCTTGGTGCCACAAGTTACGCTGAACCTGTGGATATTTGGTCTGTTGGTTGCATATTTGCGGAATTTTTACTCAAGAAACCATTATTTCCTGGCAGATCCGAGGTATGATGCATACACTTCTGACTTCTCTCCTTTGTGCTCTTGCTCCTGGTGCTATTTTTCCTATAATAATTGAATTATTATTTACATGAAATTTGGTTTTGTGAACATTGAAAACATGATGAGTTCTTATGTTGTAAGCGAGGGATATCACGCGGGTTAGATTGATTGATTGCCTTGCCAAATGCCAAGTACAGGATACATGTATATAAACCACAGGGTGTGCCAGAGCTAGAGGCTGCAGTAACCCTAAGGTGCATGGGCCTTAGGCCAACCATGGCATAAACCTAACCAGCCTACTAACAGCCTGTCTAATAGGCATGATGCACAAATACAGCAATTTGTTCGTGTTTATCTATTTTATTACTGTTATATGATCCCTGTCTGTCCTACTTTGTTCTATTATGCATTTTCTGTTACGCTGATATTTTGTTAGGTGGACATATCTATGCTGTATATTTTCCCACTATTGTAAGGGGTTTAGTGCATATTGTACAGAACCTTGTCTTCCCCTTTGGGGACTGCAATACAATGTGAGTTTGCATTTCCTAGCATGTTAACAAATTGTGATGCTCATACTTGCACCATTAAAGACACACTCATTCCTGTGCTTCCAAATCTCCCAGGCCACCAGGGTAATGAGTGAATTAAGCTCTTTTTTTCATCTCCTTAGGCACATCCTTGATTGCCTGGTACCACCAACTTGAAAATTTCTAGTAGAAACCTGATGGAGCTTAACCCAATCTCTAAAGAATAATAAACCAGACCTATCTAGCGAAGACGCAAGAGATCAACAAATGCTGGGTGGACTCTCCTGCCTGATCACAAAGAGGACAGGCTGCTGGATGAGGGAGTCCTTTTTTTTGCTAGATGATCACCAGTCCAGCATTTATTGTTGGTTGCAGGCCAAATGAAGAACTTGCAATGTTGAGGAGCCCAGCTCTTCCAAATCTTTTCCATGGAGCAAAGCGAATGGAGCCAAGAAAGTAAGCATTATAGGCTGATTTGCTAGAATAAATACCAGACCTGCTGAGCTTCCATCAATGCTGATCTTCAACCCCTCTCGCAGCAACATATTATGAACCAAATCCCATAGCAAGAGGTACTCTCTCAGGACCAGGACAGAGAGTTAGAGAGTGTACCTTTAATATCTGAGACCCTACGGTAGGTCTCCAAAGCCTGCACAACCGTGTGCTGTTTTATGACTCTTAGGAATTGTTTTGAAAAGATTAGGTGCCAGCTGCCCAGCTCAGAAACTGTATTTCCTCGCAGCCACCTATCGGATCAGAACAGGATGCTTTCGCCATTACCATCTATGGATTCCACTGCAACCTTGAAAAGAACGTGAGCATTTTTAGGGATTTGAATAGGTAATCCTGCCCAAGGCGAGAACTGTCTGTCTTGTCAAGCCCAAAGCCACCTAATGCGCAGAGGCCATCCTAATTACTCCAGATCATGAATACCAAGCCCTCCATATTGTAGTGGCATTTTGACTCGATTCCAGGAAACCAGACAGTTTCCACCATTCGCTTTTTCTCGAAAAGTCAATTTTCTCTTGATTACTCAAGTCCATAGATGCATCTATTCATCTCTTATGACAAGATTATTTCCATCAAATAGCACATCTTTGAAAGAGGGATTTTATTTCTTTAGACCATCAGAGTTCAGTACTTTTTCTAATACCACCTTTAAGCAAATGTGGATGTTAGTAACTTAGTATTATGGTTTCATGTGTTATATTTTACTGTCAATTAGGATCTTGAACTTATTGAATTGATCTGTTGTATTTTTCTTACTTTTCCCAGTTTGTCCATTGACTTCTGTTTGTGTTGGATATCCTTCTAATAAAACACGCTAATGGCTATTTTGATGTTTTCACTTATAGTGAGCTCCTATAACTCTTTACTCATGAGCATGGCAACACATTTCTTTACAACATTTCCTCGAATATTGATGAGTAGTTTCAGATTATTGACATCATTCAACTTTTCTTATTTTGTTATGTTTATGCTTGAAACCTTGACAGAAGCTTGTGTTTTGTTTTAGCAAGAGCAGTTATTGAAAATATTTGAACTGTGTGGATCTCCAAACGAGGAAAACTGGCCAGGTGTTTCCAAGCTACCATTGTACAAGACTATGACTATCCGACCTGCGACTCCTACCAAACGAAGCCTGAGAGATATGCTGCAGAAGTAATCCACTGACTATATTTCTTACGTGTAGGTTTTTGGTGTGGTTACTGATCTTTTTTTGTATGTTTGAATTTAATATGTCGAAAAATTCTTTTCAGCTTTGACTGTCATGCTGTTGAATTGATTGAACGAATGTTGATCCTTAATCCTTCACAGGTATGTTGCTCTTATGTTTCACATGTCTATCTTTCAACATTTGCTTTGTTATCTGAGATTTGATATGAGGGATGCTGACTAATGCATAGTACTCCATACCAGCATATTCATGTCTAGTGGTTTTTTAGGTGGGTCAATGGACCTAATATGCGCATCTCAACTATTTTGGAAAATGCTGGAAATGGTCTAATAATCGGTGTCTGTCTTTGTTTGCAGAGGATTTCTGCACAAGATGCTCTTGCTGCGGCATACTTCAACAATTAAACTCATATGGGGGGAAAGAAGTATAGATTCGCTGTTCTCTGCGACTAAGTTTTGTTTACCATGTCAGAATGGGTCTGGGGATCTCATTGGTGTAAGTACTACCTGAAGACTGAAGTCTTGTTTCTCCTGCTGACAATGGATTAGGACTAGCAAGCAGTTTAACTTTGTCTGTTCTAGCTTTAAATATGATATATATAGATGTATTGTACTCATGGAAAACTGTATTTGACTATCAGTTAATAATAAGTAGTGATTCTTGGTATATTTTCATGACACAGTGTTTCATATCTGCCTCCAAACTATCTAACCTAATGCAAATCAGTCCCAGCATGCTTGTTGCTTCAACAGCTGAGGCATAAATGAAGAATGAATTGATCATATATATATATATATATATATATATATATATATATATATATATATATATTATACTCACGTGAATAATTAATCATTT
>Ga0182004_10003796_pt1 | contig 12074 bp, 14 predicted proteins | sample Sormic07211540_1_FD_120479 | JGI IMG/M metagenome (GOLD analysis project Ga0182004, IMG submission 120479) | Endophyte microbial communities from Sorghum bicolor roots, Mead, Nebraska, USA - 072115-40_1 MetaG | ecosystem: Host-associated > Plants > Roots > Unclassified | place: USA: Nebraska... | reverse complement strand
TTCCTAAACTTAGCCACTGGTTGGTTGGACGATCTCCTGCTGCGCCACCTGGGCCTGGGCTGCAGTGCGCTCGGCTGCCCTGCGCACGTCGTGGGCACGCCTCCTCCTGGTGTAGGGGATGCCGCACATGACAGATTCCTAGGGTTTGGTTTATAAAAGTATGACAAATCAACAGATATCCTTGCCTATGACCTATCATCTAGATAACTACACTTGCTCCTCGACAGCAGTGGCTGCTTTGCGCTTGGCGTCCAGGCGTGAGCAATGGCGGTGTTGCTCAGGCTTGGTGTCCCCAGCACACTTCTTCATGGCGCCGCAATCGGCAGTGGCAGTGTTGAGCCATGCACATTCCTCTGCATCTGACTGCGCTTTGGTGGCAACAGAAACGGTGGGGGATGAGACAGTCGCACTGGAGTAAAGAGTCCCCTGGGATGGTTGCATCGCACATGGAGAGGTTGGGTGAGAGTAGGGTTTGGGTGGTGTTAGGTTTCATGCACCAATCAAGTGAACCCAAAAGCTTAAGCTATTGGGAAGAGGTGGGCAATCCACTAATACTTGACAACACTCTCAGTCACTTGCAGCCAAAACAAGGCACAAACGTGGAAATAAAGAAGGGAGCAGAGGACTTAAAAGATGTCTCTACCAGGACTCGAACTCGAGATGGAAGTGCGTGTCCCATAGCATGTTCTCTTAGGTGCCGTTTGGATATTGGGATATAGGGGATGAGATAGGGATAGGGAAATGAATGAATGACCAGAATTAAATGAGTGTGAAGAATGGATGGCTAAGATACAATATTCACTATCCCTATCCCTATCCCCCATCCCAATCCAAACATGCCATTAGATTTAGGATATTGAATAGTTATAATAAAAGGAACCATGATTTGGTAACCAAACTGTACGAAGTGGACTCAATAAAATAAAAGAGGAAACTGAAAACGGTGTGAGACCAGGAAGGGGGAGGGCATCAACTCAAGGAATTGTGGATGGTTCCTTTAGCCTGTGTGCTTGGAGGATGACATCTGTATTATGTACTTACCATAACCCACCTTTCGTCATCGTGTACAAGCTATCTCTCTGACTGGCAAGAACTATCTGATTACGTTAACTATTTTTTTTTAAAAAAAACATCTGCTTTTGTCCATAGAATGCATGTTGAGAACAGTTTCTGTGTAGTCAACCTCTCAATAAGTGTACATGGATTTTCCGCTGTTATTGTTTTTTTCCTTTTGTTTATAGGAGCGTGATGAAATCTTTTTATGCTACTTCAACTTAATTTGCCACTGAGCTAAGATTGCTGAAAAAGTTGCAATGCAGATAGAGTGAGTGAATTTGTTCAGTAGCCCCTGTCAAAGAGGAGAGGGTTGCAAAGCTGATCTCAAGCACACTGATTTTCATATTTTTTTTAACTTGAGCATTTCATTTAATTTGTCAACCAAGGTTGTGCTTTTCATTACTTTTTTGTGTAACATTTGGGTTTTTTTTCTTCAGGCAAGCACTTCAACAATACAAAGGCGATGCAACTTCTGTTGTCACTGAAATAATCAACACAATTGAAGGAGGGCCTCCAGTTGATGTTTCTTCTGTCCGTTCCATGTAAGTCATCAACATCGACGTTTCCATGTTTACTCTTCCTAGGTTCTTCAATTTGTTGGCCCTGAGAACCGGTGTTCCATCACCAAAAATATGCTCAGTTTAGTATGTTGCAATATTTAAAAAGTTCCATAAGTAATCATGTATATTAAGTAAGCTACAAAAATTTCAATTTCACAATCATATTTGATACTGAGGTTTTAAAAAACACAAGTGCTTTTAGCACGTGATGAACACTAGTTAGTACGTCATGAACGATATGGGTTGACTGCTTGTGTACTTGGATTCATGACATCTACAATGAATTAGGAGCTATATTTTGCAGGTTTACCTGACTTTTATGTGTCCCATATATTTTATGAATATTTGGAACACTGTGACATGCTGAATTCACACCGTGATGCCTGAACCTGTGGATACGAAATCTGCTCTCATAGTTTTAATTTGGATTTACTTTGTACTACCTCCTGAAAACACAACTTTAAGCTAATTTTCACAGTAATATGTCTACAAAATCCAGTGAGATTTGTAATACTATAGTACTTTTTGACATAAATCTGCATATGGTTTTTGCATTTCCAATCTCAAATGGCGCACCATTGTTGCATTTTTTCCCTTTTTTTGGGGTAATTCTGCTACTGAACTTGCATCGCAGGTATGAGCATTTGGCAAAGAGCGCGGCAACCATCTTTGATGATTCCCTTTCTGCTGATGCTTATCTTAATGTTCTGTACATGCCATCGACATTTCCACGATCTGAGAGGTCCCGACAGTCCAGAGATCCTATAGACAACCAATTCACGTCTGCTAGTTCCTACCTTGAAGATGGCCCTCGCAGCAATCTTGATAGTGTCCGATATGCTGAGTGCATTCACTACTTGCAAGATGTAAGATTTGTACTCATTAATATGTATGCCACTTTTTGTTTAGTCAATCAAATTTTGTTCTGTAAGGTTTCCCTTGAGTTTTCTTTTACTGTCTAGATTCCCCAGTTCCACCATGCATATTAACACCTGAATCATGTATCCGTTCCTTCTCACCCTTCTCATCTGGAGTGGCCGATTTCCTAAAGAATCTTGGCATCTGAGCCACAATATTGCACCCTATTTAAGTTTTGGTCTCGCTACTCCTTTCGATTGCATTTTTAGAAGTTGGGTCTGATTCGATAATCCATCAGTTTATATTGATTTTTTTTATTAATAATGATTTCTCCTGGATTCTTGCAGTATGCTCGGCCACAAATGCTTGCTTTCATGTTCAGGCATGGCCATTACACTGAAGCATGCTCTCTGTTCTTCCCATTCAGTCAACCAACCACAGAAGGGGAAACATCTTTGTCTTCAATTCCATGGAGTGATCCTTTAACAACTGATTATGGGACAATTGATGACTTGTGTGATCTCTGTCTTGGATATGGTGCTATGGCTGTTTTGGAGAATACAATACGGACAATAACACAATCGCCCACATATCATGAGGCACACGTGACTCAGTACATGAACACAGTTCTCACTCGCATTTGCAACTATTGTGAAACACATAGGCATTTTAATTATCTCTACAACTTCCTGGTACTCTCAATATCTATTTGAATCTCTCTTTGGATTCCATAGGTTCACTGATTTTGAGGCAATTTATCGTGGTGTGATGTGTCAGGTTCTAAAAGATGACCATGTTGCTTCTGGGCTTTGTTGTATTCAATTATTTATGAATTCAATGTCTCAAGATGAGGCTTTGAGGCATTTGGGACATGCCAAGGTATAATTACATCTTATATTCATTGTCTTTACCATCATAATACACTATCCTGAGTACATGTATGATAGCTCAGCCAACCATGTGCGTTGTTGACATGTATTTTGGAGAATGATTCTTGTGGATATACCAATTGCATGTGTTATCAAAACAGTTAGGGTATAAAATCAATGTGAGTTAAGTCCCCATAATGTTTTTTCAATTTTGATTTACCCACATAATTTCAGGTTCCAAAATGTGATCTTTATTTAGACTATCACATCAATGAAAATAATATGGACCATGGTTCAGTAAAAAAATAACTATTTGGTTGTGTTGTCTTATGCTCTGTTTCTTATGATTGCAGACACATTTCGAAGAAGCCTTATCTGTACGAGATAGAACAATCGAGGCTACAAAGTTGGTATTGCGGTCTGCTCGGAATAAGAGCGCACCTGGAAAAATGACCAGGGAAACGATAATGAAATATTCCACTCGTGTTTCTTATCAGGTGAGGGAACTGTTTGTTTCTGTCTTTTGCTCTGATGCTTGGCTAGAGCTTCAATTCAAAGCTTCAGGAGCTGGTCATGGGTCGGGTAGAAGGGTTGGTTTGAGTAGCAGACTCGTTGTGACTTGTGAGCCCCCTGCTGAGGTTGTCGTTGTTTTTGTTATTGGCAATTGTTGTTTTTGTTGTCAGCGATTAGTACTAGTTGTCTTTCTATTTTGCAACCTTATTCGGCCTCGCAGAGGACATTGAAGTGGTTGATTTGTATGGGGCTCTTTAATCTTTATCCCCTTTTTCGCTGTAATATAAAAGATGTGCAACTCTCCTGTGCGTTCAGGGAAAAAAAATACATGGATTATGAATTTAATTTGAGGCTGATTCTCTTGGGGGTCCCAGCTAAATGTCTTGCATAAAGCCAAAGTGACTGTAGATTCAGTTAGCTCTATATTTAATGTAACTTTGCCAATTTTGGCTCAAATGGCTAACCTAATTGCACATGTTGGAATTGTAGATGGATGTGGTGAAGGCCCTCAATAGTATAGATGGTCCTCAGTGGAAAACTTCCCTTTTTGGGAATCCAACTGACCCTGAAACTCTGAGGTTTGTATTATCTATTTGCCTTATAAGGTTGAATCCTTTTGAAATGTTTAGGAGGCAACTACATTCCCAACGTCAATTGTGGCAAAGTTGGATTTACGTTTTCCAGATCATGGTTTAGATTAAATGTACCATTGTCAAGCTGTTTTAGGGTTTGTTTTTTTAACAGGTTTTCAGTGCTAGTTCATTGCAATGATTGTACACGAAGTCTGTCCTCTTATTGTTCATATATATACTGAATGATTATTAAGCTTAACCAAAGTGGCATGTTGGATGTGCTGGAACCCTGCCCATGGACACAGATTTTTTTTCTTCAAACACACATGAGATCAGCATATCATTTCATATAAGAAGAAAGAAAAGTACACACAAGGGTGGATGAGGAGCTGTACTACCCAATACTCACACAGGAACACACCCAACACAAAGGATCTCTAAGGATAACTGCTAAACAGCCTAGAAAGGACCAGAAATGACCAGTAACCTGGAAAAAATCATGCACCCATAGAAAGGGACCTGACCAGGAGCTCTTTGGTAGACTCTTAGCTTCAGCCGAGGACCACAAGACATTTGACATCCTAGTTCGACCTCATTGTTCCCCCATTGAGACTAGGCCTTATAAGTTACATTCTTCAGATTTTGCCTGTCTGCTTATGAGCATTGTTTATTAGATCAGAGTTTTGTTACATGGGGACTCACTGCTCTTATCTATTCTAATCCTGTGTATATGGTTAATATCATTCATTTCTATTGGAATGTCACATATCTTGGCCATTACTAGTATTAATCACAGACCATATCCTTTGCTTCATGTTAACATACTCAGTAGCCTGACAGTTGGCTGCCTTTGATTAGGCTAGATCAGAGGAGAATTACTCCTTTTATGTACACTCGCCTGTATATTGATAATATGACCTGCAGCAATGGGGGAGTCATTCTGCCTCCCAGTTTTATTTGCTTTCAAGTTCATCGTGCTTAGTCAACTTGTCCTTTTCTTTATCATTTGATGAAACTACTTTTTCAAAACTGTACGCTTATTATTTTGCAGGCGAAGGTGCATCGTTGTTGAAACGCTGGCTGAAAAGCATTTTGATTTAGCTTTCAGAATGCTTCATGAGTTTGATCTCCCAGGTATAAATACCGGATTGAGTATGTGCTTTGTTCATTTGATACTCAGAATTGATGTCTTTTAACATGTTCCGAAGTACACGGCTCTTTACTTCAATTAACTTATTGTCTGCTTTGGTTCAGCTGTTGATATTTATGCTGGTGTAGCTGCATCCCTCGCAGAAAGGAAAAAAGGGGGCCAGTTGACAGAATTCTTGAAGAATATAAGGGGGACTATAGATGATGATGAATGGGATCAGGTTATAAGTGCTTTCCTTTTTGACAATCTCAATTTTACCTTGTAGGAAATCTGAGAAATAATATGAACATTTTTTGCATTAGATTATAATTATTCACGGCAAGTTCTGTTAGAACTAGGGTTTCATCATCTTGGGCCAACCCTAACCAGGGTGGCAATATAGGGCATGTTTGGTTGGGTGGCCAACCCCTGGCTAGGCCTGCTGGAGCTAAGATGTGGGTGTTTGGTTCTCTGTTTTTGGGTCTTAGCCAGGCTTAAGTTGGCCTCCGTACAAGCCTTAGCCTGGCTCGCAGAGAACGACCGGGAGGTCCGTTTTTCTGGGGCCTGGCTTGGCTAAGCCCCGCGCTCGGTCTCATCACCGCTCATGGTGCTCGCAAGCGCCAGGCCCCGCCCGGTGGCCGCCATGGACACTAGCGCATGCGTGCCCTATGCGCGTTGGCCTGCATCCTCGCCGTGGCGGCGCGGTGCGTGTCGGAGACTGTGGAGCTGCGGCCGGCCATGGACGAGGTGGTCCCAACCGGCAGGCCCGGGCGAGGCACCGGAAGGAGTAGCCCACGTGGACGCGGAATACCCGCTAGGGGGTGCCGCCCATGGAGTCGGTGAGGGGAACCCCGGAGGAGCACCTGCGACCATGGCCGCCGGCGAGGCTCACCATCAGGAACCTGGAACGGCCACATGGAGATGTGCCCTAACCATGGGTTGTGGAAGGATGGCCAGGGTGCACCCTGTGGAGGTGCCGGCAGCGGCGGCTACCGCCACGGCCCCCCCACCCCTGCTCGGCCCGGGGGGGGGGGAGATGACCAAGAAGCGACGATTGTGGTGGAGTAGCGGCGAGAGCGGTCGAGGAGGACGAGGACCCGGGGCGGACACCGAGACGACCTGAACTCCCTGCTGGAGCTCCTCCATGACAAGGTCGTCACGGACCTGCAGGAAGGTGGGGAAGCTGACGAGTAATCACGTCCAAAGGTGAGCGTAGCGGTCACTGAGCCCGCGAAGGACGTTGAGGACCAAGATACGGTCCTCCACGGGCCAGCCAAGGTCGCCGAGAGAGTCCGTCATTCCCTTCCTCTTGCGGCAGAACTCGCTGACGGAGAGGTCGCTCTGGACGAACGTCCGGAAGCTCGCATCAAGACGCAGAGCCCGGGCCTCGGCGTTGCGCAGAAACTGGCCCTGGAGCGTCAGCTAGGCCCCACGAGCGTTCGGAGTGTTGCGGACGAGGTCGTGGAGGTCCAGGGAGATCGTCCCTAGAATCCAGGAGAGGACAATGCTGTCAAGGCGCAGCCACGAGGCGGTCGGGACCGCGCCCGCGGCGTCGAGGAGGACGTGGTTGTCGAGGGCGTAGCAGCAGAGGGTGAGGAGGACCAGGTCCTTCCAGCGGGCGTAGGAGGGTGACTCCGGCTCGAGGACGATCGGGACCAGGAGCCGGATGTTCTGGCCCCCCAGCCTGATAGTGAAGCTGTACCACGAGCGGGTCGGCTGGATCGTGCCAGATGACCGCGGTGTGGGACACGCGGGGACCCGTCGAGCCGGAGGAGGTCGCCCCGACGTCGTGCGAGGTAGGGATGATGAGCAGCTGCTCCGCCTCGGCGATCTGGCGAGCCAGGGCATCGGCCGCATCGCGCTCGCGCTCCCAAGCGAGGGCGGCCGCTCGCACGCGCGTCTGGCCTTCTGCAGCAGCAGCACGGGCAGCGGCGAGGGCGGTGGCGAGGGTGGAGGTCGGCGGCGGAGGTGGTGGGGGAAAGGCCGCGCCCACCAGCATGCCCAGTCCAGCAGCGTGGGCCGCAGCAGCGCCCAGTGGCATCCCCAGGCCGGCAGCATGGGCAGTAGCTGCTATGGTGTCGGCATCAGCGTTCTCGGCGGCCTGGACGTCATCTGTAGAAGGCGCTGTGCCCGCCGCTGCCATGAGAAGGCGAGCAGCAGCGACGGCACCGGCTGGAGGAGTGGCGGCGCCGGCGGCCTGCGCCCTGGCCCGTGCCCCTGCGTCCCGCGCGGCCTGCTGAACCTCGGTGGCCTGCGCCCCGGCGGCCTGCGTGCCCACGGCCTGCGCCCACGCACAGTAGGGGAGAGGGGGAAAAACGTTGAAATAAGTGGGTGGAGGAGGAGGAGGAGGTCGCTGGCCAGCCATGGCGCCCGCGACGGTGGCCCAGGGAAGGCTCACCGGCCTGCAACACTCATACTCTAACAAGTTCTTTTGGAACTTTAAGTTCTGCTTGTTAACATACGAGCTTTATCTAAATGTGTAATGTCAAATATTTGTATTTAACACTATAGTCTTATTTGGCAGTCCCCCTTGATGTTCTAACTGACTGATTTACTGATATTTGTTAACTTTCAGGTTATTGGTGCTGCTATAAATGTTTATGCCAACAAGCATAAAGAAAGACCAGATCGCCTCATCGACATGCTAATCAGCAATCACAGGTAGCCACTGCTAACAACAGGAACAAAATTGTAATTAGTGTTACAGATGATTATATTACCTAAATTGCAGCATTTTGTTGTCTGTGGACAACGAAGTACTGACCTCAATATTTCATGCCTGGATAGTGCTTACTGTCAGTAAGCATTGGTGCTTATAATGAATTCCTTTTCTGATCCTGCACTTTTCTAAATAATTTATAAACTTGCAGGAAAGTACTTGCTTGTGTTGTCTGCGGACGTCTAAAAAGTGCGTTCCAAATAGCCTCACGAAGTGGAAGTGTCGCTGATGTTCAATATGTTGCTCATCAGGTCAGTTATCTTTTTTCTTTTAAATTTACAGATGTTTCGTACTTATTAGTTATCGAATGAATTTATGTCATGTTGCATCTATCATCAATGACTTGCACTCCCCCTGCTCCCCTTCCAAACTATAGTTCAACTTTGTACTACTCCCTCTGTCCCAAAATTGCTGTCATTTTAGCTTTGCAAGCAAGTCCCACAAAGAGTGTCGTTCGGCTAGCTAAGTCCTGTGCCTATAGGAATCAGTTATAACATTGACAGGACATATGAGCAATTAATGAAGCATGTCCCAGAAAGTGTCCTGATTCATTGTTTAAGGAAAAATACTCTATGGAAGTGCATGTTTTGGAGTGAAAAAGTTGCTGCAGTGATGGATATCAATTGCGCATTGTTCTTTGTGGCTGTATCAAAGACAGGAAAGCATGTCCATTAACTCTGCACCAGATGTGTAGTGATTACACTTCTTTCTTGGTATACGCCATAAATCCTAAAACGACGGTAAATTTGGGGTGGAGGGAGTAAGTCAAAACTTTGACTAAATTTTTGTTAGAAAAATATATCAGCATCTACGAGTTCAAATAAACGCACGAAGGCATATTTCATGGATAATTTAATGAAACTATTATATATTATAGATGTTAACCCAATTTTCTATAAACTTGGTCAAGGTTAGAGAAGTTTGACTTAAGACAAAAGTAAACTGAACTATAATTTGGAACGCCGGGAATAAGTTAAGTATCTTCCACTCATCAGTTGCTGTAGTATCTGGTTTGGCCCCTTAATGGGCAGGGTCAAGTCTGAAATTTTTTTCTAATTATTTGTTTGGTCTGTGAACTTTAAGAATCGTGGCATCAATCACGTCCATGAGAAATGCCATTGGTCTCCAATTAGAAAATGAAGTCTGTGAAGTTTTCTTGAGTAATTGACACAACACAAGGAAGCCACCTATTTCTGTTGTGCAATTATCTAGAAGTTTTGATTTAAGTCTAAAAATAATACACTTATAAGTTTAGGGTCTTAAATATATGTGCCCTCGAAGTTGAGTGACAAAAAAACATGACTCCTCCCATAGGGGTACAAGAGATGTAAGCACGATGTGATACATATTGACGAGTGTACGCAATTTCAGTACTTATACTCGCCAATTTCAGTACTTATCGCCGGTATTTTTATTTGGTTCTGTTTTCTGAGTCCATATTACCTTCTTTTTTGTAGGCATTACATGCAAATGCATTGCCGGTACTTGATACGTGTAAGCAATGGCTCGCTCAGTACATGTGATACCATAGATGCTGACTTGCTGAGAGCGTTCTTGTGTGAAGACAGAAAAACAAAATAATCAAAGCAAGGAACATAATTCTTGTCTGGGTACGACCATCTGAAAGCTGAAGGTGTTCAATCCTCATTCCCCATTTCAACATCTTTCCACTTTGTGCAACACAAGGCATCCATGTATATATGGCTCTTAAGTGCATATTCGTTATACTATCCCTTGTGGAGAGGTTACGCCTCTTGCATTTTTGGTCTCTGCTATGTTGTGAAGCCTTGTAATTCCATTACTTCCCCATCCAGTGAGACGAGTTTAATTGTAAGCGCTTGGCAGCCCACAAAGCAGCCAGTGCCAACTTCTCCTTGCTCTCACCGATCATTGAGAAAATTTTGGTCGATTCTCTTATTCTCAATCTTTGTGTTGCACCGGTAGCACTATAGAATCCGGATTATGGATAAGTGCCTGGTGTGTTCACTTATGATTATTTCAGCTGTGGCTGCAGCACTATACAAGTGCAGCATTGTTGCGAGAGCTGGGTGCAGCTGCAGATGCAGCAAAAGCCGCTGCACCGAACAGGTGGGATTCAGATTTAGGGTGTTTGGATGGAATTCTAGGATTTTGAGTTTTTTTTTTTTTTTATCCAGATTCTTAGAATCCCGATGGATCCAAACGCTGCTTTAGATGACCTTTTTCTTTTGAGAGGGAAAAAGCATCTTCTTGTTCCACCCTAGACCGGAGCTAGTTTGGCAAACCTCCGACTTCTCTTGTGGAACAGTTTGACCGGGCTGGCATTTGGAGCCCATGGGCCATGGCCCATTGGCGGCAAACCGAACTCCAAAGTCGAATCATCACGCTGTAAAGAGGAGCAAGAGGAAGGCCACAGTTGCATTCATCATCAGCACGATAGTTCCGCGAGCGAGCACCTTTTTTCTTTTTCTTTTTCTTTTTTTGATAACAAGCGAATTCGCAGGGGCACGGTTGCGTGCGGGACGAAAGGGGCGCGATTCTGTTGTTGTGTTGGGTGGTGCGGGATTTGGATTTGCCGTGGTAGTGAGTGAGCGTAGACGTGTGTAGTGCTAGTGCGGCACTAGCGAATCGCGGAGGTGGTGCCGTGGCCGTGGTGGTGGCCTGAAATGAATCATGGCGCTCGGCCGGCCGTGGTGAATCGCAAAGTCACTTTACCTCACCTAGCTCTCTGACCGTCCCCGGTCATCCGGTGCCTCTCGAAAGAAGGAGCAAGCACAGCACGGGATTTTTTTTTTTCCCATTCAAAAAAGGAACCCCCGTTTCTGTCGCCCCTCTTCCTTTGTTTTTTCCCGTCGGTGAAAGGCGTTTTCTTGTGCGTGTGAAAGACGAAGAAGCTTCGAGAGTAGTGGGTCATATTCGGCGGTGTAGTATGGCTACAAGTTTTGACGATCCGCACCGCACCGAGCAGCTGCGTCGCACCCGAAACACGTGAGGTCGGTGGGGAGGACGGGGACGGGACGGCGTAGTACGCAGCAGCAGCGGCAGCTGTTTGACTGACGTGTGGCCCTGCCCCTGCCCGGGGCGGTAGGCGTCATCGCGTCCAGCCACTAGTCTCGCTTTGTCTCGAGCAGACTAGTCTTGGTATGCGTACGTATGCTCGTTCGTCTTGTTCATATATATACACACGTATGTATGTATGTATCGCTCCATATATGACACACATCAGTGTGTTTGTCTGCAGCGTAGACTACGGAAACTGCCATCACCGCGGCGTCACGGTGGTTGTGACGATCCATTTGTTCGCTTCTACGGCAACCACCGGCGGATCGACGGAATCCGCTGACCCTGCTGTTGATGAGTATGATGCGTATGTGTACACCTACCGGCGCCGCGCGCGCCCCCCGTGAAGTGAAGTGCTCCTGCAGAAATGCCTGCAGCACTGGTACTCTACTCTAGGTATCGCCACCGTATCAGTCACAGGCGCACGTACGCCGACAGACGCAGACGCGCCAACTACCGGCTGGGCTACCCGCTACGCGAGTGCTCGTAGATTAGAGGCCGATCCAAGCAACTGCTGCAACAAGTTTAATTCAGTCTAAACACAAGTCGATCACGAGTGAATCTGTTTACTTAAATTTATCTATCGAATATATTAACTACTTATTCGTATTTTTTCTTACATGAACTCAAAGGGAGCCGCACCGCACCGCAGCGGAAAAGCGTGGCAGACCACCGACGGTGGCAGGCGACGGACGGACGCGTGGTCTGCCGCCTGCCGCCTGCGTCCGGGTGCGGGTGCGGTGCCGTTGGTTGGTCGGG
>Ga0182004_10003795_pt1 | contig 12075 bp, 7 predicted proteins | sample Sormic07211540_1_FD_120479 | JGI IMG/M metagenome (GOLD analysis project Ga0182004, IMG submission 120479) | Endophyte microbial communities from Sorghum bicolor roots, Mead, Nebraska, USA - 072115-40_1 MetaG | ecosystem: Host-associated > Plants > Roots > Unclassified | place: USA: Nebraska... | reverse complement strand
GGTCGTCGATGCTACGCATCGTCGTCGTCTCGCGGTGCGGTAGGATAGGTCCAAGGTTGGGGTTAGTTGCTTAGTCAAATTATTACTCGGTTTGTTTTTGGTTTGTTACATTACACCTTTGTTACATTACTTTCTTTATCCTTGAAACTTGTTTAACTTTTTTAAGTTTGACTCACTTTATAAAAAAAGAGCATCAATATTTATGACATAAAATAAGTATCTTATGAAAATATATTCTATAATAAATCTAATAGTATTAATTTAGTAATATAAATTTTAATATTTTTTTCTAAAAATTCAATCAAAATTTAAATTTTTTGACTTACGATAAGTTTACGCTTCGACGAACAAGTACACCGAAAGTGGAGACTAGCACACATCGGTTCGCGATCCATTTGTCACCTCAAATATCTGAATCCGATTAGGTGCACGCCCGTGAGCTGAACCCCTGAACCGAGCCGGGCGTGGAGAGGGCTGCTTGATTGACGTGCACGTGCTCAGAGCCCAGCAAGAGCATCACTTCCTAACTTACTCCCTCCGTCCTTTTTAATTATCGCTTACGCTTCTCGAAAAATAACTACCAACAATTATATATTAAAAAATATTAATATTTGTAATATATATAATTAATATCATTAGAAAGATATTTGAATCTAGTTTTTTAACAAATTTATTTGGAGATACAAATATTGCATGTATTTTTTACAAATCGAGTCAAACTTGTGGCATGCACACCAACAACGACAATTAAAAGGGACAGAGGGAGTAGGTCTTGTTTAGTTTATCCCAAAAACCAAAAACTTTTCAAAATTTCTCATCATATAGAACTTTGCGGCACATGCATAAAATATTAAATATAGATAAAAACAAAAAGTAATGGTACTGGTTGCCTATAAATCGCGAAATGAATCTTTTAAGCCTAGTTACGATTGGACAATATTTATCAAATAAAAATGAAAATGCTACGGTATCAAAATCCAAAAACTTTTTGGATCTAAGCAAGGTCTTAGGTCTAGTTTAGATCAAAAAGTTTTTGTATTTTAATACTGTAGCAATTTTGTTTGCATTTGGTAACTATTGTCCAACTATGTACTAACTAGACTCAAAAAATTCATCTCGTAAGTTACAGAAAAACTGTACAATTAATTATTTTTTATTTATATTTAATTTTTCATGGGTGTACCATAAAATTTAATATGATAGAAAATTTTTAAAAGTTTTTAAATTTTAGGATGAAACGAGCGTAGCCCCGGTCCATGCCAATAAGTCGCAAAGGATACCGCATGCCATGATGCTCGGCCGTCTCCATATATGCATGCATCTTTGGGGGTGGGGAATTATGCACGTGTTTTTTCTTTTGCGCAAGTACGCACGTGTATTGTAGATGAGCCACATAAAGGGTATTTTCTAAGGTACTATAGCCCTCTCTAATCTAGACATTGAGAGGTAGCAGTCCAACAACAATTGTGGACAGTTAACCACACAATGAACAATTTGATTTAGGCAATTTGGTTCATTGTCTCAGAGATGAAGCCAGAATAAAAATAGCACCATTGTCGGTCCAAACATGCAGTACTAATAAATTGTAACTTATGATAATATACCATGGATAATGTTACTAACCAATATTGTGATATAGTGCTATAGATAATATTATATAAGCTACCACAGTATCAATATAAACAATATAAAGATTACGTTCATGACCAAGATCCTTTAATTGTGTTAAATTGAAATCAATAGAATTGCTTATCCTAGATGTGAATTCTTTGTAAGTTGATTCTCGACGTGTCGATATTGTGTGCACTCCCATAACTTGGTCCCGCGATTTTGTGCTAGTCTATCACAAATGGTGACTCTAGGGGCTCCTGTGGTTAGTGGGCTTAAATTGTGTTAGTCAAGAAAACGACAAACAATTTATGTTGGCTAAGTGAGGAGAGGTCCTTGTAGATATGGTGCGCCGTTGCCTAGATGTCCTGCACAACCAATTCCATTTGGCGCCACAACACACCAGCTCTAGCGCACCCCATTGAGATCACATGTGTGCTTTCTACTCCTTAAACCGTTGAGCAAATGAGTGGAGATGTGTGCAATATGTTATACTCGTGATGAGGACAACTGTTTTGGCAAGAGTTTGAGGTAACTGTCATCCAATTGTCACTTTTCCTCATGGTTTATGGGAACGCCTTCACAAATATACATTTTTATCATAATTATAGTACCACCTTCATGAAATAAAATATTGTCATTATGTTTTGCATTACTTTCAGAGAATATGTCATTTTTATGAAATCTTTGTTCTCTGGTAATGATATGCATCCAAAATAAATATTTAATTTATTTGTGAGGGTATCTAAGGTAAATAATTGAACAAATAATATAACTTTATTTGTAGGGTAAATAAATAATAATAAAATAAATCTGAATGGGTGAAGGCAAGTCAAAATGAAAAAAATGTAAGATAATATTTGAAAACCTATAAATTCATAAGTTTTAACATATTCATAGGAACTAGCAATACAAAAATTTTTGGGTTACTTACTATCAAATCAAGGTATCAACACTAGTTATGATGGCATCAACTTCACATTTCACATGATAAGAGGACCATAAAGCAAATACAATATCATCTAGATTTCAACATAAATACATGCCTGCCATTAGAGCATTGCAATTGATCCTTAATCAAAACTAATTTATAGTCTATTATATAGCTTTTCTTAATATAATGAAGAATACAAACTTGAAATTTTTATTTGTGGAGACATCATCACCTCTGGCTTTGGCTTATGATATTCCGTGTAGAGTTGTCTTACATCACAACTGTGAAGAATATGAAATGTCACAACGGATACATGACACTATATCTCAGATAGAGCGAGAATCAATACAACCATAACTATAATAGTCTAATATTGCACACAAAGTTATGATAAGTTATGTGCAGAATCAGTATATACAACCTACATACAAGATGTGTTGCTTACAACGTAGCCCTCATTTTCCTGAATACATAGTTCTTTTTCTAAAATAATATCTTTGTGCTTGGTCGAGTAGTCAAGTTGAAGTGTCTTCATAGGTTTTATAATATATGGGTAGAATTCTTTTAAGATCATGCATATCAAACTTGAACCATAGATATCTTGGTCACTACTATAATAAAGAGTTAAAAAATATTATTTATCACACAACTTTCCAGTAATAATAGTGTAATACTTTTTTTAAAAGCTACCTAATTTATTGTAATTTGGTACTTAACTCTCATATAAGCATGTACTGGTATTCATTAATTTGTGCCTCATATAATTGTACTGTCATCTAACATTGTTGGAAAAAATTGACAGCGTATATATTATACATTGCAAATTCAAAGATGATATATAATGAGAGTACAAGGGAAATTGATGTCAAAATTCATACCTTTACTATCTCTTAGATAAATCTTTATTACTTAATTGAATATACAATTTCACTGCTTTCCTTAAACCGTCCTAAACCACGAGCCAAAAATTAAAAGTTATGAACATTTCAAATAAAAATAAGTTACACCAGTAGAGAAAACTATGGAGACAATAGAAAAGGAGTTTAATTTTAGAACCTGTAGTGTCACAATAGGTTTGTAGCCAAGTTCTTCAAAAGCTTTATTACAACTAAATGTTCTATTGAGTGTCACATATCTAACCCTTGCCGGTGTTAGAATTTGAGGCTCGCAAGTTCCGAAATGAGAGAAAACAACCCTATATATCCACTCTATCAAATAGCTTGCGGGCTTGATAAAAACTATAGGTATCTTTATCTTGGATATTCTGAAACAAACATTCAACATATATATTAGCAATGTGATTGATTTTGTATTATTTTTACTGAGTATGAAAATATATAGTCAAATGAAACAAAATAAAATATTTATCATGACCAAAATAAGATATTATATGTATGATAATAATTGAAAAACTAAAAAACAAATCAATTATGGAGAAAGTAGTTCCGAATTGAACCTCTTCTCTCTTATATTTATAATACACGATTCACAAAAATCAACGATTTTAATGAAGAATTGATGAAAATGAAGTAAATACTACAAAGATATATAAATGAATACAATTATTGTACCATAAATACACAAACAAGATCCATGGATAATATTTTAGATAATTAAGTGTATATCATCATCGGGAACCTTAAAGATATATGTATGGATCTCCATATTTTTTGGTGGGGATGTAACCAATATTAGTTATAACAATCATTCAAATAAGAAATCCATTAAATTTAAATGCCTTGTAAATCAAGGCTTGCAATAAGTAATTTGGTTATATGTTGCTTCAATTTTTCATATGTGCAAAATAGTACCATTATAAGTAATGTTCTATGTCCTCTGCCGTGTCAAAGTTACTACAATTAAACTGCAATATCCCAAGAGGATTATAGCTTGACTTAGGCATCCAATGCAATATATAGGAAATTATTGTAACATGGGACAAAATAAAGAGAGATGAATGAATTTAGGTGCACATTGAATAGATACTTTGTAAATTGTACTGTGAAATAATAGTGCTCTATTGAGGCATAAGCAAATGTCCATAGAATGAACACCTTTTGTATCCAAGTTCTTCTTGAACAAGATATGTAAAGTCCCACATATTCATTGGCTCCATATTAGTTATAAAGTATGCCTAAAAGGTTGAAATATGTTATAATATAATAACTTATAGATGAAGTATGTGTTTCCATTCAATAGTAAAAATATACTTTTCCTCCGCTAGTTCTTGCGCCCTCAATAGTAGAAAGAGTCTTCTCAGCACAAAGATGACCATGTACAACATTTTCAACATACACAAAATCATCATAATTCTTCCCATCACCAATTGTAACCTGTAGCATATTATACCAGTTAGATTGTTTATAGCAATATTGGCTGATCCTAAACATTTTTATTAATTCTTTCATTGGATCTCGACTAGATAAACATACTTAATGGTGGCATTGATAGTTGTGTAATTTGTATTATTTTTGCTTGATTAGGTATTATTATTGGCACTATTTTGAAAGTATCACTAAATAAAAATGGTGATACAAACATTTTGCATGAAAGTTGTTGTTATACTTATTTAGTATCATAAATTTTACTGTTTTCTTATATAAATTTGGTCAAATTTGAGATACTTTTACTTTAAAAGTTTAGAGTGGCTTATAATTTAGGATGGACATAATATTAACCATAGCATAGAGTCTCTTACATTTGTCCAACCATAACGATCCAAAGTTGTTATAAACTTGTCTCCTGCGCCAAATATGCTACCCGGACGTAAGCAACAAGTTAGAAGGTCATTAATGTTATTGGCCTTGATGACTAACTTCTCTGCTTCTGCCTTCGTTTGTGCATATGCATCAGGAAACTACAAGTAAAAACATCAGAAAAAATCATTGAGTGATTAAAATGTATATGCACCTATACATTATACTTTATTAATTTGTGTGGCTAGAAAATATCTCTAGTACATAAATAATTTTAGAACAAGATTCTCATTTTTAATAGAGACGGACGATATAAGAAAACACATGTAAGTATGGCGAGGAGCACTGTAACATACAAGCTAGGTTGTTTTATTAAGTAAATTATCATTGAAAATATACCTAATTTTAAAGGTGATCAGCTTAAAAGATTTTTAAGGACCATTGAAAGTGGATAATTTCTAAGGGATGGTATGGTTAAGTCCACCGTCCCCATAAATTGATTTTATGGTTGACTAAGTCAATCATTCATAAAAATAGCTAGGACACAAATAAATTCGTATCTTTTTCAAATTAAGTCAAATGGAGACAAAGTTTATATCAAAATTGTAGAGCTTGATGAGATCTAAAACTTTGTAGTTGATAAATTTTTTTTCTTGAGATCGTTTAGGGTTTGATATATGTAAATTAATTCTCAGATTTTGAACTTTAAATTTTTGAATTTTTTAAATGGCCTTGTATAGAGATATGTCCCTGCAACTGCACTTGTGCGAAATGAGGCAAAATTAAATCTTGTGATAGTATGGTGAGTCCTTTAGGCCATTCCACATATTTTTTCTTATTCTTTTACAACTACCGAATGTTCTTTTAAAAAGTTTGAAAATTTATTTTTAGGCTTTGTTTAGTTTTTTTACAACTTCTAAATGTCTTTTTTTATTTGAAAATTGTTTTTGAAATTATTTTTAGTGATGCTGGATTTAACAAAATTGATCCTAAAATTATTTTAATGGCGGTTGTCTTAAGAGAACTGCATCTGAAAATTGATTTCTAGGAACGGTTTTAATACCACCTTGAAAAGTCGCTTTTCTTTATAACCGATGACACAGTAACAGTTTTTAGAACTAGACCTAGAGATCGTTGACCATGAGCAAAAATCTTTTATGTATATTCTAAGCAAAATAGTACTGTCAACATGTCAAAATTAAACCTCTTCATCAAATAATGGTAACTTTCTCATCTTGTGAATCATAGCTACTAGCCGAAGTGAAAAGATGCAGCATAGGTAGTCTAAAACATTGAGTGTCTGATTAATTATCAATATCTAAGATATCATAATATATGTATATAATGCTTTTTTCAGTAAATCTTATGGTATAACCTTATCTGGATATGGCAATGACTCATTTACGTCAAAAAGTCCATGAACACCGTCAAACACAACAGCACTAGTACTGGTGTGTATAAGCCTTTTCACCTTGCATATCTTGCAAGCTTCAATTACATTCTTCGTTCCTGTGTTGGTACAACATATCAATAAATAGATAATTAATAACTTTGATTAGCTCTCCTTTATGCTACTTGTGTGAATGATAATATATTTATTCTTGTGGATTGGTTGGTTGTATCTGTTTCTGTTCTAGCTAGACTTCGCATGCTGGTGCAGGAATTTCTTAATAATAATGAGGAATGGATTTAAACTAACCAAACATACAAGGATTATTATAATTTTTTTGAAAAAAGGATTATTATAATGTGGTAGGGTTACGCAGTATGCACTAATTTGTTATTAGTGTGAAGGCATGCATGCATATATATGGTATCCTACTTACTGTTCCTTGGTAGGATTATTCTTGTGTAGTCACAGAAAAAAAGATTATTCTTGTGCAATACTCACCCACTACGTTAACCTTGTAGTGAAGTTGCAAGTTGTTCTTACTAGGATCCGCAGCAGCTGTGTGGAAAACAACATCCACCCCTTCAAATGCTGAATACACAAAGAAAACAATATTAAATATTGAGCTTATGACATCAAAGTATTTATTATCATATCACCTTTGGTAAGTTGATCTAGGTTGCAGACATCGACCGAGGTATAGGTGGCACGGCCATTACAGAGAGCATCACTGAGAATTTCCTCCGTCTCTCCGGGGCCGAAAACAAGAGTAGGAGCGAGGTCAGTGACCCGGACACGCCACTCACCGGAGCGGAGCAAGGCCGCCACCAGGTACCTCGCCATGAACCCCCGGCCTCCGGTCACCGCGCACCACCTCGCCTCCGGTCGGCGACGGCGACCACCATTGTCATCGTCGTGCTGCTGCGAGCCCATCTATATAGTATAGTACAGTAGGAGTATCTAGATCGAGATATGTGTTCACGCATGAGTATGCATGTATTTATAGCCACGCGACGAATTTGAGAGGCGGCCATGCGCGCAAGGGCAGCACGGATGCATGCATCCAACGCTCCTGAAAGGGACAGATAGCAAATGGCCTTTATACGATCGTGTACGGTCGTGCCGGTAACGCGTCATTGTCTGAGAGCCTGTTGCACCGACGAGTTAATGTCTCAACCATGTGCGCAACGTTGCGTTGCGGCTACATCCATAGCGTCACCCCAATAATGCACAATTAATAAGGGGACGAACGGGAAGATCTTCAAATTAAAAGCTTCGATAAGGACACTCTCAATGCAAGACTCTATCATAGAGTCCAAGACAATTAATTACATATTATTTATGATATTTTGCTAATGTGGCACCATATTTATTGAAGAAAAAGGTAGAAAAAATAAGACTCCAAGTCTTATTTAGACTCCAAATCCATATTGTTCGAGGTAATAAATAACTTTAGACTCCATAATAGAGTCTGCATTGTGAGTGCCCTAACAGACTCCTTTCGATAACAGAGTCCATAGAGCCCCGTTTGATTTCTACAGCTAAAGTTTAGTCTTACTCCCTCTGTTCCAAATTATAAGTCATTCCAAAAATCTTAAAAAGTCAAAACATTTTCAAATTTAACAAAAAATATAGAGAAAAATATAACGATTTATATCATAAAATAGGTACTCTATGAAAATATAATTAACAAAGAATCTAATGATACTTGGTTGGTACCAAAAATATTATTATTATGCTATATAAATTTGATCAAACTTGAAAAACTTTGACTCTTCATGATTATTAGAATGACTTATAATTTAGAACGGAGGGAGTATTAAATATAAACTAATTACAAAACTAAATAAATAGATTAAACAAATTTGTGAAATGGTTTTTTAAACTCAATTAGTCCATAATTACTGATATATTAATCCATGCATGTTCGCTATCTTAAACATGTGCTAATGATAGATTAAGTAGTCTTAATAAATTTATCTCATGGATTAGTGATAGAATCAATAATTTTTCTATTAGTATGCGAACATTCTACACGACACCCCATGTGACACATCTTAAACTTTAGTCCCTACATTGGTTGTTTGGTGTAGGACTTTTTAAGAGGTGTGGCATATCGGATGTCATATGAGGTATTGTGTTCACATACTAATAAAAAAAGAGTAAAGTCCATCAGCGGTCTCTAAACTTGTTCGGATGTGTCATCCCGGTTCTTAAACTCGCAAAACGATCATTTAGGTACCTAAACTTGTCTGGTTGTGTCATCTTGGTCCCTAAACTTAAAAATCTCCCATATAGGTCCTCAAACTTGTTTAGTTGTGTCATCCCGGTCCTTAAACTTGTTTTCAAGTCTCATCTGGGTCAAAACAGGACAAAACTAAAAACTCTATATTGAAAATAACTCAACTTTTTCATATGAACTCAAATGAAGATAAATTTTATATCAAAATTATAGGCAGCAACGCGATATGCAACTTTGCCATTGAAAAGTTTTCAAACTAAAATCGTTTAGGGTCCCAAAATTTTTTTTATAAGTTTATAGATTTTGAAATTTAAATTTAAAATTTAAAATTTATAACACTAAACGACTTCAAATAAAAATGTTTCAACTACAAAGTTGTATAAGTTTTGTATAAAGTTTGTCTTCATTCGAGTTCATATGAAAAAGTTATGAATTATTTTTTGATATAGAGTTTTTAGATCACTTTATTTTGACCCAGAAGAGATTCAAAACCAAGTTTGGGGACCAGGATGACACAGCTGAACAAATTTGAGGACCTAAACGGGTGATTTCTAAGTTTAGGGACCGACGTGACACAACTGAATAAGTTTAGGGACCGAGATGACACAGACGAACAAGTTTGAGGACCTAAACGATCGATTTGAGTTTAGGGACCAGAATGACACGACAGTATAAGTTTAGGGAGCGTTGGTGGACTTTACTCATAAAAAATTACAAATTCCGTCAGTAATCCGCGAGATAAATTTATTAAGGCTAATTAATCTATCGTTAGCACATGTTTACTATAGCAATTATGGATTAATCCGTCGGTAATCATAGACTAATTAGACTTAAAAACTCATCTCACAAATTAGTCTTGATCTATGTATTTATTTTCATAATCAGTCTCATCCGATGTGACAACGACTAAACTTTAGTGGTGGAAACCAAGCATATGCATTCGATTACGCCATTCTAGCGCATGTTTGGATCCAACTTGCTAAAAATTAGCACTATGTTTAGATGCTACTTAGAAGAATTAGACATGAACTAGTTTTAAAACTAACTGCATAAGTGGTGATTAATTGATGAGACGAATACGTTAATTCTAATTAGTCTATGATTAACTCATATGGCACTAAATTAAACATAGGCTAATCCTAGACTAATTAAGATCAATAGATTTGTCTTCACTTATGCAATTAGTTTTAAAATTAGTTTGCATTTGGTCCTTCTAATTAGCATTCAAACATGGTGCTAATTTTTAGTAGCCAAAACATAATTCAAACAGGTCTTGAGAGTTTTATTTTTAGTATAAACTAGAAGCGTATCTCGTGCGTTGCTACGGAATTTACGAATAGTTTAGAATGAAAGTAGACTATTTATATAATTACTTATATATATGAAGAAATAAACTATTATAAATTAATGTTAGCAGATTACGTTGACATGAATATTAAAAATGTTTATGTGTCATGCTAATGTAGACATCACATGTGCTAGTGGATACATCATGATATATTGAACAAGATGTTGACTTGGCATATGATGTGGCAGGTGACATGGCATATGATGTGCCAGGTAACATGGCATAAACCCTATGATGAAACAAGTAGTCATAAAAACAATTTTGGCCCATATGATATGGGTTGTTTTTCCACTGGATAATTGGGCTAAGCCTAGTTTGGCTTCATGTTGTGGGTTGTTTTTTAAGTGGCCTAACATTGTTTTAGCCCACTTTAATTTACCTCTCGTACGCTGTACGCACCTCTCCAATTTGGATCGATCATGCGTTCTTTAGTTGGAGTCTATAGAGTTCACCTGTGAGATATATTATCAACACAAGTTTTTTATATATCCTGGAAATTTAGCTGTCGAAGACACTGCTGGAACCACGGGGCCAGCAGGGGCCGTGCCCCCTTCCCCAGCATAGTAAAAATAATATTAAACAGCCTGTAAAAATTCATTTGAGGATCACAAAAGATATTATTTCATCTATTTTCAATAGTAATATTGTGTTTTTCCGCTATGAATACTAAGTACATGTGTAAAAACATTGGAAAATTATTAAGACATACACTTAACATATATATATATATGGTAAATTTTTTCTACTCTCTAGGAGTAGTTACTCCCTCCATCTAATCACGCATCCATACGCCCGTCAAACCTCTCCTCATGTTTGACCTTAGTGGTAGACTGCTTAGCGGGTTGAGAAAAGCTGCCCGGCCCGTTAATGGACTGTATATATCTTAAGAAAATTTGACCATCTGATTCTTTAAAAAAGAAAATTCGACTCTCTTTTGGCCGCAAGCACAGGTGCTGCCGGCAGCGGCGGCGGCTTCCCCATAGTGCTCATCGCGCTCACCCTCAATCCGTCGGCGGCATTGGGGCCGACACTATCGGTGGCAGCGGCCCCATGCCACACCGGCGGAGGCGGCCTTGCGGCACACCAGCAGCGGAATCCGGTCGAGAGGCCAGCCGCATCTGGAGACGGTGATTCCTCCCGACCTCGACTTCACTGATGGCGGCGCTCTCATCTCCATCCTCCCACTCCACCCGCGGTGGCCTATTGAAGGGTCTGTTGGTGGCACCTCCTCCATTTACCGGAGGATGCGGACAGGCGTCGATGGCAGATCGATCTGGTGGTGGTGCCCCCTCCTTGCAGGCCGACGGCTAAGGCCTTGTTTAGTTCCCAAAAAATTTTGCAAAATTTTTCAGATTCCCCGTCACATCGAATCTTTAGACGTATGTATGGAGTATTAAATATAGACAAAAATAAAAACTAATTGCACAGTTTGATCGGAATTGACAAGACGAATCTTTTAAGCCTAGTTAATCTATGATTGGACAATATTTATCAAATACAAACGAAAATGGTACAGTACCCATTTTGCAAAATTTTTTGCAACTAAACAAGGCCTAAGCTCCAGGCAGGGTGCTGTCTCTCTCTGTCTCTCATCATTGGTGGCGATGCCGTGCGACGGATGGCCACCAGTTTCAATTCGGATCAGAGATGGTGCGCCATTTACTCGATGAACGGGAGTTTTAAGTGTACTGTAACACTACTAATTTGCTGATTTTGAACCACTTGATTTCTCTTACTGCTTTCAAGTGTTACTGCTCCAAGAATTAATCGTCGGCATTCGCAGGATGATTGTGCATGATGCAGTCTCGATACATTTAGACTAGAGTATCACTAGATACATGTTCCGTGCAGTATACT
>Ga0182004_10003794_pt1 | contig 12075 bp, 10 predicted proteins | sample Sormic07211540_1_FD_120479 | JGI IMG/M metagenome (GOLD analysis project Ga0182004, IMG submission 120479) | Endophyte microbial communities from Sorghum bicolor roots, Mead, Nebraska, USA - 072115-40_1 MetaG | ecosystem: Host-associated > Plants > Roots > Unclassified | place: USA: Nebraska... | reverse complement strand
TTAGGTACCTAAACTTGTTCGGTTGTGTCATCCTGGTCCCTAAACTTAAAAATCTCCCATATAGGTCCTCAAACTTGTTCAGTTGTGTCATCCCGGTCCCTAAACTTGTTTTTAAGTCTTATCCGGGTCAAAACAGGACCAATCTAAAAACTCTATATTGAAAAATAATTGATAACTTTTTAATATGAACTCAAATGAAGATAAACTTTATATCAAAATTGTAGGCAGCAACATGATCTACAACTTTAAAGTTGAAAAGTTTTTAAATTAAAATCGTTTAGGTTCCCAAAATTTTTTTATAAGTTCATAGATTTTAAAATTTAAATTTTAAAATTAAATTTTATAACACTAAACGACTTCAAATAAAAATCTTTTCAACTATAAAGTTGTAGATTGTGCTGAGGACTATAACTTTGGTATAAAATTTGTCTTCATTTAAGTTCATATGAAAAAGTTATGAATTATTTTTTGATATAGAGTTGTTAGATCACTTTGTTTTGACCCAAATGAGATTCAAAACCAAGCTTAGGGACCGAGATGACATAACTGAACAACTTTGAGGATCTAAACGGATGATTTCTAAGTTTAGGGACCGGGATGACACAACTGAACAAGTTTAGGACCGAGATGACAGAGATGAACAAGTTTGAGGACCTAAACAATCGATTTGTGAGTTTAGGGACCGGGATGACACGACAACACAAGTTTAAGGACCGGTAGTAGACTTTACTCTTAATTTAAATAAAAAGGTTTTCAATTACAAAGTTATATAACTTCTCAAGGTCTACAATTATTTGCCGAGTGCCTAAAATTTAACACTCGGCAATAGAACTTCAAAGCATATTTTGAAGTACTAAATTAATCCAAATAAAAAACTTTTCAACTATAAAGTTATATAACTTCTCAAGATCTATAACTTTTATTTTGGTTATTTCTTCATTCAATAAAAGGATAGTATCATTGTCCATAAAATCTATATCTCTCGTATAAATTCATAAAACTAGAAGAGATATATAAGATTTGTGAATAATGTTACTGTCACTATACTGAATGAATAAATGATAGAAATAAAAGTTTTAGATCTTTAGAAGTTATAAAACTTTGTTGTTGAACACTATTTTAATTTGAATTAATTTTGCCACTGAAAAGTTTGAATTTACAAAAATTTGAAATTTTATTTTTTAAAGTACCTCGGATAGGGAAACAACCAGAATAAAAGCTGTAGATCTCAAAAAGTTATGAAACTTTGTAGTTGATAACTTTTTGATTTGAAATCATCTTATCAACAAAAACTATGTTTGAATTTCTTAAATTTTAAATTCAAATTTTATACGACGTCGGATGGAGAAAATAATTTATAGATCTCAAAAGGTTATGAAACTTTGTAGTTAATAACTTTTTGATGTGAACTTGTTTATGACCTCAAACAAGCAATTTACCCTCGGGTTAGTATAATATGTGGAGAACCAAAACGGATTAGACACAAGTGATAGTGTGGTGCTGTGGTAAGTGAGGGCACGCATGCACGAGGGGGAGGGTCACAAGTTCGAATTCGACTAGCCACAGTAGCCTGCGAAAAATATACTTCGATGGGTATGGGTGGGTGCTAAACTGTTGGGGCCTCCTCCAAAAATTGCTATTTTCAAATTTTGTCGAATTTTTTTTATCGAGTGTCGACTTAGCGTTGGCAAAGCCTTTACCGAATGTGCAAAAAAAACGCTCGACAAAGATCTTTTTGCCGTCTAAAATTAGGTCAAGTGAGCTTTGTCGAGGGTGACATTCGGTAAAACTTTTACCGAGTGTGTTTTGTGGCCTTTGCCGAGTGGCCAAACACTCGGCAAATAAGCCAAGTCCGGTGGTGGGCCAGTAATGACCGCCCGATGTCGATCGTCTATAGGCTAGTTCAAGCATGCAGCCAAAAACGATTTTATGCACAAGCATCTCATGGGTACCAGTCATATGTAATAGCAAGTGATCTGTCGGGGGAATATTTGCACGCAAGATCCACGGCACGCGGTCCAGCACATTTATGCTACTTGGCTGCTTGCTCGTTGGTGGGCCTGTTTGGATGGTGTGGTGACAAAGCTACTAGCATCAGGCCTCGCTGCGTGTTCGATGCTGTCTGAGCGTATGGGGCCAAGAATGCCTGTTAGATAGCTTTGGTCCAGGACTGCATCCAAACTAGTCCATAATATTTTCGTCCTAGCTGCTGCACAAAAATACATCATTGCTGGCACTCTATCAGAGCTGATTTGTTGCTATAACTGATAGTGATTAGTAGATGTTGACAGTAGCCATATAGTGAGGACCTACATACTTATCAACGTTAGTTCGTAGCTACACGTATCACTTGGTCTGTACCAAAAAAAAAACACATAACATTTTCAAGTAAAGTCAGTTCAAGAGAAATTTTATACTAAAATTATCGAAGATTCAATGAGAATTACAACTTTGTAGTTGTCAACTTTTACTTTGAGACGGTTTATATGTGAAAATATTCAATATGAGTCTTGGACCTATTAAACAATGTCAAATGGTGATAAAATCATCATTGATGTTATATATAGTAAATGATGTGATCTGCGCAACTTTGCAGTTAATAACCTTTTTATTTGAGATTGTTTAGAGTGTTAAATATACAATACTAGGTGAATTCCCCGCGTGTTGCTGTAGATTTTTTTAAAAATAAATTATTATATATATCTATACATGTATATGAATTTGACTTGCATGTATTTTATTGTATTAGATCTAGTAAAAAATTGCTAAGTTAAAAGAAGAAAAACTAATATTTGGTTACATTATAGAGGAATTAGTGATGAAACAAATAGTGTATGTACAATAGATTAAAGATTTAAAGTATTTCACATGATATAGATGATAAGATCATTTTTTGTAATTAATATAGGATGACATGGACTTAGTGAGGAATGATATGGACACCTTGCATGAAGAGATAGAACATTTAGTGGGTTACTTAGTGGAAAATGATGTGGACACCTTGCATGAAGAGAGAATTCATCTAGTGGGGTTTAGTTTTATAAGAGTATATGATAAAATTCATAAATATGAAGCTAAATGAATAGCATCGGTTCTATAGTCACAAGTATCAATATTGCGTAGCTGAGATGGTATGAATATTTAAGTGAATGAATGTTGATATCAAGGGTTCAATTTCCAGAAACACGCATTTATCCTTTATTTCATCGTATTTTTTTTTAAAAAAGAACTGGCATTGATTTAATTTTGAGGTTCGGGACCAGGATATGCATGTCCCTAGGATGGTCGAGGGTTGGATCCAATCTCGTCTATAATAACTATGTCCTATCTGCTACACTACATCAAACACATCACTACGTACCGGTATTGTGGCTACAACCAGCAGTGATAATGTAACAGTACGGGTAGATTTTTACTATTCATTTGTGGTTAAAACTGGTAGTGATATAGTGAAGACCTACATATCCTGGTCAGTTCATAGCTATGTATGGTTTTGTACAAAAAAATCATAACCTTTTCAAATCAAGACAAGTTTTAGACCAAAATTATCGAGTTTTAGTGAGATCAAATATTTATTGTTGAGAACTTTTTAAGTCAAGATGGTTTGTATGTATAGTAACAAATCAAGACAAGTCTAAATATATATAGTAACAAGTTCATCAAAAAGTAATTAGTTTATTTTTAAATTTTATGTTGCAAAAATAATTAGATTTATCATATCTAATAGATCATGCATGCATCAATTAGATCTAAAAAAGATCTTTATATCTAAAACTTTACTTATTTCATCTATTACCTATAGTGATGGTGCGGCACCTATTCTGTTGTATAATGTTACCTATTGTTCTTTTACTTTGTGATTCACCAAGTGGTAAGTTGACTAGGCTAATATTTTATATTTATGTAAGACTGATGTTTCTTTGTTTTTATTTTATTGGGTTAGTAGTACTTTCTCTTTGAATAAAAATGTCTCAGGTACCATGTTCATGTGGTATTGGCTATAAGGGTGGTCTTGAAGTTTACTCGGGCAAAGATGACACACCTTTGGAAAATATACAGCATTTGCCCCAACCCAAACAAGAAGAATGTCATCGGTGGCTTACATTTTATACCGATAGTTATAAATTTATGGGTCTATTTGGTATAGCCCAATTTCATTAGTAAAGTAATTTTTTAGCTTCAGTTCCATAAACTAGCTTCACTAGTAAAGCTTACGATATTTTTAAAAATGTTTGGTAAAACAACTTTTAGGAAGAAAACAAAGAGAAAGTTAGGAGAAGCTAGTATTTTTAGCTTTACCTTGGTTCTAGTGCTATGAGACAAGCTAAAAAATAACTTTTAGGAAGAAGTTGTTTTATTTGAACCTGTTTGGCAAGAGAAGCTGAAAAACAGCTTTGTGGATCTGTTTATAATCCAAATGAGTGAAGCTGGGGCAAAAGCCCTATCACACATGCCCTAAATTTGTACGGATATTATAAAGTGCAGTATCATTGTGGTGTCGCTATCTCTCTTATACTCCAGAGATCCGGTAGTTTTGTCTTGTCCTACACATGTGATACGCGTGCTCGTCGTGTTTCTGGCTCCATGGACCAACAGGCGTGCAAGGAGAGCCCACCGCCCAACGTGACGCAAAAGTTCACGTATTGAGCCAAAAACGATTACATTCTTCAATGCACATACGTACCTGATCTCTCTCGATCACATGCTCCAGCTTGAGCCCACACATACTTGCGAGCAAAGATCCATACTTGAGCCCACACATCACATGCTCCAGCTTTACATGTTGAGAACATATCCACTCCTTGCTATGCTCCCGACCTCTCATTTGAAGAAAAACACCAAATTAATACGCCCGAACAATTCCAAACAAAAATATGAGTGGACACAGATGATGCAAAGTTCTATGTCCATGTTAAATTGAGATGTTACAAAAGTCCATATGCAAAAGGATAAAAAAGAAGTGAAATTAGCACTTGAATATAGCCGCATGCTACCATAAATTCGATTTTAGGAGGTATAAGCAGCTAGCTTGGATTAACAGAGCAAGGCACAAAGGAGCGTCGCCTCCAGAAATGGAAATGCGCACACGGAAATTAATCTTGCCTCTGGGTAAACATTAACAGAGATAGGCAACTTATAGAAGCCACCTATGTTAATATTTTACATGTCTATGCCAATGTATTTATATAGGCAGGCAACTCCACCTCTTGAAATGGCTGATTAATATAAGTTATTTAGTAGAGACGGTCCTTTCTTTAGTAGTGACAGCTATTCAAGTGTTAATTTCACTTTTTTTTTTACCTCTTTTTCATAAGTTTTTGTTAACATATCAAGTTTTACGTGAACATATAATTTTGCATCATCTATTCATTCATATTTTTGTTGAAACTATTGGGAAGGGTGGAAGCAATGATAGGTTCCCCCTACTTCCTAGCACGTCCGTCCAGTCGGCTCATGTGACGATGTCTGTGACTGATGCACACAGAGATGCACATAGAAGTAGATTCAAGAAACAATGGCCAAGTTGGAAGATTGCACCAAAACATCAAAACTATTGGTCATGCATCATCCATATTCTCCATCACAACTATTGGTTATCCCACATCTCCTTACTTTGATCCTTGGTATGCATGGGTCTCTAAATTATGGTGGGTTGCTAAATTATTTCTTATCAAGACTTCCTCTTCTAAGAACTGAAGTATTGTATTTAAGCTATGCATACTCTTGTGGATGAATTCATATGGCCAGTACTTTGATACGCCCTTAACGTAAAAATATAGCTGATGAATGCTTACAACCATCATGCTATGAGAAGATCCCCAACTGAATTTACTTTGATGGATTTCAAATCCCTGGGGGCATGTGGTTTATGTATTTTTAAGATATTTGCCTCTATGGATACTTACTTTCATTTACGTCTTGCAAAAAAAAGATCAAGGTGTTGGCATAATCATTATTTTTTATAATGGTGCTGTTTGAGACATCGAGCCGAATAAAATACATTCGCACCAACATTTAAGTCTAATGTGAGGTTCTCTTGTTTGACTTAGAAATATTGTAATCCATGGAGGTGAAACTTGATGAAGCCTTTGGTGATTCTTTACTGGTGGTACAACAAGTTATTGATATGTTTCGATGTTTGGAAAGATCACCTAATGCATATCTTCACAAGTGCCTTCATATCATCACATATTTTGCCAAATTCTGGATCCGACATATTTCAAGGCACGAGATAGTAAGGCTGACATGTTGGCTCAACAAGGATGCTGGTTTAGGCATGATCTGCCTTCGCCAATGATGGTTAGAGGCAGCCTCCCAGTCGTTGCTGTCAGGGCCTAGGTAGCCTAACGGACGAGAGAGCTCGAAACCCTAGAATAATAAAGGTCTCAATAACTCTTTTAACTAACTCCTAGAAGGGCATTTACAATCCCTTTATATATGGCTCGGATTCCAACTAGGATTTATTACAATAATGCCCTATAACGGTAGGAGAAAATCCCAGCATATTCCGTCTCCTCTGTCAGCGTCCTACAGGGCTACATGAGTAATTCTCCTTCAAGAGCTCTTTACAAATCGATGTATCAGAATTCTAACCCTTATACGACCCAGCCCTCTGTTGCGCCTCTGCCGGAGGCTACGGAACCTCTGCCACTCAGTTGCCGGAGGATCGGCGTCTGTCTCTTGGGGCTCTTTGCCATTTTGAGGTCGTCTCGGATCCTCGTCGTATCTCCGCTGGAGGCTCCGGATTCTCCACCGATCATCTGCCGAAGGATCAGTGTCCCCTTCTCGACGTCCTTCGCGCCAGGCCATTTCGTGCACACCTGTTTCACAAAACCAAACTGAATCGGCGTTAGGTTTTTCCTGGACCTTCGTACCCTGCCGTACAAAGGCTCGGTTTGCGAAGGTCAGGGCGCCTGAGTTTTGGTAACTTTTTTTCCGAAGCAACTGGGGGGAAGACGTGGTTGAATCCCAACAAAGCATTTGGCTTCAACGTCAGTGGGTATACAAAGAAAGCTGGTGCGAAAGGAATGAACTATAGCTGGCCTGCCCAAACCAGCTAGGCCGGTTCTCTTTGTTTGTCTACAGGTCCGTCAACATAAGCGGCTAGGCCGACGTTGAAACTAGCTAGTCAAGCTAATTTCCTCGAACAAGACTCAAATAGGTTTGATTTTTTACTTTAACGAACTTAGAACCAATTTGGATGATAGGAGAACACCCATTATGGATTATTTAAGTAATCCAAGTGCTAAAAAGTTGATAAAAGTATTGAACAATTGGCAGACAACTATATTCTGGTTAATGATGATTTGTATTGGCTTTTTGCTGAATGCCGAGACGCTTGAACTCAGGATAATGATATATACTTGACGCTTGCCACATTAACACATCCTATGGTCGAGCCATGGTTTTTGGGATTTCATCCAATCAGTCTATTCAAACATATGCTAATTCAAATTAACTTGTTGGGAGGGCAGCGGCTGAATTTAGTGATTACATTATAATTCTGGAGCAACGGAGAGATTGGATGTTCGTTGTATCAAACTCAATTGTAGGATCAAAATCAAGAATAATTGTGGCCGGTGGCAATTTGGTCGCTGGAGGCTGCACCTACAAGTTCAGCAACATATGCAAATGTTAACACTCATGTTTAGCTTTGCATGTTAGTATTAAGTCTAGACTATAATTGATGAAAGTTGAGAGATATAAGCAAATGCTAACAGTTATATTTTGACTTCATATACTAGTAATTCGAACTGAGTCAATGAAAATTTAGCAATCATGCATATAGTTTGTCCCCAGGTCAAACAAGAAGTTTGGGCATCACTTGCCATTCATGGCATAATCAAATGCCAGTAATTCTCAACTAGATTTCTCTCATGAATTCAATGAATTTCTTGTAAAGTATAAGAGATATTTGGCAAAAAAGGTTGGTGGTGCGATTAAATAAGGAACTAAATAGGTGATATATGAGTTTAGGCACGGAGATGACACAAGCAAACAAGTTTGAGGATCTAAATGCATGATTAGCATGTTTAGGGACTTAGATGACACAACCAAACAAGTTTGAGGACCTAAATAACTGATTTATGAGTTTAGGGACTGGGTGCTACACCTGATGTTTGATAACCTCAATGAATAATTACGCATTTAGAGACCGGGATGACACAACTGAACAAGTTTGAGGACCAACAGTATATTATACTCATGACCCATTGGGCCTATTTCAATAACGTCTAGAGAAGGATAAGTTGAAACCGACCAAACCAGTTTCTGGAATCGGCTAGGTGCCAGTTTCTTTGGCATCAAAAGATCGACCCTCTCCTATGAACCTCGTCCATCGAGTATATTCGAGTCACGAAAAGTAATACAGTTGCTCAAATATTTTATGGAGGCAAAGGCTGCAATAAGCGCCACGGTAAATTAAAAGCCAAAGCTCACTCTCAAATATGAGAATAGCTCCTAATATACGCAACAGGCATTTAGGCTAAATAAAATGAGGATCGCACACACTGGATCCAGTGATGTATCTGGCCTAACCGGGAAGGTCCTGCAAAAAATAATGAAATCAGTTGCATTAAGTCTGAGCTTGTCATAAAATTACATTGCATGGGCTTCTAATCAAGGCCATGTGCAGAACCTGGGCATGCTAGACTGGCTGGCTAGGTTATTCCACTAGTAGAAAAGAGTACAACGCCGACGCCTCCTTTTTATACCATAGACGGTTGTAGTTATGACGCGTCTGTGATATAAAAAGAGCGGTGTCAGAACTACGAACCATCTGTGAAGATACATTTTCACAGGCATACGGTTCTCCTAAGGAACCGCCTGTAAAAATCGTATTTCTACAGGCGGTTTCTTAAGAAAGCCGCCTGTAGAAATAATTTGAAATTGAATTTTTTGAGTTTTTCAAATGACCTTGTTTGAAAAAATTGTCATAATGAAAGTTGTAGATCTCGAAAAGTTATTAAACTTTGTAGTTGATAATTTTTTCATTTGACATCATCTTGTCGTCGAAAACTACGTTTGAGTTTCTTAAATTTGAAATTCAAATTTTGTAAATGACCTCGGATGGAAAAATTTCCAATATAAAAGTTGTAGATCTTGAAAAGTTATGAAACTTTGTAGTTGACAACTTTTCCATTGGAATCCGTTTAGGGCCTCAAATAATCAATATATGCTCGGTTTGGGATAATATGTGGGGAACTAAACTCTAATATAATCATAATTGAGTGATAGGTGGAGTGGTAGAGGAGGCTACGCGCAAGGGCAAGGTCTCAGGTTCGAATCCCACCGGCCACGAAACACGTGATTTTACGCGAAAAAATATGCGACTTCTTTGTAATTTAAATCTTTTTTTTTCTATTTTTAGAAGTCGATTTTGTATTTTCTGTAAAAACATTTCTACAGGCGGTTCACATAACTGAACCGCTTGTAGAAATGAATTTGTACAGGCGGTTCTTAGTTACCGCCTGTAGAATTGGCCCATTTCTAAGTCGATTTTGTATTTTCTGTAAAAACATTTCTATAGGCGGTTCACATAACTGAACCGCCTGTAGAAATGAATTTGTACAGGCGCTGCATGTAGAATTGGCCCATTTCTAAGTCGATTTTGTATTTTCTGTAAAAACATTTCTATAGGCGGTTCACATAACTGAACCGCCTGTAGAAATGAATTTGTACAGGCGGTTCTTAGTTACCGCCTGTAGAATTGGCCTATTTCTACTGACCTCCAGCGCAGGCGGTGCTGAAAAACGCCAGTAGAAATAGGTTTCCAGCCGCCGCTTGTACAGTGTGCCTCTGTATTCCGTAAAACATCTAGCGGACAGAGAAGCTTGGCCGGCAGGAAGGCGCTGAACATGGTAATAATCTTGTGAGAGATGATAGCAGGGTCACACTTCTCATGAGTTCAATTCATTTGTGCAGGGATGGGCGACGCGTGGAGCAGGGCGATCTATCCATGGAAGCTGTGTTGGAGGACTACACAAGGGCACAAGGCTAGATTACCTTCAGCGCCACATCTCAGTTCTTAAATATTCAATAGAGCATGTATCATCAACGCTAGAAGTCTAGAACCTACCTCTAGTTTATTTTGTCCAGATCACTCATTCTGTTATGGTAATTTACGTTGAGCATGGTTGAATTTAAATGCCTGCATTCCTGTTCCTGCAGCAAGAGAGTGGACATGCACAGCCACTTCACATGGTCTTTATTGAACAACTTTAACTCCTACTCCCTCTGTCGTATAATATATGTTGTTATAGAGTTCAAAATTGTATTATTTTACTTTAAATTTTATTGTGCAACTCCTAATTTTAGAGGCGGATCTAGTTCCGACCGCCTCTAATAATTGATTTTTAGAAGCAGTTGAAAGTAGAGCCTCCTCTAAAAGTCTTTAGAGATGGCTAAAAATAGAGCCGCCTCTAAAGGTTGGAGCATTTGTAGAGACAACTGAAAATAGCAGCCACCTCTACAAATGCATTTCTAGAGGTGGTTTGATTCAAACCGATTTGTAGAGCATTTCAGCATGGTCTGCATCAATCGTGAGAGAGTTCAATGGAGCTGCAAGAAGGATTGAAATGAAAATTCTTACACTAGCTTATGTTGAATATAATGTGGGCTTTTAGCCCATATTCTATTTGATGATTAATTCAAGGACCCATAATAAATGTTATAGTGAAAACGGTTTAATACCGTATTGATTGTTGATCATGTGTTAACTCAACTTAAATAGGCAGTCCTGATAGCTCCTATGAAGAAGTTAAGGAAGAGAAAGAGGGTGCCATATGCACGCGCGCCACCGCCGAGCCATGGCGAGCGTGCGTGTCTTGTCTTGTCTTGTCGAGACGGGGTACAATCTTAAACGATTGACGATTGTCTATTATTTTCAGTATGTCTACAGTAGTTCTTGCAATGTTTATATCTAATCTGAGTAGTGATAAAATTACACACGTGCACATATATTCCACCACTGTATTATGCGTAATTTTCTAGATTAAATCAAACATTAAAATGTCTAATTTTCTAACAATCCAAAAACTATTAGGCATTTTTCTGTTAGTGGTTTTGCTGCTGCTTTAAAACCGGATCATTTTGATGGTTCAAACTATAAGCGGTGGCACGCGAGAATGATTTTGTGGTTAACTGCTTGCTTTCACGCCGTAGAGGGGAAGCCGGAACAATTTACTCCTGAGGAGGAGCAAAAGTTCCTGGCAGCCGATAACCTCTTCAGAGGCGCCATGATTAGTGCGCTCGATAAAAAGTATGTTGACAACTATATCATTTGCACCACTGTGAAAGAATTATGGGATGCACTTAAGGCCAAGTTCGGGGTTTCTGATGCTGGTAGCGAGCTGTATCTCATGGAGCAGCTGTTTGATTACAAAATGGCGGATAACCGTTCTGTGATTGAACAAGCACATGACATACAGGCACTGGCAAAGGAACTAGAATAATTCCCTTGTGTGTTGCCTAAAAAGTTTGTAGCCGGCGGTATAATCGCTAAGCTACCACCTTCTTGGAAGGATTTTGCTACTTCTCTAAAACATTAGAGGAAAGAGTTTGGTCTTGCCGAACTCATGGGAACTCTTGATGTTGATGAGAAGGCTAGAGCAAAAGACACACATGGGAAAGGCGTTGAGTCTTCTAGTGCCAATGTGGTGCAGAAGAAAAAGCAATACGCATTCCGTAATAAGAAAAAGAAAAAGCAAGAGAATAAGCAAGGGACAAATCTGAAGCCAAAGCAAACTACAACTTTTAAGAAGAAAAAGGCAGATGGAGGCTGCTTTGTTTGCGGTAGCGATGACCATTGGGCAAGTGCTTGTCCAGACCGCAAATTCAAACGAGAAGAGAAAAAGTCAGTGAACATGGTTGTTAGCGAGGCTGAAGGAGGAACATCTGGTATGGTAATTATTTACCCACTGTTCTTTCAGTCTGTCATTCACCTGAGTGGTGGATGGACATTGGGGCTAATGTACATGTATGTGCTGACATCACTTTGTTTTCTTCTTATCAGGCCGGCGACACTGGAGCCTTACTCATGGGGAACGGCTCTCATGCGCGTGTTCTTGGTGTTGG
>Ga0182004_10003793_pt1 | contig 12076 bp, 7 predicted proteins | sample Sormic07211540_1_FD_120479 | JGI IMG/M metagenome (GOLD analysis project Ga0182004, IMG submission 120479) | Endophyte microbial communities from Sorghum bicolor roots, Mead, Nebraska, USA - 072115-40_1 MetaG | ecosystem: Host-associated > Plants > Roots > Unclassified | place: USA: Nebraska... | reverse complement strand
GGGTGGGGGTGGAGCCGGGATGCAATGCAGCGGCCGCCTCGCGCGGGTCAGGACCCGGCCAGGAATGGTGGAACACGGCGGGACGGGATCGCGCGCCGGTTTGGTGCCGGGGGCGTCGTCAATGCTACGCGGGCACCGTGGTACGGCGCGGTTGCCGCGGGTAAATGCGGCGGTCGGGTCGGGGACTCGGGACTCGGGAGCGTGCCGTGCCCGTGGCCGCGCCCGCGAGTACGGGGTCAGCATCGGCATCGGCCCCGGCCCGGCCGGCGTCTTTTTATCTGGCTGGTTTCCTCGCGTCCGATCGGGGAAACGACGGAAGGGATCACATGCTTTTCCCCCCGTGGCCGGGGAAAGTGGCCTTTTTCCCGTGCCGCCGGGGACACCGGCCGTCCGGGCGCTTCCGTAGAGCCGAAGATCAGATCAGCATCAGCTGCTGCTGCCGATCGACGCGACGCCTGGCGAGCACCACCAAGTACTGCTAGTACACGTACGTACGCGCGCGTAGTTACTCCGATACAGTGAGTCAGTGGCAGCACAGTGTGCAGCGCGTACTGTGTGATGGGTCGTTTCCGGTGTTCGCCGTACGCGGAGGACCTGCCTCCCTGCCTGCTAGTGCTTGCTAGTCATGCATGCATGATGCACCCTACTGTAGGACGGAATGGAGGTCGGAGAGATCGGCGAATTGTCGAGGATACATACCATGCCACGGCTAGGAGTAGGAGACATGGTGATGGCGTACGTCTATATATCCATTGCTGCATGACTGCGTGTGTGGGTGAGTAATTGTGTGTGTGTGTGTATATATGTTGCTTTGTGTAAAAGGCAAATCTCAGGACCACCGTACTACCTTTTTGATCGATTTCTCTCTGGCGCCCAGCTCGTGTTTATGGTGGTTTTGCGTACTCGCGCTTGCAGTTGTTGCCTTGCCTAATCCGGTCTATCTGCCCAGTGCCTAGCGGACACCAATGGACCACTTCGCGCTACCGCCTTCATTGTTCTTCACCATATCAATATCTGCGACTGATGAGGTACTTAGCCAGCAGGCGGCATTTTGCAGCTACGTACGGTAATTATGCCACAAAAAGCTTAATATCGCCCACCAATCAAAGTAATGCAGCTGTTATATATAGTTACACATATATAGCACTGATCAATAGTTAGCCAGCATGTAATCATCGTTCGTCTCTTTCATAATTAGCACACTAGCTAGCTAGCTTCCCCTAATAAGTACGTAGGGGATGCATGAAAGCATCAGTTGAGCTCTCGATCGCTCTCATGTGATGCACTATTATTGTTCATTTCCCCCCTAATATAAACACCACATTTTGGTAGCCTCGCGCTCTCACGAAAAAAAAAAAGCTAGCTAACAACTGCATCTTTTTCGTTCTAGCTAAATTCAGGTGAATTAACAAAGGACAGGTTGGTCCGTTGGTAACATTTTTCTTCCCCTTTCACCGAGATCGACATTTCATCCTACCCATGCATGCACATGCACGCATCATGTCGGCTGCTAGCTAGCTAGCTAGTGTGTATCGACTGTCGTCGTCGTCGGTACCTACGTGGAGGTGGCGTGTCAATTGCATTCTGTTATGCGGTGCCACCTCGACAAGACAGCTCAGGATAATAGAATCCATAGTGATGGCACAATCGGGATGGCTCCTAAATACCTTTTTTCTCTTCGTAATTTGCATTATTTTATATTACATATAAGTAGGGCTGCTCCCAACGCATTTTACTTGGGTTTTAAGCATGGCATGCCGGTCGATCGATTGATCGGTCGAGAGCTCAAGGATTCGAGATGCTTTTCTGCGAGCCATCATCACCTTCCCTCACCTGCACGTCTGCTGTTAGGGCATCGCTTTTCGGCAAAGAAAAGAGAGACGGTCGATGATACTGGCTACGTGTGTTCTTTACCATGTTCTGCGATTCGCGTCATCGATCGCTCGCTATCAGGTGTCAAGTTTCTCCTTGTCGACAGTGATACACTGGCAGTAGCTAGCGAGCCTGGAAAATTCGAGATGCTAGCCGTGCTACAGTTCTGCTATGCATAACAGAGCAGTGTGTATTGCGTATGCAGGCGAAGAGCAGATCGATCTGTTTGGAAAAGAAATGGAACCTTGTTGGAGACGAAATGAACTAGGTCAAATAATGTCATGCAAACTGGCATGGTCACATGGAGACGAAACTTTGATGAAGTACTACGTGTTGAGAGTCGTATGGCCGGCCGTGTGTCCTTAAGCATGCAGTTGGTCACACCAAATTTTCTGTGCGCACCCTGATACGTTTGTACACGTACAACTATAGGAGAACCTGCAGGGTGCAAGACAGCAAGATGCCCCTTTCGATTGACGTGTGGTGGTAGGTCAGAAAACAAAGCATGCATGCATGGTTGTGACAGTTAATCAATTAATAATTATCATAATTCAATCACAAAGCAGCAGGCAGTGATCAATATAGCTAGCTAGGTGGAAAACTAACCCTCCACAAGAGTCAAGATGATATGCATTAGGAGCTAACCAACCACCATTTTCCCATTATCTTTCCAAATTAAACCCAGTCAGTGGACGAGCACCCAAAAAGAGAGAAGACAAAGCTTGAAGCACCCAACGCCTACGTGCTACCTGAAGACGATGTGCACCCGGAAAAGACGAGCAAACGCGGGAGCCAAAAGCTGATGAGCGAGGGCAAAGTGCGCGTTGCTTCGCCCACAAACATTTCGATTTCGGTTCTTGGTGCACGGCGCTTTCTCCGATTTTGACAGGCGGCGAGGAGCCGAGGAGCTGACGCAGCTTTGGACTCGTCGGTTTGGTGGCCACTGGGCACTGGCCACTCCCAACGGCAACTGGACCGACGCATTCAGAGCTGCAGAAGCAGCAAGTGTTGCAGAAGCAGAACCCAACCCATGCTGCCGCGACGACGTCAGAGAGACGTTGCTTTGGTTGGTTGCAGCCTGATCTTGATGTGAGATCAAGACGGCGTTTGTCCTCTTCTAAAAAAATCGAAAGATGGTATTGTGTTAGTACATCCGTCAGTGGAGCACTTGAACGGTTGATGGAATTATGGAGTGATGATGTGCTATCTTTTTTGTGTGGGCGTGGCTGTGTTGGTGTCGTCGGCTCGTCGCCGACTCGTCGGCACTGTGACAAGTTAGACAGGCATGATGCGCTATCTTTTTTGTAATGGAGAGTAGTATATTGTTGTGCTTGTTACTCTAAGGCTATGGGATAAGCACGATACAGTTTCTTGTACTGACTATTATCCCATTGGACTTGGTTATCAGCTGCTCTGCTGAGCAGCTTTGTTGCCAGCCCATTTGCGTTAGTTCGACAGAAACGCATTGAGCAAACAAGGCTGGTACAGTTGTATGATGCTGCGTTTGTAAAGCCGGCGCAAAATGGGAACTGAGACCTGAAGGAGCTTGCTCCTCAACACAGCTTATATTGCTTCTTCGTGCAGTACTCAGCAATCAGTACTGAAGTACGTACTTTAATACTGGTAGATGACCAAACTCCCAGGGCCCATCTCGCCTGCCGCTAAGACTGATTGCTGATACGTTCAAATTTTAACAGCTTGTATAATTGTATTGTATCCTGCTTTGGTCTACGAATCCGAAACCATGACCAAAAATTAACAGCAGATTCATAATGCACACTGGGTAAAGTAGGATAATAGCACTGTTTTAATTTTTTGAGCTTAAATGGACAGATGGCCATATTTCCATCATACATAATTCAATTTATAGTCATATCTACATGGTGGCCAGGTGCAAGAACACCATGCACGAAACAAAAGGGTAGCAACAAATTTGTAAGGCTATTGTAGCAGCTAACGTTTCAATGAGTAGCTCTTCCCGCTGAAGGCTTGGAACCTGGGCTCGTCCTTTTTCGCGGGTTCCTCCTCTTTAACAGGAGCCTGTTACAGAAATTTAACAGATAGCAACAGCTCATATAATGTTGACACATAATTACTTTGCAGACTTTAGCATGGACCATGGAGTACCAACAACCAAATTCTAACTTGTACTCCCTCCATAACCGTAAAGAAAGTCGTTTTGGACAAGGTTTGGGTCAAATATTGAGAATATAAATCATGAATAACTTTTGAGTTGTTGAGTTTGGAAATGTGAAAACCATATGAATAGATTTGTCTTAAAAAATATTTTTATAAAAATATACATATACCACTTTTGATAAATATTTTTATAAAAACAAAGAGTCAAAGTTAGGCTTTGGAGACCGTGTCATTGTCCTAAACGACTTTCTTTACGGGTATGGAGGGAATATAGTTGTATATATATACCTTGTACTCCCTCGTTCCAAATTATAGTTCTCTTAGCTTTAGCTTTGCCCAAAGTCAAATTTCTCAGATTTTGACCAAGTTTATTAGTTTTATTGAATTCACCATGGAATATGTTTTGATAGAGCATTTATTTAAACTACGATAATGTATTTTTCTTAAAACTTGATCAAAGTTGTATACGTTTGATTTAAGACAAAATAAAGTGAAGCATAATTTGGATCGGCGGGAGTACGATTGTATATATACAAGTATAATGAGGGAGTACCAATGTATATCTACAAGTCCAAATATCAAATCTATAGCAAAGCAGAGTACCCAAGAGTGCCACATACTCTTGATAACAATTGACTAACAGAAAATTCTAGTACACACATTTGTCACCCAAATAATTCATGATGCATGTGAAACATTTACTCCTAAGTTCTATTTTGTAACGAAGGCTTACGGATAATTCTCATACTGTCATGCTCAATAACTTCTTTTTTATAAGGACAATTTTTCAAGCTAATGCTTGATATCGATACTAGTCAGTATGCTACAACAGGGAACAGAAAATGTTCACGACATTGAATCAAAACTTCACTCACTAAGAAAGCATTCTCCATTAGAAAAATGTCTGACAAAACCAGAAATTTTAAATGAATTTGAGTTCCTGAGCACAAATGAATGCTAAATTATTTTAGCATGTTTATTTTCTATGGGCATACACCATACACTCAAACAAACTCGATTAAGTCTTCGGTTATATGGCTTGTCAAGATTAATACAGATGATTCGTCAACCATATTACTAGATTTATCGAAACAAACAGCAAACATTTGGAAGGAGCATTAAGAAATGAAAATAGCAAGGATTCATTGCAGTAGGATATACCTTTTGTGGTTCCTTATTGTTGCTTGCACTTGAACCAAAAACAAGCTTTCCAGTTTTCTGTCGACTGTAATTGCTAGCTCCCGAAGCTGCCGGTGCTGACATTTGCTGGTTTCCTCTTTTGTTTGAATCTGAAGGTGCAGAAAGTGCAGTGGAAGGACCCACAGATGATTGCAGTTTTGAGGCTTTTCCATCCAACCTCTTTCCAGAACCAGTAAATGGTTTGAATTTTGGTTCATCCTCCACTACAGTGTTTCCATCTGCATGTTAAAACAATAAACAACCATTTTAGGAAATATCCAAATAACACCATATGCAGCTAGTATTACATGCACTCAACAGTTTCATGGATGTTTGCTAGCAGCTAACTCGACATTATGAACCTATACGTTCAAGCTATAGAGAAGCAGACAAGGAGTAATACAACCAATGTTAATTTGCACAGTTGACAGTTCTAAGTGCAACTCCAAGAACCTCTTTATATCTTTCCGTATTGATAGGAATAGAGATTTTGGTGAAAAAAGCCCTCCAACAGCTTCTTCAATGGGATCCCTAAATATAGCCAAATATAGAGAGCTACTGGATTCTAGTAGTCTATATAAATAGGAACAGTAAGATCAATTGTAAAACAAGCACATGTAACAAGTCAACAGAATTCATAGGCCATGATTTCTCCAAGACGCTAAATACAAACCTTCAGCAGGTGCCTTGCCTGCAGGAACTGTTGGTTGTCGTGGTTTCTCAGGTTCTTTATAATCAAGAGGAGGTGCAAAGTCCACTTCACAGTCTGTCTCAATAATGCTAACTGCTGAAGCAGGCTTTGTTTCAACGATATCAATATAATATTGTTTGTTGTTGTAGGCTACCATGATGCTGTCTCCCGTGGTTAAGCAGGAGAAATTTCTTAAAGTTTTTTCCAAGCTGGAAAATTTCACAGCAAGTAATGAGAATGAGAATGCCGAATGCCATGAGGAATGAAGAGGATTTTCAAGATAATTACAGAACAATTTTATAGGTTTACTTACATGGCTTTTGGATTTGAAATATCCAGAAAATCAGTTGTGTGAGGTTGCAATTTCACATATGTGCCCTTGGGAAGAGTTGCATTTTTGACATGGACAGTGTCACCCTCTTGAAGAAGCATGTTTTGCATCATCTAAACAAGTGAGAATACATAAAATAAATAAGTCTAGACGTATTTCTTTCACCATATACAGAAGATACAAGTGAACTGAGTTCTTTTATACATACCCAATAGGGCATGATGATCATGCCTTCTTCTGCCACAAACTCCAAAACACCACAGTGTGAAATCCGCTGGGTTGCATCATTGTGCAGCTCAAATAGCATAGGGTACTCGATGTGCAAGGAGGCTATTACAAAGAGTCCAAATAATTACTGAGACTAATCTCTATGACTAAAAGTTGAAAGGAAGTTAAATAAATCACTCAAAGAAGAAAGAAGCTAATAATGACCAAACTTACCAAGACGATCAAGGGCTGACGGTGGCATTATTACTACATTTGACAATGGTAATACAATATCAGAGGTATGTCATATTAATTTTGTACATGAAAGAAAAACCGACAAGCCAAACTGACCCCGCCCTTACCTTTATCGCCACCTTCCAGGTGTGGCTGAAAAAGAAGTTTTTTAAATCCAATTTAGCTATAAGAACAACAAAGTGCTACATATGAGCAGATACAATTTATTGCAACAAAGAATAGCATACCTTATCAAAAAAGGATGCTGGATAGCAACGGTACGTTTGCTCAAACGAGTTGCCATGGTAAGCATATCCCCCGTAAAACTACATGAAAAATAATCATGCTAATTAAGCATATACCACTTAAAGAATTGTGGGAGAGAAGTCAAATATAATGGCGACAGAGCATAAAGAAGAAATGCAACTAATGTTTGCATCATTGGAATTAGTGCAAATGCCTGAATCTCAAGGAGTATACCACAATAAGAAAATTTATATCTACAGCATTTAATGGGAAAAAATAGCAGTTGGAAGCTAGGAATGAAACAGGACTGCAACATAAAAAACTTTGTGTGCTGTAATGTCCAATATGAAGCTCATTTTGTGGGGCTGACCATTCTTGGCTTAGCTTATAATCTAATCGAGTATTCAAGTGGTTCAATTATTTTGGTCTGACAAGTAATGACTTGTACACATGAATTTCAAAAGGCACATGCTTTTTAGACTACGGATCATAAGCATCATCTACCAAATACCAAACATTTTCCACTGAAGCAGCATGGACAGGCATGTTTATTGTGCACCTACAAACCAGCTAGGAGCCATTATTAATAACAAATTTGATCATAGAGTAGATGAACTATCTGACAATGTGGTAATCCCAATGTCCCATATACTAGTAAACTATTCTAAAAAAAATTTACTAGTAAACTGTACAACATTACAACCGTTCAAACAACAGAATGCTTTGAAATAATATGCATGACAGTGAATTGTGTGATAAAACAAAGTAAATCTTGCAGTGCTACGTTATGCATACCATTTTTTACTTGCACCTTTGCTTCAACTTCCCTCGAACTGCTATGAACAAATAACACAGTTGTGTGAGCACAACCGCTAGACTTGAAAAGGAGCAACCATTGATGTAAATACACAGTAAAAAGGTGCCACGATAAAAAAAAAAAAGTCATGTAATCAATAATCAAACACAATCACAAATGATGCAAGCTTCGCTGCAGTGTGAACATGAAAAGATATTACCATTGTTACAATATGCACTAGTAGGAAAATTTCGGATGCAAATGAAAATGACATGAAGGTTAAAAAAATAGTGAATTACTAAAACCCACCACCAGGTACCCCAATCACTATGTTTTTTTTCTTGCAGTGGGAAATTTGATAGGAAAATTAAGACACACCTGGTACCCAAAAACTCACGAGCAAGCTAAAAAAAATTCGTGTTAAAACCAGAACAGCAGCAGCAATGCTGGTATTGAGACAATGCAGTGGACAAGTCACCAAAACCTAGAACCTCTGATAAGCATTAACATATACTGATAGTTTGCCCGAAGCCACCAATTTTGGAACCAAATTAAGAGCATAAAACAAATTCCAAACCTAGTCAAACAAGAACAGATATGACAGTATTTTCTGACAGTAAGATGACGCAGCTAAGTTCGTGATGTTAAATTGAACCCGCAAAGTGCACGCCCACAGAGGCGACGCCCCAAACTTAAGATCGCCCAACAACTGGGGAGAGGACCTGGCGTTGCGTGCGAGGAGCAACCACTTGGGGCCGCAACTGGGATCAACCTTTCGTGCACCCAAGAGCAAACCACTTATCGCACGGAACCGCAAACACGGATGGATGGGATAGCGAAGGAATCACTAGTAGCAAATGATAAGAGGGAAACTCCCTTCATAGATCCATCCCCAAGCAAGTTAGGGTTCCTTACCGACAGAAGAACTTGGATGGATCCTCAGCTCCTTCGAGGCGGCGATCGCGTTTCCCGGAGGAGGTTGCGGGTAAGCTAGAAGACTCCCAAGTGTTCGTCGTCACGACTCACGAGCGGTGCGAGCGATGGTGGGAGCCGCGCGGCGGGCGCATATGTGCTGCCACCGTCCCACCGAATCCTGGAGTGGGAGCGGAATGTTTCGATTCGATCGATCGACGCGATAGGATTGGGGATTCGAGAAACAGAGAGCCGAAGGTATGGTTGGGCTTAGGGACCGGATTGGGTTCTCGACACGAGTACGGTCGCGCGGAGCATTCATGGGCCCGGGAGAAGCATCAGTCTTCTTGGGCCTAAAATGGTCTGGCTAGGACTGGATTTCTGTGTTGGGTTGATTACATTGTTTTCGTTCTTTTCCCTAAAAAAAAACATGTTTTCGTTCTTTTTGTTCTTGGGCCTAAAGGACGGAGCCACGACATGAAAATGACTGAAAGTAACCTCAGTCTTCTTTTCGATCTTTTACCTAACAAAACAATCCCGAACGTTTTTTATTCATAGGCTTCGTCGCTTCGATTCCTCCTTCCTGGACCAAACTCAAGCTAGAGGAAGACCTTCAAAGATAGTCTAAGGTCCTACTCCGTATTTGATAAGACTCTTTCAGACTCACTCCATGCTATAGTGTTACTGTGTTAGAGGAGTTGGAGCCAGAGGACCAAAAAAATTGGCCTTTCTAGGCTTTCAGTTTATTTCGTGAGGAGATAGAAAAATAGTTTCTATGAACAGTGTTGCTATATGGTTTAGGAGATGTCAAAACCACGTGAAACGCTGCCAAAAACTCCACTCGTCCTATAAAAAGAGTTTCTATGGAACTTGTGCTTAAACTTTCTTAGATTTTACTAGATTTGTATAAAGTATGAGCAACATTGTACCTCCAAACAAGTTTATTATAAAAATATACATGACGATTTATCTAATGTTACTACTTATGTGCCATGAATATCATTGAAACAGTTGTCTTGTAGCTACCATCCCGTAGAGATCAGACAAGTGGCTCCACCCATGAGCTCCGTGATGATTTTGAGTAAGTACAATAATGAGTTTACTTGAAGCGTGACTTCAATAAGTTGTTGTTCTCCCAATAAACAATAATCTAGCAACAATCCTTTCGAGAATCGAGACAGCAAGATTTCGAGTACAGTGAGGAGTTGAGAGTGGGCTTCACGCTAACATGGGCCGTTTAGTTCGTGAAGGAAAAAAAATTCGCGACACTATAGCACATTCGTTTGTTTGTGGTAATTATTGTCCAACCATAGACTAACTAGGCTCAAAAAATTTATCTCGTAAATTCCGACCAAACTGTGCAATTAGTTTTTATTTTCGTTTATATTTAATACTCCATACATACGTCTAAAAATTCGATGTGGCGGAAAATTTAGAAAAAAAAACTGGGTTTTGGGTGGAAGAAAACAAGGCCATGGATGAGATAGAAGAGAAAAGGGAAGAGAGAAGCAACGGTAAGTTTACATTCGGTTGACATACGAGCTTAATAAACTCTGTGAGGAAAGAATACCCATAATGAAGTATATGAATTGGCTAATAGTGAGCTGTAATGTTTTATCCATGATGAAGCATATGAATTGGCTAATAGTGAGCTAATAGTAGCCTTGCTTTGCGGTAGTGGTGACCAGTGAGGCAGTGACAGACTGACTGTGAGTGGTATCCCATCTGCCCGCCTCCGACCGTTGTTTGAGCCGGCCACATGGCAAGTACTGTACATTCTACTAGTGGCAGCTGCAGTCCTGCTGCTCAACACTCGGGCCTTGTTTAGTTGGCTAAAAAACCAAAAAAATTTCAATGTTCATCGTCATATTAAATCTTAAAGCATTAAATATAGTCAAAAATAAAAACTAATTATAAAGTTTATCTATAAATTGCGAGATGAATCTTTTAAGTTATTATCTAAATATAGACTAACTAGACATATTTACCACGAACAAACAAAAGTGCAACAGTAGCCGAAAACTTTTCATTTCGGCAAACAAGGCCCGTGGTGAAATGTGCAAGCATACAAACGCAGTTACGTCGACGCTACTTGTTGCTGGATCCTGGTTTATGGCGAGCAGTAGCGTAGCGCCATGCCGTGCCTTCAGTTTGCTTACGTACTTGTACATACCGCTAGTCCGCTGCACATCACGTGCTACTTGCTCTGGGCTTCAGGGTCTACCACATCCGTCCAAGCTGCATTGCTACTGTGTGATGTCTGTGATGCCAATCCGGTTGACAAGATGCCATGGGTTGCAATCTCTCTGAGTCCTGACAGCGTCGCTCTCCCAGGTCCCCTGGGCCGTGGCTTCGAACTCCTCGCGTCAAACGCTCAAAACCCGTGCGGGTGTGGCATCCCGAGCTGCGTGCGAGCAGGTCTACTGGCTTCAAGACAGCGAGTGCGGGGCAATCAAAATTCAAAAGCAGCGGGATCGGGGTGCGTGCCAGTCGTCGGCCTTGCTTGACGCATTGAACTTGTAGAGTGCTATGGTGACGTTCGGTTTGGGGAACGCCATGCCATGGACATTTTTTCAGTGCCTATACTGATGAGGAACATGTAATGCCGCGTGCGTGTAGTACTCCTGCTGAACAAACAAGCACGCGGCATTTCAGATCGAAAATTTCTCCCGCATTGATCTTGCTCGGTTGCACATTCAGGTGTCGTACCAAAAAAAGAGGCCACGAGATCGAATGCAGCTTTACGCGCACGACGATTGATGGCCATGCAGGTACCAACAATGTTCAGGCGCAATGCGTGCGGATGAACCGGATCTGTAATGTGAGGACAGTATTTAGTGGCTCCCGGGGACGGGGGCTCACGCTTACCCCAAGTACAGTACCCGGGGTATCAAGATCTCTCACCAGGCATCGGCTGCCCGGCAAACGTGGGGTAACGCAGCAGAGATAATGGCATGGGATCCTAATGGTATCGCGGGCACTTAAGCCACTTGCCCGTACAACGTTCCAAAAACATTTAATCTAGAGAAATATACTCAATTGCAGCGTCCATCATTATCCTGGGCAAACAAACAACTGCAGGGGAAAAACTAATCATTCACGTAGAGAACAGAACAAGCTAACGGTCATGAGCATAATCCATCCACCCCCACTGAACCAATCAGGATAACAAAATACAGACAAAATGTACAGCACATGGCACAAAAAACGCGGTCGTTGTTGCTTTGGTGAAACGAGATTAAAGACAAGATCCCAGGAAGCCAAGCAGGCCCCTACACGAAATCAATCGCTAGAGAGTACAATGGGTCGCGGTACAGATCGGCCGAGATCGATGGCCAGGAGGCGACAGCCATGTCCTGCACTAGTAGCCGTTGCCGATGCTTGGGCAGGGGAAACCCCACATGCGCAGCACCACGACACGTCTGGGGGCTTGGCACGGCAGGAGTATCAGGCCGTGCCAAGCACCTCC
>Ga0182004_10003792_pt1 | contig 12076 bp, 15 predicted proteins | sample Sormic07211540_1_FD_120479 | JGI IMG/M metagenome (GOLD analysis project Ga0182004, IMG submission 120479) | Endophyte microbial communities from Sorghum bicolor roots, Mead, Nebraska, USA - 072115-40_1 MetaG | ecosystem: Host-associated > Plants > Roots > Unclassified | place: USA: Nebraska... | reverse complement strand
GCTAGTACGTGCTTTAAAATTTCTATATATATTTTTAAATGGGAAGCCCCATGTCAAAGAGGTTAGTTTTCTTCACTTGAATTTTGCTGATGATCTAATTTTTTATACAGTACAAAAAAATTGTTTGCAAGAGAAACTATTTTTCATAAATGTTAAAATAGGTAACGTCCTGCTAAAAATACAATCGACAAACATAAAATAAGCTTAGGTCATACAAAAAAAAATATCTTGAATTCAGAAATTTCCACGCATTAAAAAATGGATCTAAGTTTAGCTTGCTGGAGGAACTCAAATTCTTTTTTTGGCATGAGCACTAGACTCTGGTCAAATGGAAACATGGTCCTTTAATTCGTTTTCCGATTTTGCATGCCAGTTGTCATGTGGTTGGAAATGGTCATGGTTAGGTCCATGTGCACAGTGTAAATCACAGACAGTGCAAAAGATAAGAAATGCAGAAGCAGGCAGATAAAGCCAAAAGCATAGGAGGCCACAAACTCAATAAAATAAGCATGGGGTCAAATAAGGTAGACCCTTACCAATGCAATCCTGACGTGCTTCACTTACCCGTCTATTTCTTTAATTCCCGACTAAAACCCTTTTCTTTTCATTACGTGAGAAGAGGGGAGCTCGGAAAAGAAAAAGAAAAGAAAAAAAAGAAAGAAAAATGGAGGTAGAATAAGGCTCTGTGATGTGAGGGGAAATTACGTCGGACATAAGCTGATTTCTCTCATCGTCTGCTTGAGCTGAGTTTGTTTGAGTGGCCTGCGAGGACTCTTGAGCTCCGCCGGTTAACCTCTTTGCTACCCCTGACCATTTTCTTGCCTTTTGTCTCCATTTTCCTAATGCTATCCTAATTTCTGAAATCCTGAAGACCTCTTGGAGGAAATCTCTGCTTCATTTCTCCGGCAGGTAATCTCTAATTTATCTGCTTTATCTGCCAAATCCTTTACCTTCTCCATTGTTTTCTCTCTTTTTTTTATTGTGATTTACGGCTTCTTCCTCCCATTTTCGTTTTCCATTTCTCCTCGTTTCTTCCCCGCCGTTACAAAGCTTTTTTTTCAAAGCTGCTGCCACCCTACGCTGTAAAACTCGCTCTGTTCATCCTACACGCTGTAAAACTCACTATGTTCATCGTATAATTTTCCAGCTTTGAGCAGCTCGGGGTTTATGATTTTTGCAGTTCCTAGCTCCCGTCGCCGGTTGTAAGCTTTGCTGTGAAGCAGAAGAGCTGCAACCTTCAGTCCAAAAGAATTCGCTGAAAGAGAGAGCTGCAGATTCGTAGCCGTTTCTGCTTCGGCGCACTTGTTCAGTGTGGAATGATGGAGGTGAGCCCGTCTCCGGAGCAAGGAGTGATGGCGGGAAGGGAGCCGTTCGGGCTGCCGAAGACCCCGGCGACGCCGCCGTCCTCGGGGGTCACGCAGAGCCTGCGCATGGCGTACACGACGGACGGCACCGCCATCTTCACCCCGGTGAGCTCCGCACCGCCCGCAACGGCAACGTACCACCAGCCCGTGGCTGCTTCAAGCTTGGCTGGCGTAGGAGGCAATGGTGGCGCGCCGGTGCACTCGGGCGGCGCGGGTGAGCCGGTGGCCAAGAAGAAGCGTGGTCGGCCAAGAAAGTACGGCCCCGACGGCTCCATGTCGCTGGCATTGGTGCCCGTGCCCGCATCCATCGCTGCAGCACCGGCGCCGGCGCCGGCGGCTCCTGGAGCTTCCGGTCCTTTCTCACCTAGCGGCCCGAAGGCGCTCAACACTGCGCCGTCAGCGTCGCCGGACGGCGCGAAGAAGCGGGGCCGGCCGAAGGGTTCCACCAACAAGAAGCACGTGCCTGCTCTTGGTAAATATTGGTGCATCCTCATCCGAGAATGTTTTTTTTTCCACCCCTTTTTTTCTTGTATTTCTTTTTTGTTATACAACAAATTATAAAATACGGCCTGGAGTCTGAACTTGCTCAGAAGAGCTGGTTGGCTTTTGAATGGATCTGAGGTGATGGACTGCAAGAGCGGTGCAGTAAATTAGTACTTTGCATCCTTCTTTAAGAAAGCAGAAACCTCTTCTTTAGTTTGCATGTAGGACAATTTAATTGAATCATTCTGCAATTTCTATCGGAATGTATAACTAAGGATGCTTAATGCTTGGCTGTTTACATTACTGAAGTATGGAATACTCCAATCTGTTTAATTTAACCCTCAAGACTCCAGGTTTCGTCCCTGCATGGATTTCAAACCAGTTTACATGTGTTGGATTTGCTGTTTTGATTCAAGTATGTTTTGCAGGGCCAACAGGGGCAGGTTTTACACCTCATCTTATTTTTGTAAAAGCCGGAGAGGTATAGCTAATCCTGGATTCTTTTCATATATCTTCATGCCATTTGTCTGTAAATTATTCAGTTTGTTAATAAAGTAAGGTTTAACATTACAAGTAAAGATACCATCTTTCTGAATTCTGATTCAGCTGTCATCAACGGAACTCTTAGTTTGCATTAAGCTATTAATTGTAATGCATTAGTGGTGCCTTTTTCATTTTACTGAATTTTAAGGCTTAATTTGAGCACTTAAAGCAGAACATATCATATTCTAGTTCGGATATGTGAGAAAAATGTAGTCATATGCTCGGCTTCCATACCTGCAGAACTTGTGTTGCCAGAATGCTAAATCTCCCACTATAACCTGGTATTGAGGCTTATTAAGCTTAGCTCCATATAACTCACTGGATGCTTAAGTTAAGCCAATGCAGTATTAATGATTTACCGGCCTGGTCACCACTCACTAGCTTCTGTTTATTGTATTATAAATAAAGTTCAATTGAACATCTGTCTGTTATTTCTCCCAAAAGTATCAGCATTCAGGATGTGGTTAGGTTTCTTATCTTTTTAGATGAGAGGTTGCATTTTTACAACCTTTATCAGTTCACTGCTGTAAATGGTTTGGATTTTTTCTGCTTTCCAGGACGTATCGGCAAAGATCATGTCCTTCTCTCAGCACGGGACACGCGCGGTTTGCATCCTTTCAGCAAATGGCGCCATATCAAATGTGACCCTTCGGCAATCTGCTACTTCAGGTGGAACGGTGACATACGAGGTTCGTATTTTAACTGTCAGAAGTTTTCAGCTGGAGTACTTTGCGACCAGGTATAGTGATTCAGAAGAGTGATCTTATTGATATGCCGGAGTCTGTTTACGAGTTATCACTGTTGCTGGTATTTGTACTGCGTAGGTGATGATGAAAACTGAGATCTTTCTCGCAAAAAAAAAAAGAAAAAAGAAAACTGAGATCTCGTTTCCTGAAATCATGAACAGGGTCGTTTCGAGATACTGTCTCTGTCCGGGTCGTTTCTTCTGTCAGAGAATGGCGGCCATCGCAGTCGAACTGGTGGGCTCAGCGTTTCGCTAGCAGGCCCAGATGGCCGTGTCCTGGGCGGTAGTGTTGCCGGACTTCTGACAGCTGCTTCACCGGTACAGGTCTGCCACATCTCTGTCCCATTCATCAATCATCTGATGAGTAGATTTCGTCTTCATTCAGCGCTGTTTACACGTGCATCTCTAACAACCGTTGCTCTCTCTGGATCCTGCTGAAATTTGTACCTTCCTGGTTTCAATTCGTGGTAGTAGATGTACAAGCATTTACAGAGCATTGTCGTCTTTTTTCCGAAAGATACACAGATCGCTGTCGTCGACTGTTTCTCCGATTGCATAGTGATCATTGACCACCAATGGTATCTGTACTGTACAGATCGTAGTGGGGAGCTTCGACGCCGATGGAAAGAAGGAGCCGAAGCGGAAGAAGCTTGCTCCGTCACCGTCAGACCCATCGCCGGCGCCACTAAAGCTCGCGCCGGCGACGACGGGCGTGGCGGCAGGGCCGAGCAGCCCGCCGTCGAGAGGGACACTGAGCCTGAGCGAGTCATCCAGCGGCGCCCCGAGCCCGCCGCACGCAGGGGCCAGCGGCGGCGGCGGCGGCCATGGGCAGCAGCAGCAGCCAGGGGTCTTCTCCGGCCTGTCCTGGAAATGACCAGATCCCGGATACCGTCTGAATCTGACCGTGGTAGAACTGGCAGAAAGAAGAGTGTTTCAGCGGCTGAAGGATGAACGAAAGCTCACTCAGGGAGGGAGAAGCAGCAGCAGTACAGTAGCTTGTAGGTGGTGTCAAGACTCTGTAGCTCTTGCTGTACTGTACTAGGTGTTAATCGTGCATTGTTAGGTGGTTGCTTACTGTCGTCTGGAATGGAATGGAATGGATGCCGTGTACTGAATCTATGACCCTATGCAGCACGTTGGAAGTTCTTTGGTTTCTACTGAGTACTGTGTGGCGCACACGCGATTTTCTCCGCCTTGTTGAAGGATGAAGCAAATAATATGTATCACCTATTTTTCACGTCAGCTTTAGCTTTTCTCGTCAAAATGCTTGGCACATAAGAACCCGATATCTGACTACTGAACTTTCAGTATGAGACTTCTTTTTCTCTCGGATAATTTTCCCATAATCTGCGTTGCACTGCAAAGATCAAATGGATTGTACTTTCTAGGATTGGAAATATGTATATGTATAGTAAACTAAATCCCCAAAATATATTTCTGCCGCTCGGAAAAATGAAAACGATACACGTTCATAATACGTTTATGTATAGCGATTAGCGAAGGTCACAAACTCACAATGCTAACATCTACGGCCTTCCAAAAAGACGCCTTCAAAACGAGGAGACGTATGCTGGCTGCCTCGTCTCGCTGTCGCTGGACCCGGCCTCTTCTCTGCCACACGACGACACGAGGACGCAGCAACGGGAAGCACCCAAACGACCGACCAGGAAATTGAACTAGCGGCCCACGAAACTCCGGCCCCCCCTTCGCCACCTCGGAACGGAACCCTAGCCGCCCCGTCCATCCGCCCGTCCGCCCTCGCCCATGGATATCGCCGGAGACAGGCGCCGATAGCGATACGCAAAGGAGTACGTCCGTTGACCTTGTTAATCCCGACGCCCGTACCCGAGGCGTGCGGTGTGGCGCGGGGGAGGAGAAAGGGAGAAGGGAAGAAGCGAGTGGGAGAGGCGGGCGGGGCGCGATGTCGGTGCGGATCAAGGCGGTAGTAGACCGGTTCGTGAAGGAGCTGCAGGAGGCGCTGGACGCGGACATCCAGGACCGCATCATGAAGGAGCGCGAGATGCAGAGCTACATCGAGGAGCGCGAGCGCGAGGTCGCCGAGCGGGAGGCCGCCTGGAAGGCCGAGCTCTCCCGCCGCGAGGTAATCGCCGCAGGCCCCCTTTTTTTTTCCAACTCACGTCTTAGCGTTGAAACCTCAAACAATCAGTGCGCGCTGCTCCTGCTTGCGTGCTGTACTTGCCGTTGATGAGTTGGCCGATGTTGCCCAATGTCGACAATTTTTCACTTCTGCAATCGGTGCTTGTAATCCGCTTTAGGCACACAGCCATTGAAGTGAAGTAGTTTACATCGAGTTTAGGATTCTACAGTATGTTTTTTTGGCGCTGCCCGTCTTAAGGTGTTCTCCTTTTAATAATTGATCCTTTCATACAAATTGTGTTTTGATAGCTCTCACATAGTAGATGAAAATCATCCCAATTTCAACCATGAATTCCGTGTGTTGAGATTTGTGCTCCAAGGCGCAAGCTGGGATGTCAGTTCAGGATTTAGGTTTCATTTATGTGAAACCCAAGAATTAGCTGTGCAGCCATTGCCTGGCAGTATGTATTGGTGTCAGCAGGGGAGATTGGAGGGGCAACGAGAAATGTTTAGAAGGCAGCAGTGTGAGCCGCTAACACCGGATTCGCAGGGAAGTTTGGGTTCGCACAGTGGGAGTGGAGGCTTGGTAATTTGCTGGATGTGATTGAGTGGTGGCACCGAGGAGAGAGAGGTGTTGGGTGGGGTTTGTGCTTGTGTGCTTGGACTGGAGAATGTATATAGGTGAGGAGGTCAAATACATATACAGGGGTGCCACATCAACCACAAGAATACGAGATATCTAGCCAAATTTAGGTGTGTGTGTGTGTGGGTGGGGAGGGGGGGGGGGAATCATTTGAATTAGACATATACATCCATAATTTGTTTACTCCTTGTGTTTGTGTTAGCATTTTGTTGTGCTATGTATTGTTTTGCCATGGTTAGTACCACTAGAATAAGATATGTCTAGCCATTGTTGCTTCACTTGTGGAAGCTGATTGCACACATTTGGCCTGTTTCTCCTTACATATTTAGTACCTGACTTGTTGCAGTAGTGTAGTTATGTCTTTATCGTTCGCTGAAATTTCGCTTATGTTGATACTGTTTGCTGATTTGCTGTGAGAGAAAAACACTGTACAATGGCTGATAAGCCGTGCTGATAAGTTCAAGTGATGCTGTGTTATGTACAAGTGCTCATATGTTGAATCAATAACTCTGATTATAGGGAAGGCTTAATTTGAAGTGTATGATATGGGAATGGCTTAGTTATGCAAACTGTAACAAGGTCTTTTATGGAGAAAGAAAGTGCTCAGTCACTTGGTTCTGAATCATCATCATTAACATCAGCGTTATGCCCTGTAGGCTGTAGTATTGGAGCGAGAACTGTAAAGCTGGGTTTATTTTTCCTAATTAGGAGCAGAATTAATTGAAGCTTGTGCCAGTTAAGTTTTCTTGAAATGTATTAGAGGCTTAGAGCGAGCAGTATGCATTCGAGGATCTTCCTGATGGATGAGAACCAAGCATGTCTCAATTCGTCACCATTAACTGTAATTTGGGACCTGCAACATGACTTATTTCAATTCTGTCCTGTACAGGCTGAGATTGCACGGCAAGAAGCCAGGCTGAAGATGGAAAAGGAGAATTTAGAGAAGGAAAAGAGCGTCCTCATGGGAACAGCATCCAGCCAAGACAACCAAGATGGAGCCCTTGAGATCACTGTCAGTGGTGAGAAGTACAGGTGCCTCCGTTTCTCCAAGGCGAAGAAATGAGAGGTGGACTGGCACTGAACTGGACCAACACATGCTCTGTAGTCAGTGCTGGAATATAGCCACATAGTCTTGCAAACCCTTATTTTGATTCAGATATTATTCTTTTTCCTTGTACAGGAAATCCTGGAATGTTCCTTAATAGAATAGCAGATACTTATGCTAAAGCTGCCATGTTTATATAAATATAAAAAAACTTGGCAGCTAGAACAGCTACAGTGGGAGGTAATGATAACTGAAGATTGTTGCTAGTTGTGATGCCTTGTTCTTGCTGATATGTTTACAGGTTATTGCCGGCTAGATCAGCCCAATGCTGGCTCTAAAATATGAGTTCAGAGTTCGTAAAAATGGTCAGCTGCTCTGCTGTGGCCTGGTTGGTGTATCAGATTTTGTCGGCGTTCGAGCTGATTGGATGCTAAGAAGCTGTCGATAGCTTGCATTGCTGTTGTCTGAGTCTGACCCCAGCTGTAAACATCCCAGAAAACTTATAAACAAAGGGGAATTGCGGTTCTGAACAGCTAGTTTGGAACTAGTAAAGAATCGAACAAAGTTTTAGTGCAGCGACTGGCGCTTGCAATTCAGTTCACCAGATGCAATCAAATGGCCTGTCGTTCGTCGTCCCAATTTATGCACGTCTTCGTCTGAGAACTATGCCAATCATGTCGTGTAGGAAAGCAGATCATGTTTTTGCCGAACGATACCAATCATGGCATCTAGGAAAACGCCGATACGGTTTATATTATATTTTGTTAAGTAATAACATAATTGTTAAGAATTATGTTGTTGGCAACTAGGGAAATGTGCCACTTTGTACTAAGAAAATGCTAATACCACACACTCAATTATTATAAAACAAAAAATACTAATAAAGACCACAAAAGCCTTGTCAGCCACTCTTTTAAAAACCGTACAGAAAAATCGATAGTCTTGGGGGTGGAAAATGCCACTAATTAAGAATGATCAGAGTACAGAGAACAATCCGTAGCAGTGGGTCCATTTGGCAGCTGGGGAGACGAAGAGGAGGTCGCCGTCCTTCTCCAGTCCAGCTTGAGGCCCGCCCGCCCCACTGTCCAGCTCCAGCTCGACCGAGAAAGTTGTGCCAAACAACTCCACGAGATGCCCTCCTGGAAAACCCCAAAACACCCCCTGGATCGAACACATTACCACGGTGGCATGGCGATCATGCTGCGCCACGATTATAAATCCCCGGGCGAGCCGCGTCCATATTGAATTGAACCAAGTCGCCAACCACGTCGGCGTGCGCACGTCAGTGAAGGACGATTAGAAGCAAAGCTAAGCTAAAGCCCCAGCTCCAGCTCCGGTCGAGCCGGCCGGCCTCCGCGATGCGAGTCACGTCGTACCAGAGGCTGTCGTCGGAGCGGCCCGAGGGTGGCGCCGCCGCGAGGGCGGCGTGGGCGTGGGCTTCGCTGAGGCGGGCAGCCGCAGGGGTCGCCCGGCTCTACGCCGCGCGGCGGCGGCGGTCGTGCATGCGGAGGCTGTGGGTGGCCCGGCCGCTGCGGGCGAAGGCGGCGACGAGGTACGAGTACGACTCGGCGAGCTACGCGCGCAACTTCGACGACGGAGCGTGGATGGCCGATGAGGGCGTGTCATGGAACGCGCGTTCGTTCGGCGCGTGTAGGGTCGCCGCCGTCGAGTCATAAGGAGAGCTTCCCTTTCATGGCTTCATGTTGCTTCTTATTAGAATTAGTGACTGATTATTTAATTAGGATTGATTATTCATTGAAATCGTGTGTAGAATTGATTTGTATGCCGTTTTATTTTTTCGTCTCTCTCTCTATTATATTGAATGCTTCGTCAGACGTGAAACATTTCGAGTGAAAATAAGGTCTTGTTTAGTTTACCTCAAAAACCAAAAAAAAAAAAATAAAAGTCTCCGTCACATCAAATCTTGCGGCACATTCATAGAGCATTAAATATAGATGAAAACAAAAACTAATTGCACAATTTATCTGTAAATCACGAGACGGATCTTTTAAGCCCATGATTGGACAATATTTGTCAAATAAAAACGAAAGTGCTATAAGATCAAAATCCAAAAACTTTTTGGATCTAAACAAGAAAACCGAAAAGATGGATGAGGTTTGAAATTTCATATTTCTTATTGAATTGAATGAAGTTCTGCAAATAGGGTGACTTTTTTTTGAATGACGGTTTTTTATGGAAGAAAAGAAATGACACTTTTCTTTTTGAGAGGAAAAAGAAATGACACTTGAGCAAAGCAAAAAAAAAAACTATTGTATGGGCCTTAGCCTAACTTTATGAAAGTTGGTCTATGATTTACCAGCCCTTTTCATACAGCAGACTAGTAGAACGGGCCTTATTTGGACGTAGCCCATCTGAATCAAGAATCAATCACTAAAAAAAAGCGCAACTTAAAGGCCCAAACCGCCGCATTTTACTGTCATGTTCCTCCAACTAAAACGTGCTTAATCAGCGGTAATAAAAGCGAAAAAAAAGGGAGCGACGCAGTAAAAGGAGAAAACAAACGGTCCGGCGAGCTCGACACCAAATCCAATCCCAGTTCCACCTCCTCCCCCATTTCAGTCAGAGGCCCCCTCCACCTCCATGACCTCCGCCCCAAATTAAATCCGGCCGCGGCCGCCGCCGTCTCCCCGGCCCCCGTGGTGCCGTAACCTCCGCCCCCAATTCCCTCGCCTCCACACTTCAAATCCCCACCACCACCGCACCTCCCCAACCCGGCAAATCCCGAATCCAAATAGGGTAACCCTAACCGCCCATCCGCCCGCCATGAAGGCGTCGATCAAGTTCCGCGACGACGACCGCCCGCTGCTGCGCGCCAAAGTGCCGGTCGGCGTGCTGGGGCTGCCCTTCCTCTCGGGCCTCGCGGCGGGGGGAGACGGCAAGGACCTCCGCTTCGACCTCTCCACCGCCTTCCCCTCCGGCCCGGCGCTCCGCCTCTCGTACCGCCCCAACGAGCCGCTCCAGCCCTTCGCCCTCTCCATCCGCACGGGGCTGGGCCCGCTGGGGTCCCCCATCCGCGCCCCCTTCGCCCTCGCCGCCGAATTCAACCTCACCTCCTCCAACCCGCCCGCCTTCTCGCTCCTCTTCAAGCCCCGGATCGGGGACTTCGCCGTCGCCAGCTCCGTCCGCTCCCCGGCGCCACCGCCGCCCGCATCCACCCCACCCCCTCTGGCGATCAAGATGGCCGACCTCACCGCCAACGGCGACGACCACGACCGCGAAGCGCACGGTAACGGCTTCTCCTTCGCCGGGAATGGGTTCGCGGCGAACGTGGCGGCCGCTGCGGGGAAGGACGGCGGCGGAGTTGGCGCGCTGCTGTCTGGGATGCGGCTCACGACCAGGAGCGTGCTGCCACTGTGGAGTAAGGCGAGTCTGCGGTTCCAGTGGGGGCTGCGCGTGCCGCCGGAGATCAAGGCCGCGCTCGCAGACGATGGCTACGGGCGCAAGGCTGGGAGCCTCGCCATCAGCAAGCTGCCTCTGCTGGTGATGAACAAGATCACCATCGAGCACACGCCCAAGGTGCCTTCACAGTCTGAGACGGACAAGAAGAGGAAGAAAGACGCCCCACCAGCAGCCGAGTGCGAGGAGTTCTCACTGATGAAGAGGCAACTGGAGAAGCTGAATGTGGAGAGCACAATGCTGCGTCGTTCAGTTGAGGACTTGCGTGCTGAGATTGGAGCTGGCAAAGGCGATGGTCGTAAGCTGCCAGCAGCAATGCCACCTCCACAGCATTCATTCGTGTCGAAACCAGATCGCCATTTCCACAGCAATGCGAAGGAATTGGTGGACAGTGGGACGAAACCAGCTCCCAATGAAGCAAGTGAGGAGTTGAAGAAGGCACTCGAGGCCCGGAGGAAGTAAAGAAGGAAGCACCTAGCTAGGGCTTGCTGACATTGCAAGCCCTACAATATGACATTGCTGCTGACGGCTGTGTCAAGTTTTGTGCTTAATAATAATATTTCCTTGCTGGAGAAGATTGGTAAGGGCAGTTTACATCCCTCGCTGGAGGCAAGTGAGGTTGCCATTTGCCATAGCCATAGGTGATGTAGTAGTTTTGCCTCAATTCTATTTCCATTGCTTGTGTTAGGATATCCTGTTCTGTATAAATTCGCATCTTTCAATTTTAAATGAATGAAGGATTAGTTTTTTCAACAGACACCATTGATGGATGTGGCATTAATCTCTGAAATTGGGTATGTGCATCTGTTCCTTTGAATCGAGCGTTGAGCGTTGTTGATTCTCCCAGGTTGCCTATATCTTAAGCGGTTTGGCTGATAAAGTAGGAACCACGGCTTCTGAAATGTGGAACTCAGAAAGTAACGGTCTGGCATGACCACTGAACATGCTCCAATAAAACTTTGAATTGTTTCAGTGATATCCGTTCGAAAATCCTATGTTAATTTAGGGCATTCAGGGCGACGATCAATGTTAGATTGGGCACAAACACGTACAAGCTGAAACTGCCAGATCAAGCTGATTCATCATTCAGTTAAAACAGTTAACATTTTCCCTCAACCAGATCACTGAATAAGCCCCAGAAGATAGGCCCCCAACTAGCGCCTGGTTGTTTAAGCTTTCTTTTTGCGAGAAACTTGTTTGTCACACGCTCACACAAGCTTGCTTTTCAAGTAACAGGCAGCTTTTAAACTTGCTTATACAAAACGATATTTTGCAATTGATTTGCAGAAGCGTCCTAAAATTTATAAAACAACCAGGCCAAACTCACCATTTACCTGGATTTACCTTCCGGATCAAGCTATTCTCCTTGATTGAATCTTGGATGCTTTGGACTTGGCTTTAGGCCTTGTGTAGTGCAGTTGTGTAGCTTTATGTCTTGTTTAGTTTGCGAAAAAAATTTTTGGATATCGCATTGCATGTATTAGAAGAATGTTAGAAGAAGTTTTTGATACTAATAAAAAAAATTACATAGCTCGTCTGAAAACTGTAAGATAAATTTATTAAACTTAAAAGATTCGTTTCACGATTTACAACTAAATTATATAATAAATTTTTTATCTATATTTAATATTCAATATGTATATCCAAATTGATGGATGAAAAAATTTGGACAGGGAACTAAATATGACCTAAACAGGGTGCTTTGCAGGAAGGTCACGAACGCACACGGCTGGTGGTAG
>Ga0182004_10003791_pt1 | contig 12079 bp, 9 predicted proteins | sample Sormic07211540_1_FD_120479 | JGI IMG/M metagenome (GOLD analysis project Ga0182004, IMG submission 120479) | Endophyte microbial communities from Sorghum bicolor roots, Mead, Nebraska, USA - 072115-40_1 MetaG | ecosystem: Host-associated > Plants > Roots > Unclassified | place: USA: Nebraska... | reverse complement strand
ATGGTCCTAGTATAGCATTGTAACATGATTTTCTAGAAAGAATGCATGGCATTAGAAAAGATGTTCTACTTTTTGATTATTGTTGTGTTCTACTTCAACATGCTAGGAATATAAACATATACATGATTAGTTTTGCTTTCCTGGCTATACTTATTTTGTTAGAAACTCTATTCTTTGTTTCATTTCTCTTTTATATTGATTTTCCCTTTTCTTCTAGGATATATTTAAATATTTATTGTTTAGGGTATCTCAGTATCACCTATATTAGGATAAAAACCAAGAATAATATGCATGTTTGATATATGTATAGATGTATTCATATTAGTGGTCTTTAACTGTTTTGTTGTGCTATAACGTTGAGATATGTGGATCTTTAATTAGTAATATTTTATTTATTTTAAATTATAGGTCGGTTTAATGACTTTTCTAAACTCATACTTTTTTGAATCTATAAATTATATAACATGTTTTGAATTTTCTAGACATATTATTTTTATTTATATTTAGACACAGTATACATCCGAGTATATAATAAAAATTGCTTGTATCTAGAAAAGCTACAATGCCTTTATAATTTGGATGGAAATGGAGGAGTAGCGTTCATATCTAACAAATCTATATACATAGTATATATACTCCCTCTGTCTTAAAATAGAAGCTATTCTCGTTTCTTCATAAGTCAAATTTTTAACTTTGATCAATTATATAAAAAATATTAATATTTATAATATATACTTAGTATTATTAGGTAGATCGTTAAATATATTATCATAATAAGTTTATTCAGAATTTTAAGTGTTACATGTATTTTCTATAAATCTAGTTAAAGTTGAGAAAGTTTTGACCAACATGCATCCCATAAGTCATCTATTTTCGGACAGAGAGAGTAAGGTCTTGTTTAGTTCGCAAAAAGGAAAATTTGTAAGATACTGTAGCACATGTGTAACTATAACAATTTATGTCTAATTATGAAATTAGACTTAAAATTTTTGACTTGCAAAATACATACAAACTATATAATTAGTTATTTTTTAATCTACTCCCTCAGTCCCACAAAAAATATTGTCGGATACCATAAACTAGGTTACCCTAACTAATAACAGAATAAAAAAAACCAAAGGTTACCACCCAAAAGCCCAAAAACCTCATGGGACATCATCGGAGTTGGACGTGGACTCACCCTTCTTGTCCCAACAAACAAGTCAAGTAAGATAACGTGCCACCCACGACTCGTGTGAGCCCTGGCCTCAGACAATTTCTTTGACTCGCCCGAGCCCTAGCCTCGGACGAAATTTCTGATTTGCGCCGAGTCCTGGCCTGGGAAGAAATTTCTGCCTCGCCCGAGCCCTGGCCTCGGCTCGAATCCCCTGCTCTCCGGCTTTCCGTGCAAGACACCCGCACCATAGCTGGGACGCGAGGCATGTCTGCACCCATACCGCGATAGGGGATGGCGCCTACTATGCTACCTGCTTCCTTACACCTAACCACCATTACTATGTGTGCGACAAATCTGGGGGATGGGGGCGTCATGTGTCGAGTACTGATGCTATAATAAAATACTGATGCATCCAAGCGCAAGTTAAGGAAAGAGGCCTCGGAAAGGGATGGCCACACCCTTAAACAGGACTCGGTAAGGGAAGAATAGGGTCTGGTATCAAATCCACAGCATCAAGGATGGCCCTACGATGTCAACAGAGACGACCACATCTCAATTACAGCTCCGAGCAGGAAATGCCTTCCTGCTACAGCCCGGCACCATCTCGCACATGTACGATGGGAATAGATAGCAAATATCGGTATTTGTAAACCTTGGCTCCGCTTGAGACTATAAAAAGAGAGACTGAGCATCAACCAAAGACACGATCACACGACCACACCGCGACACAACAACCCAAGAACTCATACGAGCACTCACTCACCTCTCAAGCTGAGACCTGGGACACTTTCCCTCTCTCGCAATGCCAGTAACTCTTACTACAAGCACTTCAGGTGCAAGATAATACATGATCCGACCTCACATTGGACGTAGGGCATCGTTGGTCTGAACCAATATAAATTTCTTGTATTTTTCTTGCATCACCATCTTGGGTAAGGGGCACGCAGACTCACATTCACTTGTTAGTGTCTAGATCATGAGCCCAGACATCGACAAATGTAAATCTTGCTTCCCAAGAAGTCAAATGATCTTTAAGTTTGACCAATTCAGTCAGAGATCTCTAATTAAGTTTATTATAAAAAATATATTTTATAACTAATCTAATGATAGTTATTACACATTATAAATATCAATACTTTTTAAATTATATTTAGTCAAAATTAAATTTTTTAACCCTTTAGAATACGAGGGTTATATTTGTTTTGGGATAGATATTCTATACATTTTAGGCCGTGTTTAGTTCGTGGACGAAAATATTTCGCGACACTGTAGCATTTTCGTTTTTTGTGGTAATTATTGTCAAATCATGACCTAACTAGGCTTAAAAGATTCGTCTCGTAAATTTCAACCAAACTATGCAATTAGTTTTTATTTTCGTTTATATTTAATACTCCATGCATGCGCCAAAAATTCGATGTAATCAGAAATCTTGAAAAATTTTGGAATTTTGGGTGGAAGTAAACAAGGCCTTATTATACATGTGTTCAAACCTGCGATGACATCATGCGGAAAAACAAGGCCTAATTTGGAAAAGATGGAGTAGCAAATTCGGAGCCTAAGGACTTGTTTAGTTCCAAAAAAATTTACAAATTTTTTCAGATTTTTCGTCATATCGAATCTTTAGACGCATGCATGGAGTATTAAATATAGACAAAAATAAAAATTAATTGCATAGTTTGGTCGGAATTGATGAGACGAATTTTTTGAGTCTAGTTAATCCATAATTAAATAATATTTGTCAAATACACAACGAAAATGCCGTGTCGATTTCCCAAAATTTGTTGCAACTAAGGCCTTGTTTAGTTTTCAAAATTTTTCAAAATTCTCCGTCACATCGAATCTTGCGGCACATGCATTAAACATTAAATATAGACAAAAATAAAAACTAGTTACGTAGTTTACCTGTAAATCGCGAGACGAATCTTTTGATTCTAGTTAGTCTATGATTGGATAATATTTACCACAAACAAACAAAAATGCTACATTAGCGAAATCCAAAATTTTTCGCAAACTAAACAAGGCCTAACCGTCGTCTTCCACCTCCCTCGTTTCCGTCTCCCTCTCTTCCGTTCGCCGCCGACGCCGCCGCATCCGTCATCTCCACACCGCGTGCTCTCGCTCCCTCTCTCCTTCCCTCCCTGCCTGTGACGACTGGGCGGGTTACTGCCGCCGCCGCCCTGCGTCAGGTGCCGTGGCCTTCGCTTATCTCTTCACCGGCGAAGAGCGCCCACTAGGTTTTCCACCCCCTTCTCTTTCCTATCTGCTGCGCGAAACTGAAATTGAGTTCTCAAACTCTAACCTCAAGCTATTTGGCTATTTGATGGCTACTAACTTCTAACTTTTTGCAAAAATTATTGGGTGTACATGTGTACACCCGTGTCCCTTTACTAGATCCGCCCCTCTGTCAGAACAGAACTTACCTACACAAGGCTATACTGGCCTGCTTATTCTCCACAATTTCCCATTATTTTAAAAAAGGCATTGTCTGATTATTAGGGCTACACTGGCCTGCACATTACATTCTCTGATATTGAAGCTTTAGGTCATCTTCATCCTTAACAATGAAATGGTATTGATGATATTTCTTTTATAGTTTGATATTGTATTGTATCTATGATGCAATCGGTTTGTTTTTTAGATTAGATTTAAATGTTTGGCTTAAAGTTGGGCTTACTTCAAAACTTCATATTTTCGAAATATAGATGAGTGTGTTATGCCTGACATCTGCTATAAAGAGTCACTTTAAACACATTGCAACTATGTTATTGCTATATGCCAATAAAACATGGTTATGTGGGTGTGTAATCCAAGTTTTGATCTTACATGGGTGTTGTTCATATCCTTGTGTTATGCAATAGTTTTACTGACTTGCCGTTGCATGTTCATGTTTTTCTCTTTTCTTGCAAAGTGTAACACATTGTATTGATCCTAACACAACTTTTTACACTTTATGGATGACAGGTTGTAGGAATCCTACTGTTGATTAAATCACTATCACATCATCAAATATGGAAGTTGATGACGACGTGGAGGAGGATGACATAGATTTTAACCCTTTCCTTAGGGAAGGATCTCCGTCTGAGACCTCATCAAACCTTACCTCAGAAGCAGAATGTGAGGAGCATAGTTCTGAAAATCAACCAAGTAGTCAGACATATCTGCAGAATACTGTAGTTAATGAAATTACAAGTGACAGTGCACTTCCTCAAAATAGATTGTCGTCTCAAGATGTTGTCAACAAAATATGTCCAGAAGAAACATCTACCCAGGTTAATCTTGAGAATGATGAAGGTCACTTGAATGGATTGGAAAAAGATGTTTTAGCAAGCGAAGCTGCTTGCTCTCAAACAGTGCAAAACCCTCATCACCAATCTCTCGAAATTAGTGAGGAAGATGCAATTTGCAGAAGGACGAGGGCAAGATACTCACTAGAAAACTATTCACTTGAGGAATTGGAGACCTTTCTCCAGGAATCAGATGACGATAGTCGTCTGCAAAATGTTGATGAAGAAGAGGAATACCGCAAGTTTCTTGCTGCTGTCCTGTCTGGTGTAGGCAATGACACACTGGCATTCCAGGGGGAGGATAACCAAGATGAAGATGATAATGATGCAGACTTTGAGCTCGAGATTGAGGAGGCCCTAGAAAGTGATGGTGATGAAAATGTTGAGAACTATGATGACACAAATCATAGAAAAGAGAGAGATGGCTGTAGGCCTCAGACTAGGCAGAGGCGGCCATTAACCGAGTTGTCTGGGGCCGGTAGCTATCGTCAGGAATCCAATAAAACTCATTTAAGACCAATTGTGCCATATATTCCATCTGCATTGGTGACTCCTGCACATGCTTTTGGATGGCAATATCCTACCCAGAACGCCCTTTTCCCTTCATCCTTGATTTCACTAACGCGTGCACCTTTAGCATGTGGATTTACTGAACAGCAACTCGGGCAACTACATGTGTTGATATATGAGCATGTTCAGCTCCTTATCCAAACATTTTCCCTATGTGTTCTTGATTCATCTAGACAAGATGTGGCTAATAATGTCAAAAAGATGATAGTTGAGTTGGTTGGCGCTCGTGATCAAGCACTGGCTAGGAGTGCTCCTCAACGGCATATCTTCTTTGAATCCCAGCATCTCTTATCTAGTTTTGTTTCTTCTGAAAATTCAAAATGCGAATGGATTCCCTTAATCAAGAGTCCGATTGTATCCATCCTTGATGTCGCACCGCTTGAGTTGGCCCTCGACTATTTAAGTGATGTCGCAACTGGTAAGTTCAAGACTGGTACATGGGGCAATTTTTTATGCTTCACTTATTTGTTGTCACCACTTGATTTGTAACTTTGTTTTCATATTGAGATTACAGCTGTCGTGAAGTATAGAAAAAGTCATGTGGATGGCACTGCTGACAAAACCCGCAGGAAAGAGTCCCTGTTTCCTTCACCAGTGATTATCAGTTGCAAAGAAGTGAATAATGTTTCTCAAGATAGATCAAATAGTATGCCTGCAGCATCATCTCCTTCATCTGGGCAGTTGAAGCAGAAGAAATCATTGGCTGCTACCCTGCTTGAGAATATTAAAAAGGATACAGTTGCTCTTGTTCCTGCTGGCATTGCAAGATTAGCACAGAGATTCTTTTCACTTTTCAATTTTGCACTCTTTCCTCATAAGCCACCCCCTTCAGCTATGGCCAGTAGAGTGCTTTTCACTGATGCAGAGGACAGGTGTGTTTTACATCTTCTCCAAGATTTCTTTTGAAATATAAGTTGTGCATGCTTCCTTGCCTTCTTGACTAAACAACAAAGAAATCAAGAAATCTGAATACTTAGTTTTGTTGGGCTGCATACTATTTTTGTTTCTGTATTAGTGGTGTTGGTTTATGCAATGCGTGTTAACTTCCTCATCTGCTGTATCACAGCTATTCCATTAATCCTTTTTTCAACTTTCCTCAAGATCGCCTCCTTTTGTATGGTTAATTGTATCATGGTTGCTTCGTTGTTATTACCACTTGCTTAAAGGACATCATGTAATGCCCTCCTCAAGTTTATAGTTGATATGATGCCTGTCACTTCTTTTAACAGTTAATTTTATAGTATATTATCTGCTTGCAGATTATTAGCTCTAGGAATTCTGGAATATAACAATGACTGGGCAGCAATACAAAAGCGCTTTCTTCCTTGTAAATCAAAGCATCAGGTATTTTTTGGTTACTCCTTTTGATTGTTTTATGGTTTGTCAGGCATAAATCAGTTCTTTTTATCATCTATTTAATGAAGATTGACATGGCATGAAATAGTTTACTTTTATCTTAATCTTGTCATGTGGAGCAAGTCCTTCACAAGGCACAGCAAGGGGCAAGTGACCACATCAGGCAACAGCAGTGGCTGATCACGGCAAACTGGCAGGTCTAGGACTTAGCTAGGCAGGTTAGCAATTTGAGAGATTTAAGGAATAAGAGAGAGTAAATTTAGGAGTTTGTTTGAGAGCTGTCCGGAGGCCTATGTAAGCCACTCGGCCAAACAGAATCAATAAATAATGAATTTGCCTAATCTCTATCTCCTCTTCTTCAACAAATAGGGAGCCGAGGGGAAAACCTCACTTCAACCTTGGCCGAGACTATGATCTGCGTAGTCGAGGCTCGCCGCCCACTGCTCCATTACCGCCGTACTGCAAACACAGCAGCCATAACAATCTAACAATTTTTTTAGAGTAACAAGGACATGAAATGCCTTCAAGGAATCAGTATTAGAAAAAGGAGTTGTTTTGACTGTATGACATGGCAATGAATTTTTGACCTTGCTGGCATTACTCGTGGCCTAAAGTTGATGTCTGCTCTCAGTACTGCCAAAGCAGGTCAATAAAGATTTTGAAGTCTGAGCTTTTTATTGTCATAAAGGTCTGTTACCAATTTACTTTGCTTTCCTTTTGGTCGCTCAAACAAGTAAGCTTGGATTTTTCTCCTTCATTTAATTTTCTTAATGAAATTACACGCACCTCTCCTGCTCATTCCCCCCCTGGGGGGGGGGGGTCCTTCAACTAATCTCCTGTTTGTTCAGAATTGGTTGTTGCACATGATATTTGAGAATTCCTTGTTCTGGACTTCTGTATTATGCTTGCTGATGAAATAATTCTTTGGTGCAGATATTTGTGAGACAAAAGAATCGTAGCTCCTCCAAAGCTCCTGATAATCCAGTTAAGGTAAATATTTTCCCCTTCTTCATTTACTGGAAGATAAGATGCTGAATTCACTTTCGTGTGCCTTTGAGGGTTCAACATTATGGTCTGTCTATTGAGTTGCATAGTAGTGTAACAGATTAGCAGTTCATGCATAGCAGTATGTTGTTCTCATTCTATATTGTGTAGTATTGAAGTTCTGGTTTTGAACTGGTCTTTAAACAATGAAGAGAGTGCTTTATAAAATCCTGTATTGTGTAGGTAGCGAAGTTTCTGCTGCAGCACTTACACTGTTGATAATTTTTTATCTATCTCATTCTGATATCTATCATTTTGCTGATGTGCCAACAAAATAGTATTATGTTATTTAAATTTCTTGACAAGATTTGTGGACAATATCACCTTTATTTAATAACATACTCAGTAGCAAACCGGAGAGATGGTCTTTTACTACTCTCTTAGTGGCACATGTTGCTCTGCTTGTGCGTGGCACTATATTATTCAACCTCTGGCTACTAGATTTTTTTCAAAGAGTAATAATATATGTTGTGAAAGAGCTAGTCTGTGTGTTGCCTTGTTCTGATACTGATTTGGGTTGGGTTGATTTGGCCATATTGTGTATTATCATGGTCAATCATCAGGATATGATAGATTTTGAGCTCATGACTGCTATCAGCAAAACCCAACATAATAGCCTTCGAAATAACTATATTCTTATCTGAATTAATGCAGGATGTGCGTCATATGAAGACATCTCCATTGACAGTCGAGGAGAAAGAACGTATCCAGGAGGTGATAACTTGTGACTACAGGCTATATTCTATTTTCCATGCTTGATTTGTGTCGCTTAGTTTCTTCCATACTCACTGTGATTTCAGGGGCTGAGGATATTCAAAAACGACTGGACATCAGTTTGGAGGTTTGTAGTGCCACATAGAGATCCTTCACTGCTCCAACGTCAATGGAGAGTTGCAAGTGGAGTCCAGAAATCTTACACTAAAAGTGATGCTGAAAAAGAAAGAAGGCGAACATATGAAGCAAAGAGGAGAAAGCTTAGAGCATCCATACCCGACTCACACTATGGACAAGAGGTTAGTATGTTTCTTTAACTTAGCATATTCAAATAATATCTTAATCTCCATCTAAAGTGATGTCATTAAGCATAATTTTTTTATGCTTTCATCACAGGCTGATAACAATGCTTCTGAAGATGTTGAAAATGATGATGATTCATATGTCAATGAAGCATTTTTGGAAGACACAGATAGTAGGAGCATGAACATGATGCCTTGTCAGCTGTCCTTGTCAAAACATGCTGGAAAAAGCATGATGATGCAGTCAGGCACAGGCGTCGATGAAGAATGTGGTGCTGCATGTGGTTACATTGAACCACAGAAAGGAAGTGGTGCGGAACCTGATGTAACCACCTCATATATACCTTTTATGTACTGCCCCTCTGATGGCCCATCATATGTGAGAACACCTTCCGTTGCAGCTCCAGTGGTACCATGTGGATCTCTGGACCAACTGCCAGCTTCCAAATTGCGTAAAGAGAAAGGTGGTTGTGTGGTCAAGTTGGCTCCAGAATTGCCTCCAGTGAACCTTCCACCTTCTGTCCGTGTCCTATCTCAGGTGGCATTTCATCCGAACGCAACACATTTTCATGGCACCTCGAATCATGCAGCAAAGAATATGTACCCTGTGCCACCTCTGGCCTTTACAGAAAGTGCTTATAGACAGCTAAATCTGTTCCCTGATCACAGAGCTAATTCTAGATTGCAGCAGAATGAGATCTCTAGTGATAATGCTATGGAGGATGGTGCTGAGCAAGATTTGCAGATGCATCCTTTACTGTTTCAGTATTCTCGAGATGTGGTTTCGTCATATAGTCACCCGGTTCAAAATCTTATTAATCAGTCAAGAAAATATGATCTTTTCCCCTTTGAGAAAGTTCGAGTTGAGAGAAGTAACAACCAGACTACAAGTTCCACCGAAAATGGTACTGTAAATGCTAACACTATCGACTTCCATCCTCTCTTGCAAAGAACAGAAGTTGATGTGCATAATGAAATAGCAGAACATGATAATAACCTTGATTACCATCAGTCTGATAATAACATGAGCGAAGTCCCTGTAGATGACCAGTCAACAGCTGGGCAAGCATCCACAAGCCCTTCTGAGAGGGAGACAAGTATTGACTTGAACATTCATTTGTGTTCTCCAATGGCCATAAAAGATACAAATGACTTCAGAAGTAGTTTTAGCAGACCAAATGTTCAAGTTGATGTTTTTAGGAAGGACAAATCAAGTATTCCAGAGCTCGAGGTTGTAAATTCCTATTTTCATCATTGCATTCAAGAACCTAATGAAGAATCAATGCAAGGAATTGTAATGGAGCAAGAAGAATTAAGTGATTCCGAGGAAGATAGCCAGCATGTTGAGTTTGAATGTGAGGAAATGGATGATTCTGAAGAGGAGCAAGTTCAGGGTCCAGAAACGTCTCCAATTCAAAATAAGGTGATATTTGTAGATACGCCTGTTAGTATTATAATGTTCATGATCCTAGAATGGCATTGTATTATCATCTTAAAAAATGCGATGGCATTGGAAAAGATCTATTTTTTGTTACTGATGTGTTCTTCTTTAACATGCCAGGAATATGAACATACATGATTGTTTTTGCTTTCTTGGTCATACTTAATTTGTCAGAAATTTTCTGCTCTGTTCATTACTCTTTTATTTCAGCTTTCTCTTTTTCTTCTAATTTTGTACATGTTTAAATATTTCTTGTTCAGGGTATCTCAGCATCAGCTGTTTTTGGGGAATTTCATGTTAGTACTGACCAGAGTCAAATCCAGCAAGGATCTGTTCAAAAGGATAAACAGGGTGCAAGTTCGATTCAGAAAATGCAAGTTCCTTCTCGTTCAGTGAGGGCTAAGCTGAAGCCGGAAACTGCAAAGCACACAGGATCTAGGACAAGCCAACGTTCGTCCACTTCTCGCACAGCTGAAACTAACCGGAGCAAAACCAGAAGTTCTAAAGTGCCACAGGGACAGTCAAGTGCTGAACGCAAGCCCAATGATTCAAGAAGACCTCGAAAAACTCCAGCCCCAAGATGAAGGCCAATTTAGCATTTTATTCTTGTGCTGAATGTGCCATAGGCAGAATGGCTCAGTTCAATCTGTTCACTCCGTTGTTGAGTGCATGCTAGAGAAAGCAACCAAGCAAACCTCTGTGGTCATTTAGCTTGAATTGTCATGTGAAAATAGCAGCGAGAGGAATGTACCAAATCTATGGATTTCTCCAGATGGATAGCAAGACTGAAGTGGTGACCTTGGTCCAGTATCTGGAACGTATGTTTACAGATCATCAAATTGTTAGTGACTGAGAAAGCATCCCATGGAATAAGGTTCGAAACAGCCATGAGACAAATTCCTCGGATTGACTTCGGAGCTTTGTACCTTGACGTCCTCAAAGGTTAATTGTAATGCGCCTTGTAATTTCAACCAAACAGGTTAGTTGCTGTATATGCGTTCATCGTGTGTAGAGAGATGTATCCAGGCCTGATACCTTGATTTTTTTGTTTTTTTTTGTCTGTATTAACCGTTGATAGAGTCCAGTGAATAGTAACAGCTTGACATTGCTGGAGCCTCGATGGAATTAGACTACATGTATGGATTGATCCTACATCCTAGGAGTAAGACAAATTTTACAATCTAACATTCAAGATTGTACTCCCTTTGTCTCAAATTAGATGTATGCTATGTTTAGAATGGAGGAAGTATCTCCTTGTGCATTTTTCTCCTTTCAAGTGGTGTGAATGGAAAATGCAATATACTGTGAGCCAGCATTGCTTCTTAATAACTGATCTTCAATACATGTGCCACTAGCAACTCATGCAGTAGCTGAGTGAATGTTGTTCATGCCTTTGGAATGTTTTTTTTTCCTGGCAGTGGCAATGACTTTGAACTGATTCTAACATTTGCCGACGAAACCGAACATCATCATACAAACATGGAGGCTGCCTAGGTCTTTGGTACCATGTTGTTTTGGTGGACCAGAACCAGACAGCTCCAGGTAAACAAAGAGGATCTCATTTGGGTATAAGGTACAGGTACCTAAAGTTAGTTTCAATGCATGTTTCATGAGAGTGTTATGCACATTAAATAGGGTGCCACATAAGTAAAATTGCTGACTTAGCAGGGTCATTAAATGAAGGAGTTTCATCACATGAGAGGAGATTCATCTCCATGAAACTTCTGTGGCTCGGTTACTTAGTTTATAGTCTTGGTAACTGTGTCATGAAACTATGTATTGAGGCCTTGTTTAGTTCACCCCGAAAACCAAAAAGTTTTTAAGATTCCCCATCACATCGAATCTTTCGACACATGCATGAAGCATTAAATATAAACGAAAATAAAAACTAATTGCACAGTTTACCTGTAAATCACAAGACGAATCTTTTAATCCTAGTTAGTCTATAATTGGATAATATTTGCCACAAACAAACGAAAATACTACAGTATCGAAATCCAAAATCTTTTCGCATCTAAACGAGACGAATACAACAACAAACAATCTGCGAAGGGCTAGACGACCCAACTGAGCTAGGCAACCAAACGGGACTGACACCGTGCCAGCTCCGGTGGTCCCACCTGTCAGTACATCGCATCCACGCCGTCAAAGCAGTCGGATCCCCACGTGCGCTCCGCCCCCGTGCCACGTGCCCGTACGCTCCCGTCCCCGT
>Ga0182004_10003790_pt1 | contig 12082 bp, 11 predicted proteins | sample Sormic07211540_1_FD_120479 | JGI IMG/M metagenome (GOLD analysis project Ga0182004, IMG submission 120479) | Endophyte microbial communities from Sorghum bicolor roots, Mead, Nebraska, USA - 072115-40_1 MetaG | ecosystem: Host-associated > Plants > Roots > Unclassified | place: USA: Nebraska... | reverse complement strand
CCTGTTAGAGTAAATAGGAATAGTACCACATTGTGTATCCATATAAGGTGTTAGTCCTATGTACCCTATATAATCAGCCCATGAGGCCCAATGCAATATATCAAATATTCCACTTATCAGCTTTTTCTCCAGTCTTACCGTTTGTAGCGCTCCCGCTGTGACTGCGGGGGGATGTTAGAGTAAATAGGAATAGTACCACATTGTGTATCCACATAAGGTGTTAGTCCTATGTACCCTATATAATCAGGCTATGAGGCCCAATGCAATATATCAAATATTCCACAAATTATATTCTCCTTCAATCCCGATGAAGGATCCAAGGACATGACCAAGGTCTATGTCTTCACATCTGATCGGATGGACAGAGCTCTTGTCCATATTAATGTGGAGTCCGGAGATATTTCCAAAAGCTTGGAGAACCACTTGGATTGCAGCAATGTCATCCTTTGTAGGGTTTAAGAAGATGGCCGCATCGTCCGCATATAGGGAGGCTCTCCATCTGGCAATGGTCGAGGGTAGCGGGGATATAGCGCCATTCTGGGTTGCTAGCTCAAGCATACGCTGCAAGGGGTCCATGGCGAGGATAAAGAGCATCGGCGAAAGAGGATCGCATTGGCGAACTCCCCTGGCGTGGTGGAAGCTTGGACCCTGCAGGCCATTGATGAGCACCCTCGAGGTGGCTGTGCGAAACAGCATGGATACCAATTTGCACCATCTTGTGCCGAAGCCAAGAGCACGCAGGACATCAAGTAGGTAGCTCCAGTTGACTGTGTCAAAAGCCTTGTGGATGTCAAGCTTCATGAAGAGCGCCGGCGTCTTTTCTCGGTGCATTTTCTTGACTGTGGCCTGAACGCACAAGAAATTGTCATGTATACTCCTTTTCTTGATGAACGCACTCTGGCAATTCGAAACCAAGGAGTTGAGGTGGGGAGCTAATCTGTTGGCAAGGAGCTTTGCAAAAATGCCCATGTTAGGAATCATCACGAACATTCTGTTAAAATGGTGCCCAAGTCTAAATATCAAAATTTGATTCTGTAAGTTAGGACGGTCCAGCCTACGGCTGTTAGACCTCCTAAGGCGCTCGTCAGCAGCGCGTCATTTGTGTTAAATTCTTCTACCTTAATTAAAATGATGCCAAAATCTTTTGCGTATTTAAGGAAAAAAGCATTCTGTTAAAAGAAGGAACCGACAGGAGCAGGAATTAAACACCAAGTCTAAAACAAAAGGAAAAGAACTCAAGTGTAGCAAAGATCTATGTGGTGATTGTCAGAGGGAGATAATTGGTGCAATAGTTGATTTGTATTGTTGAACCCCATGGGCAAACTATCTATGAGTATATTGCTTGGAGGCAAGAAGCACCATTAGAGATAAGGCAAGCCAGGATTACATGATCATAATCTACCATATTTAGAGATATCTTAATACTAACATCCCTAGTCACAACAGGAGTGGCGCAGAAAATGAGAGTGGAGAAGAAGTTGAAGGTTGTAAGCTGACATCCCCCTTGTAGTCAAATGGTTGATGTGTCGCAGATGTTGTGGCCAGAGTGCTAAAGCAAGGCGGTAGCCCTTTGTGCCGACATCGAGGTAGCCGAGCATGGGGCAAGGAGGCATGATCGAAGATGTCGTGTTAGAGATAGTCATGGTTAGCATAGTAGGCAAGGTAGCGGGTGCAAGAGGCACCGTAGTGATGATGGAGATGTGCCAAGGTAGTCATCGTGGAAGACGGCGATGTCGAGGCAGACGCAGTTAGGGCCATCGAGGACATAGATGAAAGGGTTTTTTTTGGATTTGTACCATTACAAATTTGCAAGTTTGGAAATACACCATTACAATTTGTCTATTTAGAAAACTACCATTATAATTTCAGCCCTTCCATAACTATGCCATTTTCTACACTTCTCACGTATATAGATCCATTGTCAGACACATAAAGAGATGAGTACGACGTCAAGTCCCCGCTTCCTCTCCGTTAGAAGAAGCCCGCCCACGGCGAACTGCGTGCGAGCGGAGCAGCGGCCTGTGGCATCTTTCCTGGCGGCGTCCCCATCCCCTTGTCAGCCCCATGGCCAGAGCCCACCATTGTCGTGGCCATGGACTCCCTCTTCGGGACTGAGCTCACCTGCGCCATGACCGGAGCCGAGCTTGCCTGGCGGCATCCCCATCCCTGTCCTCGCGCCATGGTTGTAGCTGAGCTCACCCAGCGATGTCCCCGTCTCCTCGCCCGTGCCATGGTCGGAGCCGAGCGCTCCCAAGGACGCCGACACCACTAGTGTGGAAGCCCTGCCGCACCTTCCACACGCCCGAGCCCAACGCCGCCATCTAGATCAAAGCAGGTATGCTGAATTGGAACGCCCCTGTTCGTTCATGTTGATGTTGTTCCTACCACGAGAACAGTTCGCCATTTCGATGAGATTATTGATTCGTCTTCACACATTTGTTAACTTCGGCGGGAGGGCTGGACCTCAACTACAACTTCCTAGAGCCCCCTTCCTGCAACATCGTAGTCCTACACCTTCCTGAAATGTCGAAGTCCTTAAACATCTTCATGCTAGCTCGTTCGTGAAACAAGTACACCGGCGCGGCCGGTCCCGTTCGTGGACGCTCTCAGACACGCGCGGAGGAGCCGGACAGGCTGGTGTCCGTGACGCGTGCTGTGCCAAGGCCCCGGTTGTTGGCCTCTGTGTAGATGTGGTGATGTCGACGCGGCCGCAACTATTGTCGTTGGCCCTGGCATTCGCCGGCCCCATCAATCTTGAGCTCGCCTGGTCGCGGCGGCTGCAGGTGTATGCCATGGACAACGCGCGAGCCGTGGAAACTAGAAACACGAGGAGGGGAAGGTTGAGATGGAGATGGCGTTTGGGCCCTGTACCACGGTGTCGACCTCCTCGCCATAGCCAGGCGAAGAAGACGTCCTCTGTCGTGAGCTCCTACTCCCCCGACGGCAGAGACGCGGTCATCGCTCGCGTACACGTTGCCCGTGATACGGCGGAGCGGGACCCAACGACATCCCAAGCGGTGGCTCGATGGCGGTAGCGAGTTCGTGCCGGTGGACACGGCGAGGTAGGAGCGAGTGCTGCCGCTCCGCTCGCACGCAACATGCGGATCCTTAACGTCCATACGTTTCCATGTATAAGTACGCTCCTGATAGTGGGTTCGTGTATACGGAAGGTACAGAATGCCATAGACTATGGATATATGAAATTATAATGGCAGCTCTCAAAATAGATGAATTTTAATGGCGTATCTCCAAACTCGAAAAAATGCAATGACGTGAATCTAAAATCCCTAGATGAAAACAGTGATGCACTTAGGCCGTCATGGACGAAGCATGCATCGGGTTTGCCAGGCTCAGGAACAATTCGTGGATGAAGGGACACGCCGGTGTTACCAATACTAGATGTTCTAGGTAGAGGGCCCCAACCATGCGTTAGCGTGTAAGGGTCTAGTAGAGAGGGTCTCGACGATGGTTGTGATGGGTTAGGAGGTGCTAATTGTAGAGAATTAGGAACACCTCACACTCATTATGGGAGTGGGTGGGTGAGGGTGGATCTCATGTATATAGTCAAGATACAACTTGGAGTACAAATTACATGATATACATGTATTGGACTATAAATATCTCTAATACTCGCTCGCAGTCACAATGGTAGGAAACTGGACATAGAGACCGGACCTAAAGTCATTGCCCCTTAGTCATGATGTCCGCGAACTGATGTGCGGAGGAGACATAGAGGACATGTACCTGCCCCACGGCAATGTGAACGAAGTGAATGTCAATCTCAATGTGCTTCGTGCGACAATGATGAAACGGATTGGCTGTCATGTAGACTGCACTAAGATTGTCGCAATAGACAACAGTCGCCAAAGGAATCGAGACATGAAGCTCCTGAAGCAACTAATGTAGCCAGCAACACTCAACAACTGTCGCAATAGCCTGATACTCTGCCTCTGCACTAGAACCGGACACGCACTAGAATAGAACACTGAAGTCTGCCGCTTTGAAGACAAGGAGGCCAAGTTGTCGCCGAGGAAGATGCAATAGCCGGAGGTAGAACGCCGGGAGTCTAGGCAGGAGTCAGAGTAGGCAGTGATGAAGGGCCGACCACTAGTACCGAAGTGAAGACCGGCGTCGAGGGTGCCCCTAACATAGTGCAAAATGCGCTTGATCAAAGTAAGTTGTGTCTCTCGCGGGTCATGCATGAAGAGGCACACATTGAATAGCATAGGCGAGGCCTAGGCAAGTTAGTGAGGTATTGTAGGGGCGTCTGGGGGCTGGCGGCATGGGAGGGTAAGAGGTAAAGTGCGTGTGGGCAACGTGAGGTGGGGTGGTCGTGCGGTCGTGGAGTCGGCCTCACACTCACTATGAGGGGTGTGGATTCATGTATAATCAAGATACAACTTGGAGTACAAGTTACATGATATACATGTACCAGAGTAACATATCTGCTTTTCATATCTTCTTCAGTTGCCCTTTCAGTCAGGCGGTCAGGCCTGCTGGCATCACTTGAATATGCACTGGAACTGGAACTTCCAAAGCAATTTCTTCCAAATGATGATGCATTCAAAACAGCAATACCAGAATCCCTTCTTCATGGAGATCTTCATTATTGCTACCTGGCACATATGGAAGCAGCGAAACAACTTTATTTTTGACAGAGGACGACCTTCTTTCTCCTCCTGGAAATGCTCCTTCTTAGACGAGGCTAGACTGCAAGCTCTTAGGATATCCGAGGACAAACGCTCTTCTTTCCTCCTTTGTTTACATCCCTTTTCTTAGTTTTCTGGTTGCCAAGAGGCTCTCTCATCCTCTTGGGTGGCTTTTGTTCTGCATGTTCTCTTGTATAGTTCTTACCCTTTTTTCTTTATAAAATCTCACAGTGGGGGTTTCCCCTGCTGTATTTTATGCTAAAAAACATATCTCTAATACTTATGCAGCCCACGATAGTCGGAGTAATATGCGTGGCGTGCTAGACGAAGAAGCAGTGCGAGAGAAGACGCTCCCACACAAATGTGAGAAGTCTGGGCCAACATGCTTGCCAGTTTGGACGCAAGGTACGTTGGCCCCGAACACGAGAAGTCTGGGCCAACACGCTTGCCAGTTTGGACACAAGGTACGGCGGTGATAGCGCTCGGTGTTGGCGACGAAGAACTCGAATAGCTTGACAAAGAACAAGTGTAGACAAGTGGCAACGAAGAATTTGAGTGTGTGCGTGAACTTCCTACCTCCTCCATTGCCAACACATACTGCGAGGAAAGTAGGTAAGGGCCTCAAGGGGTAGATTATCAAGCACATATATATCAAACCTTATTGAATGCACTATAATTCCTAGTCATGACTCGTTATTGTTTGCTTGATATGAAGTATCTGGTATCTTCCGTAGATTGTTTGAGTTTGTCCTAAAAATTCAAATGAAAAGGCTCACTAATCATTCTCTAATAAATATTTGAGGCAAAAAGCAAAGTATCCACATCGCCCATTCTATCTCAGTTGTGTTAGCTATCCAACAGCATACATTTTACAATAACCCAAAATGAAACCATCAAAGGTAAATCCTAAAAGAAAAGTTTGGGCACAAACTCTTAACAAAATGATTTCAAGACCAGCAGTACTACCACGAAGGCTGACATTTGATTAGCATAACCTCTGGTTACATATCGGTTTTGTCAGTTGCAATAACATATGCCACTAGTAATAGGAAAAAGAGATCGGTAGAGATTTAACAGACCAATATATTTGAGTAACTACAACAAATATGCATAGAGTATCAGTAAATTTACTTGTACACATCACTTTAGATATTTGCAGACCACCACAGTGCCGGAGAAACTATCTAGCGACATGGCAGGATGCTTTAGAACTTTTCCCATGTATGTCAAGTTCCTACCTCACATGAGGTTCCAAAAGCGGAATGGCTAAAGGAAATGCCAACAGCTGGCACAAAAGAAAAAATCAAACTAGAATCCAAGACACCCACCCTTCCTTTCTCTTTTGCAAAAGATATTTATAAAGAGAGCAAGGGGCATCTGCACCCTTTACTTCCTTTTTTTGGTTATAAACTCTTCGACCTTTGGTTTCCAAAGTCTTAACACCTTAACAGTGAGAGTCTTCAAACTGGTTTCCAAAGTTCTTTGGCACTTATTCAATCAGACGATCCTGACTTGCCTGAAAAAAGTGCTCTGTTTTATTCTCTATTCTACAAACTGGAGTAAATCTTATCTGAAAATGACACTGCATTTGAAGATTGGCATCAAGGCAAGCAGTGCACTAGTAGCATCCACAGACTATAAGCTAGGGCCTAGGGGCACAGCTCTGCTCAGCCCCATGAATGGCACTACATGTTACTCTCTGGATTCCAGTGCCACCCTACTATTAGACTACTGACTACACACTGAGGTACTGGACTTCAAACAGTGGTAACTGGCACTCGCCACCACCTCCAAATTAAGTTCAAAGACCATAAGAAAGTAAGAAACTATGCGATACCAGAAGAATGGGAGAAGATACGTAAGCTACGAAATTAGCTAATACCTCTATACTTTAGAAGTACAAGTCGCAAGGTTCTATGTTCATGAATTGTAATTTCAGTACTAACCTTTTCAAGCAGGAAGCTTTGGGGAGAAGTTCTCCAACGGCCAGGCCATGCGATGGATGCCATGCAGTGCAAAGCGTGGTTTACTGCCATTCTGATGCTAAGTGTCTCTGTGTGTCACGTGATAAACAGGTTCATTCTGCTAATCAAGTGGCTGAGCGTGCGCATGTATGTGAGGTATGCAAGAGTGCATCCACAGTATTGACATGCTGTGCAGATGCACCAGCACTCTGTACCACCTGTGATGCAAAGTTGCACTCTGCAAATACACTATCTCAGAGACACCAGCGAGTGCCTGTGCTGCCACTTCCAGCTGCTGCTATTCCAACCACCTCCAGTTTTGATGAGGGAAAAGCTTTTGTCATTACCCATGGTATCAAGGAGGAAGAAGAGGAAGTGGATTCTTGGCTCCTGCTCACAGAGGATTCTGATTATAGCAATTGTACCAACTCCACCGCCACTGCAAACAACAATAGAAACAAGAAAATGGGTTTTGGTGATGTAGATCAATATTTTGACCTTAGTGGATATAATCCATACTATCACAGCAACATCACCAGAAACCCAGAGGAGCAGTACATGCAAGAGCAACAGCAGATACAGAGAAGGTATCTAGAGAAGGAATGGAACGAGTGTGCAGTACCTTCACAGCTCACCATGGTATATGAGCAGCAGCAGAGTGTTTATGGAATTGGAGGGGCAAAAAACGCTGTGTCAGTCACCAGCAGCGTAAGTAATCAATTTCTATATTAATCATGAACTGATCTTATCTTAAGCACCATCGGCTCAGGTTGATCTATTTATCTTCTGAATAAACATCCAAATTGATTGAATCAATACCTTGTAAAACTTCACTGTGGGTGCAAAAGAATGCAACTCATCTGTATTCTATATTTCTATTTTGCATTAGCTTGCCTCTTAAGTTTATCTTTCTTGCTTTTAAATCTTTCAGACAAATAATTCCCTCCAGTTATCTCCCTACATTAGGATCCAAACAAGAACTAATAGTGTGTTTGCAGTTCTCCTAGGTTCTGACAAAGCCCATTAATCATGTACAAGTTCTCAACTCTGTGATATACAACATTTTAGTTATAGAGTATAAAAAGTCAAAACAATTGGATCCCTGATCAATATTATTGCATGGTATTTATCTGCATTTTATCATTCACGTATTCAGTAACTATTTGCCAATTTTATCTCAGATATCTCTTTCATCAATGGAGGCGGGTATAGTACCAGACAATACCATAGCAGGTATATCAAACCTCAATATTCTAACAACTGGTGGGGTGGACCTATTACCAGTCCGCTCGTTTCAGATGCCAGTGCATTTGAGCCCCAGGGACAGAGCAGCCAGGATCCTCAGGTACAAGGAGAAAAGGCAGGCAAGAAATTTTAATAAGACCATAAGGTACGCAACAAGAAAAGCATATGCTCAAGCACGGCCCCGGATCAAGGGTCGCTTCACCAAAATATCAGATGTAGAGCTTAAAGTGGATCTGATGTCCTCACCACCAGATCTACCCAACAGTAGCTATGGTACCGTTCCATGGTTCTGATATAACAAGAGGAAATACTATGTTCCATTTACAATCTGATAGGGTCAGCAATCATATGGTTTGCTGTGAGTGACCAGAAGCTCTAGGATATAATGAACAGTCCTTTTTTTTGGCAAACTGCTTATTTCATTGTCTTGCACTAAAGCATGGCTATTTATAGAAGGCGTTTAAAAATGCCTTTAAAAGTCATCAAAATGCCTTTAAAAACCTTTTTAGGCGTATTTAAAAATGCCGGCTATAAACTGGACTCAAAAGGTCCTTTGAGGCATTTTTTCAAAACGCCTTCCAATATCAATATATAAAGGCATTTCAGATGACTACACTTTTAATTTGTAAGTTCACTTGAAATATTCTACTGTTAGAGCATGCTCTGATAACAAAGGTGAATGGTAAAATGTATAGGGTAAGTGTACCAGCATTTCAGATGACTAGCAATAGAAGCTAGAACCATGCCAGCACTCAACTGAAAGTAAGATATCATATTCTGAATGCCATAGACTGATGATCAATCAAAACAATTAAAAAAGACTCATGGGCATAACCTATAATATGCTTCTGTGCTATCTTTCGTAAAAGTGAACATGAATTTTAGCTTAGAGAAGGTAGCATAAATTGCAATATTCTTATTGTTTCAAATAACTTTATGAGAAGTTAGCATTGATTTCAGTATTGAAAGGGCGAACTGGCCAAGGTAGAGGCAGACATGCGCACTGCTAATGTTTTCCATTAAGTTGTGTGTGTGCTATACAATGTAACCTAATTTTACATCAATAGATAATTCCCAAGTGACATCTATCGATGATGCTCACCTAGAGAAGGGCACTAATGTATTGTTACTTATCAGAACCAATACAAAAGGAAAACAGCATAATGATCTGATACTGCAGTACAGCATGATCCTTTTCACCTTCTCAATCCATCCATGTGTTCCTTTTCGCCTTTGGAACTTATGCAGCTCAATCAATCCCCATGATCCTTATCATCTTCCAGACTTTACACAGCTCAATCAATCCTCATGTTCCTCTTCACCTTCAGAATCTACATGAGGGTGGGTAACAGTGAGTCTAATGATACATAAATAAATCTGATTCTTATAGTACATGTTAGTCTTTTAGCAAGTGATAGATAATGCATGAGCCACAAGACAAATACATGCATGGCTGGAATACTAAGAGCTGATGGTATATTCAACTGTAACCAGAATTTAACTCCAAAAAATGTTTTATCCAATTTCAGCCCCATATAATAACCGAAGAATCTAAGGAAAAGGAGAACCTACCAGATCGTATATCATCCCCAACGTGTCCTCTAGACTGTATTTGCTTCACAAGCATCCGATACATTAAAACCCACCAATATATGTGTAGAACAAGTAGCGAGAAGAGAAGACTGTTGAATACATAGTAGTATATTGGCCCGTCAACTTTATGCTTCTCCTTGTCTAGAGTCAGAACAACTTCATAGCTGAAATTTAAGAATAAGTGCATAGTTTTATTATACCGAGCCCCTAAAGTATACAGACCCATGCATTAGTTACTCATCTTTACCTCGTGCTCCAGAGAATCCAGAATGGGTAATATATAAGGCGAAGGAGTACCCAAGAACTGACGAAAACAAGAAATGAAACATCTGCAAACAACTCGTGGCCACTATACTTGGAAATTTTTCCAAGCTCCAGGAACACATCAGTTGCATCATGAATGGCAAGGACAACTGAACCCACCCGAGCAAATCTGTTTAAAAAAAACATTTTCAGATGATGTTATTTTTAAAATGCAGCTGCCAGTATAAAGAAATATTCACAAACCGTCAGTGACTAAGTATTTGTTGAGAAGAAAGGTGTATGAGAATGCAACTTGACTTGGATTCAAAGATAAATAAAACAAAAATCCAGATAGCCAGTGTACCTGAATATGTAAGACAGTGCTATCAGACAAACAGTTGCTACATGATGAGTCATTGAAATACCGAAGTCTGAGCGCCTTGTTTCCCAAAACAAAAGGGCAAATATCGAGTATGTGTAAAAACCAGCAACATACATATAGACCGCCTTGAGTTTAAATCTGGGAAATAAAATAAGATTTGGTATAACTTGGTACAAATAAAATAATAAAAGGTGGCCAAAGAAGATCTTGCTCCCTCGAAAACGAGAAGATGTCTTACATACTTTATTTTTTGATCTGGCCAGATCTGATCACCTGGTCCAACCCAGAAATTTCTTGTGGTTGTGAACCAAGGCTCGTTGTATGTCACAGACAATGCCAATAGCTCCCCAGAAAGGAAATAAATGCATTTCCAAGCTGATTCTTTAAATTTCCTGATCTTTCTCTTGCCTGCGTATGTAGTAGGACCAAGCTTCTCATCCTCCTTGAAAATCAATTTCCTGGCTAACCACTACACAAAATGCTGGATGTCAGGGCTAATGCATATCCCTACCTTTAGGAAAAAGAGAATTAGTTAATCTAGAAGATGCCAAACAACTCCCATTCATTCCCATCAAGGTACAGCCACAGCTCACAAGTAATCCTCCTTTACATTCGCTTGAACAACAAGAAACAGAAAGCAGCCAAGTGTGAAATTGCGTAGATGCAACTACTTAATAAACAATTGGCATGCCTCTCAGAAGCCTAGTGTGCCGGTGCCTCTGAAAATTTTCTGCCTAATAGGCGCCTCCATAAGGAACTAAGGATAATCACTCAGATCAACATATACTTGATGATTAAGTTAAATAGGAATTTAGGTTTTGCTACTCCATGTCTCAATAGCATGTAACTTCACGAGTTACATGTTAGTGAGATAAATAGTACTAGCAAATCCTGAAATGACAATGGATTGATTAACAAATCCTCTGGATTTCCACCCGTGTTAATCATGAGCACGCAAGCGCCTGCTCACAATCCATAGTTCGTCGAAAACTCGACTCCCTTTCTTCGTACTCTATGGAATAACTGGCTCAAGCATCGCTGACAATGATAGGTAAAACAAACAAGAAATGCTGTAAAAATGAGCGGGAAAAACTACAACCTCGAATACGAAGCGGTCGAGGAAGAAACGGACGACGAGGAAGAAGACGACGAAAAAGGGAATGGCTGCGAAGTCTGGGTATGCGGGGTAGCTCTCCGCCTCCCAGTCGATCAGCGGGGGTGAGAAGGCCATCGCCGCTCGCCGGAGGGAGCCGCAGAGAGGAGCGAAGCGAAGACTTTCCTGGTGCGATTCGACGGTTCTTCACTTTTGGTCGAGTGGCGGCTGAAGGGTACTTTAATATACGAGACGGGAGAACTGAACCGGACCCTTCCTGTGGCTTTCGCCTTTCTGTGACCAAGTAAGATTTGCCAGCTGACTTGAAATTAGAATAGTTGACCCATTCTAGAAGTTTGAAACGATGAATGCGATTATTATGCTTATTACCACATAGCATAGCAGAATTATCATGATAATTTAATAATAATATATAGTATACATTCCAAATAAAGGTATTTCGTTTAGTTAGATTCCATTTGGTTTGAGGACAATAAAGAATAGGATAGATTTAACTTATTTTTTCTAGGACGAAGACGTTATTTGCATTTCGTTCAGAGGATAGAAACATCTCTATTTTGCATTTGGTATGAGGATGGAGAAGGAGAAAAATAAAATAAAATTTAGGTCCGTTATACAATCATTAAGTGAGCCCTAAATGGTAGCCTTGTGAGTCGTCTTCTTCGTTTCCCACTAAAGAAATATAACTTTTATAAAGCAAAATATCATTATCTACTTCTTTTGACATGCAAGACGTCCATCTCAATAGTCCACTATCAATCCCACTATCTATTGTTGATATTTGGTAACGCAATAAGGAAATGATCCGCAAGCGCACGGATATCGGTGAGCATTTCACCCGGGAGGTTATCCAGAGTTATCGTATTTATATTTTTACCACTGGGAGAAAGGG
>Ga0182004_10003789_pt1 | contig 12084 bp, 9 predicted proteins | sample Sormic07211540_1_FD_120479 | JGI IMG/M metagenome (GOLD analysis project Ga0182004, IMG submission 120479) | Endophyte microbial communities from Sorghum bicolor roots, Mead, Nebraska, USA - 072115-40_1 MetaG | ecosystem: Host-associated > Plants > Roots > Unclassified | place: USA: Nebraska... | reverse complement strand
TTATTCTTGATCCTTTAGGTCGGTGGAGCATAATCCGCGAGATTGAGCGTGATTGGCCACAGGAGGTGGGCGGGCGCCCAGTAGGACAGGGCAGGCGCCCTGTCTCTGGCCCCGATTCGCCTCCGCTTCGGTCTCGTGGCTTCTGGAGTCTTCTAGATGTAAGATAATTGCGCGACACGTTAATATCTTTACGTAATCCCGACGTGTGGGCCTTTGTTCCTTATTTCCTGATAACCCCCTGCAGAAATAGACAAACACCAAAACTCGTGGAGTTTTGTCAGATAAAACCCTAAGTCTCGATGTTGATTTCATTTGGATCCTTTTCTTTGTTTATTTGATAGTTAAATTTGATACTTAAGGACCGTCAACAAGCAACATTTTTGCGGAAGAAGAAAAGATGTAGCCTATTCGCTTGAGCTTATCTACTGAATCTGAATCTGCTAGTCATTTAGTGTGTTGTGAGATTTAGAATGCCTCAACTTTTTGTGTCGACTTGGTGCAGAATCTTAAGCTAAAACCGCTACTTCTGCTGGCTTGGGTTGGCTATGTCCTTATAAGCTATACCAAATAGACCCTGTCTATGTTCACTTTTCTTTGGCACCATCAAGCTTTAGACACTTTGGCACCTGAAGTAGCGGTTTAGACCAAGTAAAACATTGCTAGTGTAAATAGAATCTCCTTTCATGAAAAGTAAAACATTACTAGCGGTTTAAACACTTTGGCACCTGAAACTAAAAGTGTTGTTCGCTGATTTATTGGGATTGGGGTTGGCCATGTCTAGCTCGATGGTGCACACAACACCATCGAGATTTAGACCCTTTCAACATTGGGTATTAGCTTGAAGTTGAGAAACTGTTTTCGCCCATTCTATCTATATCTTCATCAAGAATTCTCATCAACAGACAGCCCAAATAGAATATCAAGCATGCACATGGATTGTGGCAGGGAGACCTATTGTCCCCTCTGCTTTTCATCCTTGCAATGGACCCACTCCAACATATCATTGATTGGTGGCCTATGGGGAGTGTTACAACCGGTTCTTCCAAGAGCTAGAAATCTAATATGCTTGCTTTATGCATATGATACAACCATCTTTGCAAATCCAAAATACTACTGAACTCAGCTGCATACAATTTATTTTAGAATTTCCAAGGAATGCTCAGGGATAAAAATGTATATGTGAATAACCAAATATTCCCGATTAAATGGACAATGACTTGATCACTCCACTCATCAAAAATTTCCTTGGTAAGATCAGTAGCTTCCCCAAAAAATATTTTGGCCTCCCTCTCCACACACCTGGAAGCTTTGTAAGGTAGATGTGTAGCCAACAGAAAAAAATCAAGGCACCTCTCCATGTCTAGCCATGAAACACTTGTGAAGATGGTCCTTTCATCATAGCCTATCTACCATCTAATAGTCTTCCCAACGCAAAAGTGGCTTATCAAAAAGATTGTCTACATAAGGAGAAGTTCCGTATGGTGCATACTGCAGAGAAACTCTAGATAAAAGGATAAGGATCAACCTCTAGTCAATTGGCTCATAACCTGTCCCCCAAAAGAAAAGGATGGTCTTGGCATAACTGACCTAGAGCGTTTCGCAAGAGCCCTATGACCTAGATGATTGTGGTTCCATTAAAAGCAAAAAGATAGAGCATGAAACAATCTTGAAGTGCCATGTGACAATCAGAACTGAGCCCTCTTCAATGCATCAACAATAATAATAAGGTAAGAAGACAAGACTATCCTTTTTTGGTCCTCTTCCTTGATCAATGGAAAATCAGTAGAGGATGAGATTTGATGAAGCTAGACTGAAGATGGAGAATATAGGACGCAAAATGCTTATGAAATTCAATTTGAAGGAACCTTTAGTAAAATCAAAATCATGAGGATTTGGAAAGCTAAAATAGAACCGAAATGTCATTGCTTTGCATGGATTTTACTCTGTAAAAAGGTCCTTGTGGCCAATAACCTAACAAGTGGTGATGGCTCGATTATTTGATCTACAAGCTTTGCAGATCTAACCTGGAAACCATCATCTAACAAAACACACGACAAATCTCTTGCCTTTCTAAAAAACAAATATTAGCATGCATCTTCTGATGCTAATTGGTGTGCACCATAGTGGATGTCTCAAATCGTATGGCATCATCTATAAGGATGCTTCAATTGTACATGTGCATGATGACATAAATGCTCCACAAATTCGTAGTGTGATCTTTACTTATAGCAATACTAAAAAAATTGTATAGTTGGCTTCATCATTTGAAACATGGCAAGGATGTCCAATATGAGTATGTCACATAACATATGGCCTAACCACTTTAAGCAAAGTACACTAACCAAAACAAGACTGTTGATCTCATGGATCACTAGATTAAGGGGAACATCTGTTCTGGTTCCCCATTAGAACAATTTTAGATCTAATATATGTATAGCACCCTACACTAAAGGATCAAATTCCATGGACATGCAACTAAATCTTCAAAACTTTCAATGGATAAAATGAAAAATCATAGCTCAAAATCATTTAAAACTTTTGGCTCAAGTTAAAAACTTTCAATTTTAAACTCACCATGCACTTGTCCAAGCCAACTGCGTTTGTGAACTAGAGAGGCTCATCCATGGTATGGTGAGATGATTCATTCCACCATGCTTGCTTGTGACTCGATGGGATACAAAATAGAAACAACTTATTGTCATAGATAGGTGGGGAAAGGAGACGGGTTGAGCAAATTATGGAAGCAGGTTGAGATATAGGGATGGAGAGGAAAGAGTTATATATGAGTAGAGAGGATTATTGCGCAAGCATTATTGCAAGGGTGAGGAGTCCCTTGCTGCCCAAACCAAGGGCAAATCTAGCTAAGTATAATATATCCGTTCTTAGTAACACACATCCATAATGAAGTAACACACGTCCTTGGTGCATAACATTATGCTTGTTCAGTAATATAAAGACATACTAATTTCTCTATTTTTGTGCGAGAATATGCTAATTGGCTTGATGCGCCATAGTGAGGTAACTTCGACAGAATAAATGTGACTATTGTTGTTGCATTGCGCGATGCATGTTTTATATAACGACATACTCATCTGTCCAATTTTGCGTGGGGATCTAGTAATCATTGTTAGCACTTGTAAAGTACATCCATAACGAAGCGACTTTGGAAAAAAATAAATGTGGATATCATTGATGCATTACGTCATTCAGTTATATAACACGACATACTACTCATTTTTCTTTGTTTATGTGTGGGAATCTAGTAATGAACGTTGTTAGTACTTGTAAGGCCAGTGAAATTACACACATCCAGTACGAAGCAACTTCGACAAAAATAACCTTGAATAGTGTTCATATGCGTGAAATTATTGTCATTCATTTGTATAATGCCACACTCATATTTCTCTATGACTATATGATGCAATCATATATTCTAGCCGTTCAATTAATGCGAGAATTGAAATTTAGAATTATGCCAGTGGAATGGTCTTGAGAACTGTAAGTTTTAGATGTGACGTCGGAATGTACATATTAAACCTCGAATAGGAAATACGAAACATCAAGTTTTAGTGATTGCCACATGACAAGGGGAATCACAAAAATCCCATTATTCTTTCAATTCAAAGAGATACATACAAAATATGTACATATAGACATTTGACCGCACAGTTGATTTTGAATCACCATGGTAATATATGGAGTAATAACGGACACACAAAAAAAGGTGTCCATGTTATTTATTCTTAGGCAGGCATTGAAACCAGTCTACTACTGTGCCCTTCTCACTGACTAGTGGGCCCAGGCAAATAATATAATGGGCGCGCGCCCTGTTCCAGGGAGACGGTTTCTGTCAGTGGCCACCACTCACAAATCACACCCTCGCATGAACCCAGCACTGGCTGACATCCGGTCCCAACACTATCCCTACCCCACTGTCAGTGAGTTGTTCTACAAGTTACCAGCGTCGGTAGTGGCCGCAGGCTTCAGTGTGACGACGTCCAGGGCTGCTACTGCTAGAGACAACGCACACTGTGGCTGGCTGGCTAGGGCGTTCCTGCATTGCTTCCTCGCTTTCCATCTCTATTTCCTGCCGGGACCGGGACCAGCAGCAGATCGTCCGCACGCAAACACACCACTGCCCGCAGTCGTCCGTGGCTCACGAGTCCAGCGCGCGGCGGCCGCCACCACCACCACCACCATCACCAGCGACGACGACGAGCGACGAGCGCGAGAGCCATGGCGCAGGTGAGCATCGTGACGGCGGCGAGGAGGGCGGACGCGCTGAACCCTGACGCCAGGGAGTTCCTCCCGTGGTGGCGCCTTGGGGGCAGCAGGAAGCAGCTCTCGGTCGACGCGCCAGAGTTCATCCCCACCAGCTGGGGGAAAGCGGCGGCGGCCGCCGCCGCCCGCGGTGTGGTCATAGCCCGCCCAAACAACTCCGGCACGGGGAGAGCAGCGGTAAGCACGTACGCGCACGCATGACCGCTTGATTGCCTTCGTCGCTTTGCTTGTTTCCTAGATCTATCTTGCTCGCGTCGTCTTCCTCATCGCTTCCTTGCTGGTTTCATTTCCTCTGCGCGCTGATTAATTCGATCGATCGATCGATCCAGCTGTTTTCTTCTTTTGGTGCTTTCTACGCTTTCCTTTTCTGGGTGGATCACCATATTCATATATCACTCTTCCGATCCGATCGGGGGATTCAGATTCAGGCCCGTCGTTCTTTAGCTAGCGTTGGCGGCAGAATTCAAGGGGGCTCGAGCTCGAATGCTCGATCTTGTTGCTTCCTGCTTCTGAGTCCCTCTTCTTCTCTAGGGCAGTACCAGTAGTAGGGCTACACTTGTTTCGTTCTATGGAGGAAAGTCTTTAGGGTTTCCCTTTGGCACGAAGCTGAGGTTGGGCACAAAGATATGTTCCTGGCTGCTGCATCTCTGAATTCTGATACATTTTGCCTGGTTACTAGATTGTTTCTCAAAATTATTATTACTTTGTGCTTGGTTCCTCTCGCTTTTTATTTCCCCTTGCTTCTGACACGGACTTGTTGATCCCCAGATTTCCATAATTCCATTTAGACTAAACATGATCTGTGAATCTGTCCAACATATATAGGAAGGTAGCGCACAGGTTCCAGACTCTCCAGGCCTCCGGCACAAAGCAAGATAGCGCACTGCAGGCTCTCTCGGTCCTCAGAGCCCCTGCCTGACAAATGGAAGATATACCGTGCCACTGTGCCAGCCGCAGCCACACTCAATTCTCCTGATCCTCTCTCGATCTAAGTGCATTGTTGGCTATCAATGTTTCTCTTCCATCATTTCAAAAGAAACTACCGACTTGTCCAAAAAAAACTACCTTCATCAGAAAGCCTGTACAAATTATCCAGGAGCTCTTCCCAGTACCAGAACAAGTTTATGTTCTCTCTCGCTCGACTTCCTGTACAAATTCCAGGAGTTAAGCTAGCTAGAGACTTTTTGGTTCCAAAGAGCAATATTCTCTTGGCTTATTCGATTTTCTTGTGAGTTCTCTCCACATAACACGGGTTATATATCCATACCACCTATTATTAGTGGCAGAGAGGGTTCGTAAAACTAAAGAGCCCAATTGCGATGGATTCTCTCAGCCCTGGCTCGAGAGGACCTGGAGCTGGCTTCCAGTTTATTTTTGAGGGAGAGGTAGGGGAAAAAAAGGCTCCATGTACAAATGCACAAGATTCTCAGGAGCCATTTAATTTTGGAGGAGAAACCCTACCTCTCTCAAACAGTGCCTAATAAGAGGACTATCTGTATGGCGGAACGGTTGGATTAGTCCTTCATTCGTTGTGTGTATAGGTGAAATTTTACCAAAGTTAAATAGAAAGGGCGTCCCTCACCTCTTGTGCTAATTTATGGGTTCAGAACGAATCATCCCTAGAGATCTGAGACTATCTCACAATCTCATCTTAAATTCTTAATTCCAGTACACTCTCGGATGGTGTAGGTCCAAGACCGGTGGGTGCTTGTAATGGGACGCAGAGTGAGACACCGATATTTGGTTTGTGTGTGTGTGTGTGTGGGGGGGGGGGGGACTGTTGAATTTGTGTAGCATATAATTCTTATCTTACAAAATCTGTTTATTCTCTATTACATAAGTAACATGTTATGGTTCATCTATATTATTATCATTACAGATCTCACACAATTTTTTTTTCAAAAAATATATATTCAACCTAGAACCATTATTTCATCATTAGAATAATGTTACTAGTTAATATAAGAACTTGGAATTTACTTTGTCCTAGTTCTAATTATTAATTTTTAATAGTTTCTGGTAGACATTTCTCAGTTTTGTTGTATGCAATATTTGTGTTACTTGATTAAACGTAATTGTTGAGTTCATCAACTTTGGGGGTAAATTGTATGAGTATGCTTGGGAAATATAAGAAAAAATACTCAAAAACAAAGATTAATGATGCTGCTCTATAACACAAAGCTTATTACTGTGCAAGAAAAACTATGAAGCTTTGCACATTAGTATCTTATAAAAGGGCTTTCAAAGGAAGTACAAATGCAATTTTCTGAGGATACATGTCCTTCTCTGGCATCACTTTTTTTTTTCTTACCAAGCATTCATAAATAAAATGACATACAAGTGTCCATTATCTTCATCTAGGCTAAAACTCAAGGGGCATCTTCTGTTGAGAGAAATACCTTGATGTCTTGTATTTTACAGGGTAGGGAGAGGCTGTTGTTATGAGGAACTTGCATTTTCTGAGGGCATACTAGCTTCCAGATTTTGGATCACTCAATATATACAAGGAATTGTGTCCAGTGTTGAACAGTAGTAATAGTAGTATTGCTCTAGCCTTTGACATATGTCTTCCAGTTTCGGTTCTTTATTATCTTTTTTTCTAAAGAACTATGCAGTCCTAATCAGTTCCAAATTGTGTCCTCCTTATGTGGATTTCAGTATTATCACATAGGATGATTTTATGATATACCAATCTAGAAAGATACATCTTTGTCGCCTTTTATTGAATGCTTCTTTATCTTATGTGATCATAAATTATATTTTTACAGAGAAGACCCGCAAGCAATAGTCGGCAGGATGCAAACTCACCACGGAATGCATTTTTCAAGTCTCACAGGTCTCAATGGGATGAAACTGTGAAAAGAACAATCTTTGTCAAATATATTGATCACACTGTAAGTCTCTAGTAGCAAGTTGAGTATTATAAATATATGTTTTGGTATACTTTTAGTCAATTTAATATGTTTGTCATTCTTGTCTTTGGTTCAGGTCACCGAGGAAACGCTGGCTTGTATGTTTCGGTTATTTGGGACTGTATGTCCTTTTCACCTATATGCTTTCTCTTTGATATGTTTAGTTATTAGCTTGTATGCATATTCTTTGTTGCAATGTGCTACATATATATCTGCAGGTAGAGAAATAACTTTCCCTACATGATATCATCTCAAGTTGCATTTGCGTAATAAATGAGTTAAGACATAAATAATAGTTTATTATGGCTTGTTTGTCATTTTTTAGAGTTACATTGTTTGGAATCGTAAGATGAATGCAAGCACAAGGTGCTGCTTTTTTTTTCTACATATCAAAGAGATAGATGTGGAGTTTCTGGTGCCATGGGAATTAGTACAAAAATATTTCAATCCACTCAAATTTCTTTTTCAATCAACAAGCATTGTTTCTATGAGACAATATATAGATATGATGAAATCATGCCAAGCATCATCTTTTGTTTAAGGTGTTCTATATTGGCCTATTTGATCAAATTAATTGCTATAGCTTGTCGACTTAAGACTGAAGTTATCATTTTAATTTGTGTTCACGTATGTTAGCTAAGCACTTCATTTTATACTGTGCATGAATAATGCTGAAATAGGTGTTTGGTGGTAGTGTGTGTGTGTGGGGTGGGGGGTGGGGGGGGGGGATTCACCAGAGTAAAATCGACCTTTGATTTACATACGAAAGGGTTCTTTTTGTCGTTTATCCAATGCACAATTATTTGGCAGACACAATAATTTTATTTTGCATGGAAGCATCAAGTTATAATCTTAGCAATAGAAATATTTGGATTGCAGATGCATGTATTCAAAGCATTTTTGTCACATTGGCACATTTGAGCACAGTTTGATTAACTCAAAATTTACAAAGCCAAAAGTGTATAATCCGGAAGAGGGCAGGCATAGCCATTATGCAGGACAATATGATGACATTGATGAGAACCATATATTTGCTGCCATAAATATGTAGTAAACAAGGACCGTATCGGATAAGACACATTAAAGATTAAATCCTTTTTGTATTATTTCATGATGTGTTTTCCATTGCATTTTTTCTGGCCATCACTTACATTAAAACTCTGAGAGGATTGTTTATGATGCTTATTAGTTTCCATGGTATCAAAGGAAGCCACCGAGTAGTACTTTAAGAAAGAGAATTAATATGCAATCAGTATTATTATTATTGACCACACAGAAGTTGTAAAATATGGAGAATTTGTGTCCCCTGTACATCTCATGACAGAATACTATACATGTTTTGCCAACAGGTGGTGGATTGCCGCATTTGTGGACACCCTACTTCTGGTGGTCTCAGGTTTGGATTTGTAGAGCTTCGACACGAAGGTTAGTTACCCATTTCTGACTCAAAATTTGTCATAATTTGGTATTATTCATAAAAAGTATCAATCTTTGGTTAGCACAAACAATTTATTTGTAAAGCAAAATCCAGAAGTCATAATGTTTCGAAACGTTTCAGACGAAGCACTTGCGTCATTAGATCTTGATGGATCCATTATTGGCATATCTGCTGTGAGCGTTTCACGCTCAAGGACTGCAATCTGCCCTATTAACCCCAAGTTCCTTCCTCAGGTTAGTCATAAGGTTTTCTTGCCAAGCTTCGATTTACACCCTAAAGATGTTGCAATGCCTAATAATGTACGGATCGATAATGTTACTTGTTTTACTCTTCTGTATGTATAGTCTGAAGCCGAGTGGGAGACGTGCTTGAGGACTATATATTGCACCAGTATCAGCAAAATTGTATGTATGCTAGATTTTCATTAGTTTCACCTAAATTAGGATTCACATGCCCATTATTTTTATCTTCAATTCTTATATTTACTTATTCCTTGTTAATTTTTACAGGTCACAAGTAGTAATCTGAAAGCTTTTTGTGAGGCGTATTTTGGCAAGGCACAGCAATTCGTTACCTCATTTATCAATTCTGCAAATGCCACGTACCCTTTCTGTGTTTATCTTCAAGGATTATACAAATGAATTATTTAGAATCTATATTTCAATGCATCACAGGTTTGCCGCCTTAAGCTTCTGGATAATGGAGAGCGCTCCACAAACATAGCTTTTATTGAGTTTGCTGAGGTACCTAATATAGTCTCAAAGTTCATCTCAGTTAAACTTTTTTCTGCACCGAATTTACTTTATGAACTAATGACAATAGTACAACCTACATGACTCGCTTATGGGTTTCTGTTTGTATTCTTTACTCAGTTTGTTTCCTATGCTCTCTGCTGTGAGCCAGTATGCTATGATTATGTATGGATCCTTTTTAAAATTGTTTATAGTCATTATAATATGAGATTAATCAAGATACAACTGATGTTAGTTTGTTACCATGCATCCACACCAATAGTTTAATATTATAAGCTATTAAACACCTCCCAACACCTCCGACCCATTAAAACTTGCAGATATAAATGATTTTCTTCCTGAGTCATTTTGGTTCCTCTACGTGCATATATGTAAGACTATAATTAGCGTTGGTGCAAATTTCCTACATGCGTGTTTTAACTACCAGGTTGATGATTTTTCAACATGTGTTTTAACTACAGGTTGATGGTGCTATTGCTGCTCTTATGTCCGGCGGCATTTACGTGGATGGCATTCCTATCAGGTTTTGCTCCTCTAGCTACCTTTCATGTTTTTGCTTTGTTTCTCCTTAGGAACACATTCACACTGCTATTGCATATGTGCCAGATTGTTGATTGGCTATTCTGTGCTACTTGCTGGTTTTTGCAGGATGTGCCCATCCAAGAGCCCAATAAGGAACTATTGCTTTGGGAGCCCAACTGCGCTGGAAGGGACGACCATTGGTGGATACTGTAGCTATTAAGCTGGAGTGCGGAAACTGTTACCAGAGGGTGGCATATAGTAGCTCCACCATGGTGTGTTATCTACTGATTATCAGTTGCGTGTGGTTGACTCATGAGTCATGTGCACTCTTTAGACTTTTGGTTTAACTTAATACCCAGAAAGAGGAACAATATTTCAGAACATTATCATATATACTATATATATGTATATACTAAAACATCTAGCTATGGAAAGGTCTAACCATTGTTTTAAATAATGGTCTACTAGGGTGCCTACTTGAACTAGTTAGGTGGCCTCGGCAAAACACTCCTCAGGTTATGAGTTCGACTTCTCGTGAGATTAAACTTCTGGCTGGAGTTACATTTGTCCTATGACCAAAGCACATGTCAAAAGACCAAACCCGATTCTCACTGGACAATGGTGCCCCAGAGTGTCAGGGTGGGCAAGATTCGAGGGTTTTCTTGGCCTATGTGAGATGTGAGAAGGTCTTCTCTCTTACAGCAATGCCCAAGGGTGGCTTTACCCCTGCAGGTGAAGTATTTTAGTGGTGCTATAGCAGCTCTGGGAGAGGTGCCGCTATGACCACTAGAGACGAAAGTGCAGCCTATAGTGGGTAGTAGCAGGCTATAATGACACTATTAGTGGTTTGAGAAGGGTAGAGCAAAATGAAACTCAATTTCCGTAGCAGCTAGCTATAGGCCTCATGAACCAGTTCCTTGGCGGTTTATTTGGCCTCCATGAAATTAGGGTAACATCAAATTTGCTAAATCAGCAAGATATAACTTTGATGACTGATGAATAAATGGACCTATACTCACTAAGGCCATAGTTGCCCCCCCCCCAAAGTTAGGAGTGGGCTGGGATGACTGGTTGAGAGATGATCCAACCCGAGGTCCCTCATCAACTTGGCGCACGAGGTTTAGATGGATAAGCATGTAAAAGAACATAAAGATATGATTGTAGTTGGTTAGGTAACATAATCACTGATTATCATGTAGACCAACATGTCATGTTATATGTGAAGGTCAAAATTTTAGTCGACATGGATGCTTCGAGTTACATGGATGTCCTGGTCAAGATGGCAAGGAAGTATGGTAAGAACTTCAGGGAAAAAGGTTTAACAATAGGGTTAGTTTTAGCCGGTCAAGGTGATTAGAGGATGTGAAATAGCTAGATTGATAGGATAGATAGTTGTACTATTATGAGAAAAAACTTGCATTACAATAGACATGTGTCACTTGTGTGGTCTAACAAATTAATTACATTTAGAATTGAGTGCCAATTTGAAAAGTAAAGCACAAACCTTTCAAAATGTTTTTTTAAAATACTAAGGACGACTAAAGGTGATGATCATCTTATAGGAGTTCAACTTGAGTTAGCAGATTTGAAAAGTTTTAATAGTGGAAGTCCGTACTCCAATGCATCACCAGAGTGCATGCACCGGAGTCAAATAGTAACCGAGTTAGTGGCACCAAATTTCAAAAGCATGGCTGGAGCTTTGCATAGGAGAATCTAATAAGGGTTTTTTTTTTCTTACTGAAAACCTATAGAAATCACTGGTTCTCTACATATTGCCGAACTAAAGAGATGTACCAGAGTTTCAACATAGTACACGAGTTTGAGAGTCAAGGAAGCAAAGCACACCGGAGCTTTTTGGTGCCACACCGAAAAATAATGCTTGACACTGCTGCTACAGAAACTTTAACCGAGACGGGCGAAATGAGTTAACCCAGGCAGGCAAAACGTCTGCCACTATCTAAAGGTCATGGTTAATCATTACTTATCGTGGTGAGTGTTGGGTATTTTAAACGCAAACAGAAAAATCCGCAAGCGTACGGATACCGATGTAGCTTTTACCCGAAAGTATTCCAGAGTATCGATTTTCCACAGAGAACGTGAGTGTACTAATTAAGATCCAAGATCGCCCAAGGATAACTATATAATTATTTTTGGTGGGAAGAGAGGAAGTTTCCTAAGA
>Ga0182004_10003788_pt1 | contig 12086 bp, 11 predicted proteins | sample Sormic07211540_1_FD_120479 | JGI IMG/M metagenome (GOLD analysis project Ga0182004, IMG submission 120479) | Endophyte microbial communities from Sorghum bicolor roots, Mead, Nebraska, USA - 072115-40_1 MetaG | ecosystem: Host-associated > Plants > Roots > Unclassified | place: USA: Nebraska... | reverse complement strand
ATATATATATATATATATATATATATATATATATATATATATATATATATATATATATATATATATATATATATATATATATATATATATATATACGTAGCTGTAGTTTCTATAATCCAATTATGATAAAATTTTTATAGTGGGCTAATTATTGTATGATTGAACTGTAGTAAAACTGTCATGCTCACTAGATCATCTATAGCTTAGTTATAAATTTATTTATATTTAACAAGCATAAACCTAAATAAAATCTATAACTAAGTTATACATGATCCAATGAGTATAAATTTTTTACTACAATTCAAGCATATAATAATTAGCCCACTATAAAAATTTCAACATAGTTGAACCATAGAAACTGTAGTTATGAATTAATTTTAGAAAAGCATAGATATAAAGGTATAGAAAAAAATTGTACTAAAGCATATTGTGTTATATGTTTACTATGTAAATTACTCATGTGAAGTCCAATAGAATTGGATTTTCTATTTTATGATTTTTCTGTGATTTACTATGGTTTTTTAATTATTTAGTCAAAATAAATAAAAAATAAAAAAAGACAAAACTACCTTTAGTACGTATAACTGGGTTAGGGAGGTACGATAAATGGTTTTAAACCGGTTTTAGAGTTCAGAAAGAAAAACATGAGGTTCACGAAAATTGAGGAAGGTAATGTGGTTTTTTTCTCGTTATAGTAGTATACAAACTGCTGTTGCTGGTTTTGTTCCACAAAAGTGACACCAGGGCCCTGCTAAGATTTGGCCCAACCAAATTTGAGCCCAATTGGTAAATCTGTTCTCGGGTCATGTCTTCGTGGACCTTACCGGCTGCACACTTTGGCGTTCTTCCCTACGATGGTACGAAACACATCATGGAGGAGGTGGTCTCTAACTTCCCTGTACATCTGCATATAAACGTTACTCCTTCATCCTCTCTGTTGCTACATGCTCAATTATTAGTTGCTCTAAATACTAGATATCACATGTAATTTACGAGACGAATCTTTTAAGCCTAGTTATTCTATAATTGGACAATAATTATCAAATACAAATGAAAGTGCTACCGTAGCATTTTATAAAATTTTTCAGGAAGTAAACAAAGCCCTAGTCAATCCGTGAACAGTTGTCCTGATTTGGACATTTAGAATTTAGGAGGAAGAAACTAAACATGCAAGTCCGTTGGTACCACCTAGCAAGCCAAAAAAAGGAGTGTTTTGCAAAAGAATTTTTGAACAGTTGTGCACGTGGAAACTCTCTAGCGAGCATAGCTAAAAACGAAAGATGAAAGATTTTGCCAAAAAATGAGATAGAATTTGTTGATTCTCGGATACGAAGATATCAAGTATGATACATCAAACTAGAATGTCCAGAGACTGTTGTGTGGCATTTGAAAGGTTTTCCTAGTTATATTCTTTTAGTAGATAAATCTCTTAAGAAATTGGAGGGCCTAGTATATTACTAGGCCTAGTGCTAAAAAAACTATTTTCATACGTCAGTTATGACTTCGTTGCATGCTTTTGCTGGTAGAGGTTTGGTTGGACACTGCCTCTAGTGGTTGGAACAAACATTGCTGGTGACGGGTGAGAGGGAGCCACACATCACTCCAAGCTTTAGGTCAACCAGACTACATGTCCTCCGTCCTCACTCACGGCCTATGGCCAGAGGCCTCTCCAGTTCTCAGCAGAACGTATGAATACGTTTCCAAAGGAGATGCGTAGTCTTAAAAAAACAGTCCTCTCTGAAAGAAGACAAACAATTCTGCGCACGTTGGCGAACTGTGAGCATGCGTCTTGGTTTGGCTCACGCATCTTCAGAGAAAATGAGACTGTGGCACCAAAATGGCTCACGGCTATTGCTAGTCTCTGATATCTTTTCATCAATGAACTTTCAGCCTTTCACGAATATCCAGTGCTAGGAATTCAAGAATCCATCTATTGCTAGATAGTTTTTTTTTTCTTTGATTTTTTTTCTTGTGCTGGCAAGTATCTATCAAAACCATGCTGGCAGCATGGAGGAGGGAACAACAAATTCAAAACTGGTAGCCAAAGCAAGCTCAAAATGAATTCATTATTGTTTACTCCCTGTGCCTGTTCATGCAACTGGGACTTCAATGGCGGCTTGCGGTAAGACCACGTCATGTCCGGCAAAATCATTGAGCAAAATGGCCGCGTGTATTTCCGTCATGGCCAGTCTGTTGCTAATGAGCAGGGAGCAACCCGTACTGTTCATCATCCATGCGCCATACTCCTATGCTATTATATGGTCTTCCTATAAAATTATTGGAGGCGGCTTGAAGAAGTCCTTGGAACGTGATACAACGGCCACTAGTGTACGAACGAACTAGGAACTGAAAAGGCAATGGCGTCAATAAGTTCGCTGCATTGAGCTGTAAGCTGTTAGCTATCAGCCTTTGTTTTTTTGAATGAAAAGTTAAGCTATCAGCCTACCACAAGTCCACAAGGGAGATGCTACCATATGGTCTGATGGGTGTGTACAGCAAAGCTTGAGGTGCAGTCACACAAGGCACGTTGACGTCTCAGCTAGAGCCTAATTAGTGAGCACGTTATTATCTTCTGCAGCCGACAGGGCTTTTCTGCTCGGGATGGGACGAGTGGACATATCAATTATCATGCAGAGAAGTTTAGTGCTCCAAGTTTTGCATAAACTGCTACTGGTTGATCTATCATGTAACGTGACATTAACATGTCAACACACACCAACATGACATTTTTAGGAAATTAAGTAGGACAGAACTGACCAGCGAGAAAAGAGAAGGAATCTAAAGGAGTTCCATTGAATAGTACTTTCGATTAGTCTGACGAGTGTTGCTAAAACTGGCGTGTGGTAGAGCTGAGAGCATGGACATGTCCACAATTGTATGCTTTCGTGGTCCGAGTGAGTATTGAGTATTTTCGATTTGTCTAGTGTCACTACAACTGGTGTGTGGCAGAGTTGAAAGCATGAACATATCTATTGTTTGAAAAGTCATGGCTGAAAGTATTATTCGCTGATTTATTGTGAGAGAAAAACACTGTTAATTGACAGAAGTACTTTCGATTTTGAGTGTCACTAAAACTGTGTGTGTGGCAGAGCTTGAGAGGGGCATGTCCAGTAGCTTGTGCCTTGTGGTGGAGTTTCTCCTGCTACCGAATCTTGACAAAGCCAGGAATCTAATTTCTTGACAAAGGCAGGTACATAACATATTTCCGACGTGGTAGGTAAAGGATAACGAAAACATCCAATCATCCTTGGGAGTTGATCGATTCAACGAACAGTGGTTGGCCACCAGCAAAAAGCAGGAGAACCACCCGCCAGCAGGCACAGCCCAACTACTCTCACACATGGACATGAGCAGCCATGGCTGTCTCTTGCACTCTTCTGCATCACGCTGTCCTTGTTTCAGAAACAGACAGCCATCGTCAGCGAGTCCGACTCGAGCACTGTACATGACATGACAGGAGAACGACGAACGAACGAACATGGCACTATTCTACTCAGGCTTTATTGTCAAGGAAAGAACTTCTCATGCACAGCACCATTGTAGAACAAAATAATTTACTTTATCCCCCAACTTACAAGTTAAAACCATCAAAAGTTTCAGTAGCTGCAACAGCCAAGAACATGCGCATTGCAGGCCATGGCGTCGCAGCTGCGGGAAGAACACAACAACATTCACATGAACTTTAGCTACTAGTAGTACAAGGCAACGGTAAATATAGAGAGTATCTTCTGCTAGTCTGGTTGTAAAAACTTCACAATGATCTTGAAACGCTCTGTCTTGAGCCGCTGTACTTTGGTTTTTCTTCGATCTGTATACCTTGATCTTCTCTGCTCTTGCGCACTGCCAGGCGCAGCTCAGCAGAGCGGCAGTGGCTCGCCGTTCCACTCCTTGAGGCACTCGAGCAGCGGGTCGACGTGCTTGCGCTGGTTGATGGCCACCAGCACCTTGTTCAGCTCCTCGCCGGGCGACCTCGTCTTCTCGCCGGTCAGGTACTGGGTGCCGACCTCCTCGCGCACGAACCGGTACAGCGGGTAGGACCGGCACTCCTTGATCCTGTTGGGCACCAGAGGGTTGCCGCTCTCCACGGCGGCGCGCGCGGCCTCCACCTCCTTGGGCAGCGCGGCGCGGACCTGCTGCTCGAACTCGGCCACCTTGGCGAAGATGGACGTCTCCACGACGCGCTCGGCGTCGCCGTTGGCCAGCGCGTGCTCGATCAGCACCGCGCGGAGCTTCTGCATCAGCGGGTAGTTGGGGCTGCACGGGTCGTCCGCGTACGCGAACACCGCCTCCCGGTCGATCGCCGTCTGCAGGTCCTTCTCGCAGAAGCGCGCGTTGTGGAGCCCGCCCCTGGCGTTCAGGCTCAGCGACTTCTTGGCCACCTGCGTCACGCAGTTCTTCACCGCGGCCTTCACGTTCTCCTCGATGTGGCGGAGGTCGATGGCCTGGCACAGCGCGATCAGGAACGTGGACGTCATGAGCTTCAGGATGTCGATGGCCTCGGCGGTCTTCCTGGAGGAGATGAGGCCCAGGGAGTTCACGTCCTGGTTGTGCTGCTCCGCGCTCTGGACGTGGTTCGTCACCGGGTTGCCCAGGAACTGGAGCTCAGAGCAGTAGGAGGCCATGGCGATCTCGGCGCCCTTGAAACCGTAGTCCAAGCTCGGGTTGCGCCCACCAGACAGGTTGGAGGGAAGGCCGTTGTTGTAGTAGTCGTTCACCAGCTCGGAGAACTGCGCGAACATGAGCTTGCCGATGGCGGCGAGCGCGAGACGGGTGTTGTCCATGGACACACCAATGGGAGTGCCCTGGAAGTTGCCGCCGTGGAGCGCCTTGCCACGGGACACGTCGATGAGCGGGTTGTCGTTGACGGAGTTGATCTCGCGCTCGATGGACTTGGTGGCGAAGCGGATGACTTCGATCTGCGGGCCGAGCCACTGCGGCGACGTGCGGAGCGCGTATCTGTCCTGCTTCGGCTTCATCAGCGGGTCGAGCTCGCCGAGCTTCTTCGCCAGCTTCATGTACGAGCTGCCTTCCAAGATGTGCTCCATGATGGCGGCAGCCTCGATCTGTCCCGGGTGGTGCTTCAGCTTGTGCGTGAGGTGGTCGGTGAACTCCGGCTTGCCGGTCATGACCTCGCAGAACACCGCGGAGATGACCTCGGCCATGATGGCGAGCACGTTGGCCTCAAAGAGCACGGTGGAGGCAAGGCCAGAGCCCACGGCCGTGCCGTTGACCATGGCGAGACCCTCCTTTGGCTGGAGCTCGAAGAATCCGTGCTCAATGCCGGCGATCTTGAACGCCTCGGCGGCGTCCACCTTCCTGCCATCGGGCGCCACCGCGACGGAGTTCTGGCGGCCCGTGATGAGTCCCGCGATGTAGGAGAGCGGCACGAGGTCGCCCGACGCGGTGATGGTGCCCCGGAGCGGCAGGCACGGCGTGACGTTGGCGTTGAGCAGCTTGGCGATGGCCTCAAGGATCTCGAAGCGGATGCCGGAGTAGCCCTGGAGGAGGGTGTTGATGCGCACGAGCATCGCCGCGCGGGTGGCCTCGGCCGGCAGCACGTGGCCGTCGGCGCCGGTGCCGAAGGCGCCGGCATTGAGGAATCTGTCAGATGGAACCAGACAAAGTAGAGGTCAATTCGGAGGCCCCGAGTGGGATATTATAGCTTGGTCAGTCAGGCAGGGTATACGATAAACTTGAACATTAACTTGGATTGGATCAAACAAGAATCTGCCGACTTAAGAATTTAGTTTATGTTTGTAATGCTTAGTTTATGCATGCTTGCCGTGTTACGGAGCTGCTTTGTCATATCAGTACTACCTAGTCAGACGCTCGATTTTTTGTACACACATAAACAGATAGTATGGACCGAGTAACAACAAACGAAATAGTGGATTCCTACAGATGCCTAGAGTTGTCGGTGTGAGTAAAATATTCTTTGCTTCATTTTGCAAGCTTGGTGGGTGAGTTAGGGCAATGAGTCTAAAGAAGCTTCCTGGATGTGGGCAGTTTGAAACTTTGAATGGAATAATTCCACATGCTATGAGTAGTTGACTGCTTAATGATTTTTCAATTTTTTTTAATTGTATTGTTGCGCCATGGCTGTTTCATTGGCGACACGTCCATTGTACAGTTCTTAATTATTACTCCTATACTATATGAAAAAGGACAGTTTTCTGAAACGTACGCTTAAGCATTTTTTTTGGATGGATAAAGCTTAAGCCTCTTTGTTTTTCCGTTAAAGTAGGAGATAAGGTGGGAAGAGAAATTTTCTGAAAAATGCAACTCATGTTCCGATGGCTGTCCGCCGCCGCTCCGCCCTGTGCACGAGCAAGTCGTGCGACGTGAGCAGTGAGCTCTCGCAACTCGCGGGCGGTGCGCCCGAGCGCAGCGCACGCACAATCGCAATCGCAATCGCAATCGCAGCGGCTCTCACGCGGGTCACCAAACTTTCAGCGGCGACGTGACGGTCGGTAGCGAACCCCCCCGTTCGTTCGGCGGCCCATCTCTATCCACCAGGAACCGGTCACCCACTACGCCAGCGCCACTAGCCTACCTACCCACGTCGTCGCCATGTGCGGGGACTAATAAGCGGCGGGGCCCAAGACTTTGGGTCTCCACGTGGCCGCGACGCGAGCACGAGGCGATGGTGGCGCCAGCTGCCGATCGATCGCCGAACGAACGAACGAAAGCCGGCTCGGTTCGGTCACTACTCCCTCCAGCCTCCCGGAGCAGTGGAGCACGTAACGGAAACGGCCCAGGATCGGCTGTAGCCAGCAGGGTACGGGTGGGTGGGTATCTCCCCTCGAGATCCCCCAAAATCCCCGGGGGGGTGCCAAACTTGGTAGGCCTCGCTGGCGGTGAGCGAGCGACCACCGGCCGCGGACGCCGACGCGCCCCCCGGAAAGCACGCACGGGGTTTCCGCTTCCGCACCCGCCGCGCCGAGCTGTCGTCGAGCCCAACTTTTTGTATTGCTGGTATGGTCGGTGGGACAGGGCGTGGGCGTGGCCCGCCGAACGGTGGCAGTGGCGCACCCAAGTTGTGGTGTGGCGCTACGCGTAAGCCGTGGATCGGTGATTGATCGCGGCTCGTGTTGGCAGGATTATCCGTGGCGTCTGCTCCAACTGTCGCGTTCCGGGCAGGTTCGGTGCATCCTACACCTACAACTGGTTTTGCATGTGAAATGAACCGCCACAGCCTGGTTGCTTTTCTTTTTCCAATTGTGCGGTATCATTGTTTTAATTTGGATATATGATATATAGAAAAAAAGATTGATAGTGGTGTAGTATGTATTGTACTTGTATAGGTTGTAGGCACGAATGATGTAATGTAAACTATCGATGGATAAAAAAGTTTGAGGTAGTTTTATGTTTGTTGGCAACCCACCAACCACCTAGCTAACACCGCGTGAAAAGGAATATTTCTCGCCTCAGTAACCGATGGGATCCCGGGCAGTAAACAGCTAGGCTCGGAGCACATGCTGGCGCAGCTCGCGCGACGCTGCCGTGCAGCCAGGAACTCGTGAATAAACCACTACTCATAGTTACTAGCTGTTTCCTGGGTTCATCTAATCTAATTAATCTAACTGCGAGACTAGTACTAACTAGGCTCAGAATTGAACTGCAGCTGCGGGGAAAAAAAAAGAAAAAGAAATCGAGGCACTCTCTGAAGTCTCACCTGATGAGCTCCCTCTGGAGCGCGCCGCCTTCCTTGGTGCGGCGGTGGGAGGTGGCGCCGAATCCCGTGGTGACGCCGTAGCTGTCGGTGCCGTTCATCATGCTGCTCATGACCCAGTCGCTGCTGGCCTTGACGCGCTCGCGCGCGGACTCGTCGAGCTCCACGCGGGCCTCGCCAGCGCCGGCGGCCACGGCGGCCACCTGCGCGATGCTCAGGCTCGCGCCCTGGATCTTCACCACCGGGTCCCGGAACTCCGCCACCATCCGCTTCACCTCCTCCAGGTGGCTCCCGGACAGGTCCTCCGCGGCCTTGCCCCAGTTCAGCGGGTCAGCGCCGCGCGGCGCCGCCTGCGCCGACATGCACAGCCCGTCGCCGTTCAGGGAGCGGACAAGACCCGTCTCGCACTCCATTGCGACACGTGCGAGATGAGATGAGCGACGAAAGTAGAAACTTGCTAGCTGGGGGAAATTAAAGCTACACAAACAAGAGCAGCAGTAGTAGTGCTACACTGCTGCTACTAATGGCGGATTATTAGTACAGCTAGCTAAGAATTGCGTGACTGACAGTGGTGTAGATCGAAGAAGAGCTTGAGCTTTGTGGAAAGCTAGGCTCTTCCTGAGGAGAAGGGTGGGGGGGGGAGGAGGGGGCTTAAATAGCGTGGCCACGGATGGGGAGGTTGTTGGGGTCTGCGACTGAGCGAGCATTGGGCATGGCATCGGGGGGGTAGGTTGTTGGGAGCAGGCCGAGCTGACTCCGCGACACCGCCCCTGGCCAACCCATCTGCCGTGCCGATGGCGCGCCACGCGAGTGGCCCGGTCGTCGCGTGGCGTGGCCGCCTGCCTGCCGTCCGCGGTCCGCCTGGGGGTGGGGGTGGGAGGAATAGGACACTGACCCGGCGCCGGCCCGTCGTCGTCGTCGGCGCGACCGGGCTCTGGTTGCAGCCAGCCGGACGACGGGCGCGCCGCACCAGATGAGCTGCGGACCTGCGGTTGCGCACGGCGAGGAGGTGGTGGGGCTGGTGGTGGTGGGTGGCCACTGAGTGCGACGGGGTTGGTGGGGGGGGGAGCCCGTGTGTGTGTGTGTGTGTGTGGACGCGAGCTGTTGCCAAGTCTTACGGTCTCGGTCAGTCGGGTGTCGTCGGGTTGGTTCGGTCCGTCGCCCCGCCCGGACCCTACACACGCAAACCCACTTGGAGGAGATTGGAGATTTGGAGACGCCGCAAGAAATGGCACGAAATGACGAGTCCACTTCGTTGCATTTAGCAGTTTAGCACTCACCAGTCCCTCTCGGATGTGGCCTGTAGGGTATCAAGTACCATTAGAGATCAAGTATTCAGAAACTGCGCGCTTCTTTTGCTTGCAATTTCTGCCTTGACTCTGCCGAGAACTGGCAGATTGGAGCGAAAAAGAAAATGGAGACTCAGCTCAAAATTCGGGAGGTCAAGCTGTCCGATCCGATTCTGCACCAGCATACTACAGGACAACTTCCAAGGAAAGAAAGGCGGTCCAGATCTGGCGCAGCAGACTGTTAGCTTCACCAGCAGCAGCACGTACTAGCCACATGAAGCAATTCGTTGTGGGAACCAAGTTGTGATAAAACAATTTCATAATAATTGTTGTGATAAACACTCATTGATGTTCCCAAGTTTTCAGAGAAAAGCGTATCATGAAGATTCCACGCTTCAACCTTTTGGACGAAATGGCGTATTATATTTCGATTTCTTTCAGAAAAAAAAAGAAAAAGAAAACCCCGAAGGGCGTATTATACTGTTCGGCCGGTAGAAAGCAGGTGTTGCTAGGCGGCATGGCAACATCCATGTAATGCACGAACTGCTACTCTTTTAGAATTTTCAAAGCGGTGCTCTAGTTTTTTTTCCCCCTTCTTTTCTTCCTTTTTGGCTAGCAGTAGCAGCACCTACTATCACACACGGTTGGTAACAGACTCGGCGGCCATCAGCCACATCATTTCGTAGTGGGCGGCGACTAAGCAGGCACACGTGACACGACTGTTGTTTGAAAGGGAAGACACAAAAGGTGACCATATGCATGCTACAGATTACTCTTTCTTTTACATTTCAGTGATATTTCCGAAGAATTGGGTGTCCGGCTTTACCGTCAAGGTTTTCACTCTCCATCTCTCAGTGGCTTGCCAACTACTGCACGTTTTCCACGTTTTTAGGGCGTGTACAGTGATGTTCACTACTATGGCAGGCACGGGGGCGGCCCTAGGCTCAAGTAATAGCTATGGTATACTGTACTCCCTCTATACTTATAAAGAAAATCGTTTAGTACAACAACACGATCTTTAAAACTTAACTTTGACTCTTTAAAAATATTTATTAAAAGTTGTATATGCATATTTTTATAAAAGTATTTTTCAAAACAAATCTATTCATATGATTTTCACATTTCCAAACTCAACAACTTAAAAGTTATTCATAATTTATATTTTTAATATTTGACCCACACTTTGTCCAAAACGACTTTTTTTTTACAGATATGGAGGAAGTACGTAACAAAAAAGAATAATGATTAGATTGACAAGTACTCTAGAGTTATAAATCACAAACACTACAATCACATATTTCTACAAACCTAGAAATAGTTTTGGAGTGGCTGGGATTACCAGCCACCTCTGCAAATCAGTTTTGTAGAGGTAGCTTGTAACTCTAACCGCATCTAAAGATTTATTTCTATGGGCGGCCCGAGTTTACCACTGCCCCCCCCTATAATCCAATGTCCCGCCAAAATTTAAATTCAAATTTTATATTTGAAATGTCATCAAAACATGTATATATGTATATTTTCAGATTCAGCAAACACTAGACAATTGTACGAATACATTATCGACATAATGCATATAGCACATTGAATAATATAACACATTATTCGCTAACATATCACATTCATCAATATTGTACCATCGACAAGTCTGATCAAATCCAAAGGAAACATCAAACGAGACTAATGTCACATTGCATACACAAGACTAGTGTCACTTAAATACACATTGTCATCAACAACCTGTCAACCTATGCTTAGTTCTTCCCAATCATGAAGAGCCTGATACTCGGTTTGTTGTCTGTTGGGTCATGGCACACGCCATTCTTTGTACAATCTTGTCGATTATGAACTTGCAAAAAGGTCCCCGACGAGCTCTCAGGTCATCATCATTGAGTGGTTTCCTACTATTTTTTTCTTTTCAAGCCACTATAAGAAAACAATATTGTGATTAGTATTGCATAACCTATGCCTCTCTTATTTCCTAGCCAACCTGCCCTTGTGACAAGAATCAGATAGACCAATCCCTCTCTTACCTTTTAGGTACTCTTGACAACACAACAAATTTTTTGATATTGTAGCCCTCTACATGGAGCCCTCTAGGTATGCTCGATTTGGCATGTATTTGTTAAGAGCCGACATGAACCACTTATAGGGCCATATTTCATGTAAGTAGCAAGGGACCAACACTCGTATCTGATGAACTACGTGAATCATGAGATGTGGCATTATATAAAAAAGCGAGAATAAACACATCTCTAGTTAGTTTTGACTCTCCACCACGAATTCATGTAGGTCATGAAGCTCATTTTCATCAATTCTCTTACGTGAGATCTGTGAAAAAGAAACAAATGCAAGTGATGGCCATTTTTAAGAACTCTGACTTTGTAGACATTATTGAATAGGTAGGAATATTGTTAGCATCACATGGTAAATTAAAAATGATGAACAATGCGTTCAAAAAAACTTAGCTATACGATAGTCAAGAAAGAGGTATTGTACTATTTTATTCTAAAAGGCCTTGTCTTGGATCCCATGGCAAAACTTTAGCCCATGGCAAAACTTTATTCTAAAATGATGAACAAGGCATTGGATATAGTCTAGACAATGCTGACCTTGTAAGTTGTTTATTAAATTCATTTCTTACTACTTTTTTGTTTGGGTTTTTATAAATGCATTTCTGATATTTATTTCATGTTCAAATTTATAAAATATTTTTGTTTTGAAAAGGTTTTTGTTCCAGCTTGCAAAAATAGATATTGGTATGTTGTTATTGCAAACATGAGGGAAAGAAGGTTTGAAGTCATATGTCCATTCAAGGACTTGAATATTGTCAAAGAAGATGCTCTTGTAATTGTCAGTAACTTTCGTAAAGTGTTCAAGTTTTCATATCCAGCATCGAGAAGAGTTGATGTTTATAGGATGGGCTTTGTTTTTGCTAGTGTGTCCATTTCAACAAGCCAGTATGTTTTTTCTTACTTCTCCACCACTTTCTGGAAAGATCTTATCAATCTTTCTCTTTCTATAGTACTTACAAAATAATATTATTTGCAGAAATGACAGCAGAGTATTTGTTCTTGAATTACTAAAATCTTATGATGGCCAAACTCACCTTTATTTCAAAGAGGTAT
>Ga0182004_10003787_pt1 | contig 12094 bp, 11 predicted proteins | sample Sormic07211540_1_FD_120479 | JGI IMG/M metagenome (GOLD analysis project Ga0182004, IMG submission 120479) | Endophyte microbial communities from Sorghum bicolor roots, Mead, Nebraska, USA - 072115-40_1 MetaG | ecosystem: Host-associated > Plants > Roots > Unclassified | place: USA: Nebraska... | reverse complement strand
GACTTGGCATTTTGCATAACGGTTGGAGATCACCCGATTTTAGCCTTGCCATTTTCATTTGGGGGTTTGCAATTTGCCTAAAATGCATAACTTCAAATGCATAATGGTTGGAGATGCTCTTATTTGAAGAGAGTTGGATGATTCATCATCCAATGATGATGATTGTTTCGTATTATCGGCTACTGTGATTGTGGACACCTTTGCCAATGCCAAAAAACACGGTGACACCTGAGCAATCAAGTTTTTATTACTTGATGAAGACCAGTTATCTGCTTGATGGATCATGTTTTAGTCGGTGTGAGTGGTTTTTAGTTAAGGGCTGTGTCATCTGTGCAAATGCAATAGATGCCCAAATCTTAGTAGTTGTCTACACTTGACTAAGTAATAGATGTCGAAATCTTAATCAGTTAAGGCGTGTCAACATTCAGCTTGATTTTCTGGAAAATATTTGTCTACACTTGACTGATTTGTACAACAGCTTTACATAATTCCTCCACTTGCGTAATTACAAGGTTGTTATATTTTTCACGAATGTGTTGGGTCAAGTCGTTGGCTTTAGTTTCTGGAAGGTGGTTCTCCACATAACCAGTTGGTGGATGTGCTCTAGTGTTAGCAAGCCATTATTTTTGGTTTTTGAGTTCCTACAAATGAATGTGTGCACAAACCTTAGTATGTTTAATACAAAATACTAGTATAGCTTGTTGGAAGTGCATTTATGTAATTGCCTGACTTTTTGATGATTCAAACAGTATGCAAGATAAGATTGCATGTTATGTATTGACCTCCATGATGTCATGAACGTGTTTTTGTACCTTTATGTGATGTCATTAAGCTTTAATGCGGGTATTATATGTGCTAAATGTGTTCTATTTTTTGGCATATTTATATTATCCTGCAGAACAATCTGACGCTATAAATACATGGCAACAGCTTGCCTGACGCTAAAAGTGGTGTCTGATGTTATAATGTTATAAGTTAGCAGCGGACTGTCTAACCCTATATATATTCAGGGCAACAACTTACGACGTCTGCAGAAGTCTGACGCTATAAGTTTTTAGCGTCAGATCGTATGACGTTGTATCTGCTTTTAGCGTCAGATTGTCCGGTGCTAATCTCGGTGTTGTGGTGTAGTGCGTGGGCATGATCTTTTAGAACACTAATATAATGTCACCGGTTTATTTCGGGGATGCACATGAAGACAACCAAACCGCGATATCAGATTCTTAAAATAAAGATTTAAAAGAACTATATCATATTGTTTTTGTGAAACAGGCTAGATACATAAACGCTTGTGACAAACTCAAAGAAGCGAGCATGTCGAGGAATAATGGTGGTGAGGGAGGCTAGCGTGCTGAGGAACGGTGGCAACGAGCATGCTGAGGAGATGAAGGGAGGCGAGTGTGTTGTGGTCTTCCTTGATGCGAGAGCCGACCGGACGACGAGGAAGTGAACGAGGCGATGCAATTAATTGTGAGTAAAGCAAAGTAGTTGGCGAACGCAATGGGCGGCGAGGGCCATGGGCAATCACATCCAAACCTGACCCACGGGCGAGCAACGATATCCTTTTCGAAAACAGGCCTTCAGCCCAGGACGACCTCAAATACAGAGTATTCAACATTATGACTCAGCATGTAACTAATGATCTAACTACCTAACTCAGAGTAAAACAAATATAGGCGCAAGATGGTCAAGGACACGTACCTCAAAAGTTGTTTAGATAGACGATCTTTACTTCTCGTTCAACCTTGATCAACCTTTCCTTCAATATAGGAAACACACAAGCAAGCATAACAAAGGAACCTAAAAACAGTATAGCAAACATTATAAAAACATACTCCCTCCGTCCACGAAAGAATCAGTTTCTAGAGTTGTCCTAAGTCAAACTTTTTAAACTTTGACCAAATTTCTAGAAAAAATATTAAGATTTATGGTAGCAGATTAGTATCATTAGATTTATCATAGAATATATTTTTATAAGATTTTATGTCATAGATGTTATCACTCTTTTTTATAAAGTTAGTTCAACTTAAAAAAATTTGACCGACACAGATTCTATGATTTGATTCTTTCATGGATAGAAGGCGTACCATAAATATTATTAACGTGTACGCTCGTTTTTATGAACTAATGAGCACCAAAACCACCTAAAACCGAGCTACGGTTATAAACATACTTAGCTTTTAAAGTTTTAGGAGCAATTCTGTAAATAAAATAATTTATTTTTACAAACCAAAGGCCAAAATTTAAAATATTTAGAACTAAAATAAATGAATAAAAGTTTAGAAACTATTTTTCAAAACTGATATTTTCCAGAATTATTTTTATACTAAAAGTAACATTTATCATGTCATCAACATGAATTATTACGTCACTATATAGAAACAAAATATTTTTTATTAAACAAAAACTACGTAGAGGATGTGAATGAACAGTATAAAGAAAATTGGAAACAAAAACAGGAGCTAGATTGTGAAACAAAAACAGGGAGCTCACCGCGCAGTCGGGCAGGGGTTCTCGGCGGCAGCAGCTGGCACGAAGGGCAAGGATGTCGCGGCGGGGCGGACGGCAACGGCGAGGTGCTCCAGCGAGCACGGCGGACGACGTTGCGAGCACCAATTCACAGCAAGAAGCGGTGCGGTGGGTGCATTGTGTTCTTTCGAGGCCAACGGAACAAGAGTTCGGGTGCGAGGTGGTCGAGATGGGGAGATCAGGAGCTCGGGCCGACCTTCGGCAATGGCGGCGGCGGCGGCGGTGATAGGATGTGCTGCGGCGAGGGAGAAGGCTCGAGGAGGGGCGGGGTGGATGCGACGTGCGTGCGCAGGGCGCTGGCGCCTTTTATAGAGGGAGAGAGGGTCGTAGGGGCCGGTCCACGGAGCCCCGCCCGCATGCCAACAATGGCGGCCGCACTCTGGCGTGCGCGGGAGTGAAGGGTCAAGAGGCGACCGCGTCGATTGGGGGAGCGCGGAGAGAGGGGAGATCCGGGGATCTCTCTGACGGGGTCGGGCGGGGCCGGCCAGATTGTGCGGCAATGGCGGAAGAGATAGGGTAGAACGCGGACGAAGGGGATGGCGCCGACAGGCGGGTCCCGCTTTTCAGCGGCGGAGAGGGGAGGCGCACGAGGCAGAAACTGCGAGAAAGAGGGCGCTCACGCGATGGGCTGAGCGGCCTCCATGCGCAGATGGGCCTCGGCCCAGGCAGGAAGGGAGACGTGGGCCGGCCAGATTGGGATCGAGGGAGAAAGGGAGAGGGGTTTATTCTTTTTTCCATTGTGCAAAATCAAGCTAAGGTTTGAATTGAAACCCTTTTCAATTCAAACCAGTTTTGAAAGTATTTTAGATACTTTTAGTTTTGAAATTTTAATTATGAAGTTTGGATATCAAACTTTTGAACTATTTTTAAAATAAAAACTAATACTTTATTTTAAAAAAAGGAGAAAAACTTATTCGCATCTAATTTGATTTTAAATAAATCATTTTTCACTCATTAAATTTGAAGCATGAAACATGAATGCGATACAAAAACATTTTAATTTTGTAAAATATTATTTTTCTCTAGATATTATTTGATTATAAATCTAAATTTAATTCTAACAAATTTTAGAAAAATGTTAAATTCAAAACTTAGGGTGTTACAACGCACTGAGGGTGCTCTGGCTAACATTGGTGGAGCATTCATGGTACCTCCGCCTCACCTTTGGTAGGCCGCGGTAGAGGTGAAGATTTAGAGCACGATGGTGGTGAGGGAGAGGATGGGGAGGCGGGAGATGGCGATGGAGCTATAGAAAGTGTCCCCCCATGGGGCCGACATGGCCTCCATCGCCATGCCTCGTGGGGACACTACCTCGTTCCTTCAATACATGTGTGTGATCTCGAGGGCGACTATACAGGTGGGCCGAAGGGTTGCGTGTGGATGGGTTAAGGCTGGCAGTGGAGAAGAGGGAGACATGTGCGGGGTCGAGGCTAACAGAGGGCAGCACGTGCAGGGTCAAAGCTTACAGTGGAGAAGTGGGAAGAGTGCAATCGCTAGCCTCTTGCCGGTGGACGAAAAGATGATATCACATACGACCAAGCAATGGAGACTAACACCGACAAAAGGTGTGGGGGCAATAGGTGTTACCAACAAAATGGTGGGGGTGACGGCCGAGTGGGGATGGAGGGAGGGATGACATGATAGGAGGGGTAGGCGGATGGCCAAGGAAATGGATAAAGGTGGATTTATGTGAGAGTCCTCGACTTGAGCGACTCTTTTTGTGGGTTAATGTTTTAATGCTATGACAATATTTTTTGGGGGATGGAGTATAGTCTATGGAGGGAGGAAAATCAGTCTATCAAGCACGTGACAAGGACATTTTTCACAAAAGGTTTGTTGTTAGTGTTAGGTCCAAGTGGCACCATGGTTGAGACTAAAAGATCAAGATAAGTGGAGTAGGACGAATGCGTGTTGGAATGACTAGAAAACTTCACACTAAATGCAGCCCTATTAACAGACACCGGACAAATCAGAATGTAATAACTGCTACTCTCTTCATTAAAAAAATACAATTATGGTATCTGTGCTACTCAATCAAGCTCAAGTTTTACTAAATTTATATTAAATAATATTAACATTTATCTCTAAATTAGTTTATTATAAAATATATTCTATAACTAATCTAATGATATTTATTTTATATTATAAATATTTTTTTATATAAATTTAGTCAAAGTTCATATCGTTTAACTCCTTGAAACCTGAGAACTACGTTCTTTTGTGAACGGAGGTAGTATGTCGTTTGGATATTAGTTTTTAGCTCTTAAGAGTCGAGACCTATCTAGCAAACAATTGTACTCTCATTTGCTTTCTTATTATATAGAATATTATTTAAACTTATCAGCATGGTTTATTAGCTATTATACACTATTTTACTCTAATAAGAAAATCAGCAAACAATGTTTTTAAACATCAGCATAAGTCAAATTTCAGCGAAACCAACGGGATCGGTTGGATCTTCAAGACGGCCCATAACTACGAAATGGAATGTAGCAGCCCACGGTGCCACTCTTCCCGGTTTTGCTTCCCTCCAGCTCCAGGCTCCAGCTTCCCATCTCCATTCTCCAATCAAGAACACAAGAACGGGTGTGGCGGAAGCAGCAAGTAATAATCGAAGAAAAACCCACACGGAACCAAGATGAGATACGATCATCGATACACATACATTTTGACTTTTGAACATGCAAGGCAGCAAAAGTGACGTTCACTGCCGCCACCGGCGAAAGCATCAGCTACCTAGCTAGCTCTTCCCGGCTCCGGCGGCAGCCTCCGTGGACTTGCCATGGAGCACGCTGGCGGTCTCAGACCCTGAGCTGTGCTTCTGCTCCGCCGACCAAGACACCGGCGATCCTACTTTCCAGTACTTGCCGTCGCCCCACTTCCCACCACCACCGCCATGGCCACCGCCGCCGTGCACCGACTCCTCGCCGTCGGAGTTGGAGACCGACACGGCCCGCCAGTTGCTCCACACCCTCAGCATGGTGTACAGCAGCGCCACGCACACCACCGCCGAGACCAGCGCGATGCCCGCAACGATCACGACCACCTCCGTGCCCGACAGCCGCCTAGCAGGCGACCGCGGCCCGCACGGTGGCAGCGGCGCGCCGCAGAGCTCGTTGCCGACGAACGACGCCGCCGGGAAGCTCGACAGCCCCGCGGGCACCGCGCCGGAGAGGAGGTTGTCGGAGAGGTTCAGGCGGTGCAGGCTCGTCAGCTGCAGCAGCGAGGACGGTATCTGCCCGTCCAGCCGGTTGGACGACAGGTTCAGCCGCTCCAGCTTCACGAGGCTGCCGAGGGACGCCGGGATCTCGCCGGAGAGCCTGTTCCGGCTCAGGTCCAGTATCACCTGCAGCTCCGAGAGCTGCCCGAGCTCCGGCGGGATCGGACCCTCCAGCGAGTTCTCCGACAGTCTCAGCTCGTACAGCTTGTTGCATTGCTGCAGCGACGGCGGTATGGCGCCGGTGAGGCTGTTCTTGTTCAGGTTCAGGACGTTTAGAGACGTCAGCCTGCCGATCTCCGGCGGGATGCTTCCGGTGAGGTGGTTGTCGCTGAGGGACAGCTTCAGTAGACCCGAGCAGTTGCCCAGCTCCGGCGGGATGCCTCCGGTGAACACATTCCACGACAGGTCGAGCTCGCCTAGTGACCTGAGGCTGCCGAGCCATGCAGGAACGGTGCCCGTCAGGCTGTTCCCGTCGAGCTTCAAATGGGTGAGCTCAACGCAGCTGGAGAGCTCCGCCGGGATGTCGCCGGAGAGGTTGTTGAGCGAAAGGTCAAGCATGCTGAGCCTTGTCAGATTGCCTAGTTCGGCCGGTATCGCACCGGTGAGCCGGTTGCCGCCAAGCTGGAGCCGGACCATGTTCCTCGATCGGGCGACCACCGCTGGAATGACGCCGGAGAAGCTGTTGCTGGTGAGCGCCAGCACGGCGAGGGAGGTCGAGCCGAGGAGAGGGACGAGGCTGCCGGCGAACCGGTTGTGGGAGAAGTTGATCACGGTGAGGTTCTTGAGCTGGAACAGCGACTCCGGCAGGGGGCCCTCGAGGGAGTTGTTGTACAGCGTTACCACGCTGAGCTCGGTGAGCTGCCCGAACGTCTCGGGCAACACGCCGGTAAGCCGGTTGTCTGCCAATGCCAGCGCCTGGAGGCTCCTGCACTCACCGAGGCTCGCCGGAATGGGGCCCGACAGGTCGTTCTGCCGGAGCTGAAGCACGGCCAGGTTCCTGAGGTTCCCAATCCTTTCTGGAATAGGGCCATGGAAGTGATTGCCGAAGAAGTCCACCTCTTCCAAGCTCGTGCAGTTGGTGAGCTCGTCAGGGATGGTTCCGGACATCTGGTTCTCGTAGAGAAACAAGAGCTTCAGCTTCTGAAGCCTGCCGATCTCCGACGGTATTCCACCGGTGAGGCCATTGTGGAATAGAGACAGAATCTCCAGGTTGCTCAGGTTCCCTATCTGTCGCGGCAGGCCGCCGGTGAAGCTGTTGTTGTGCAGAGCGAGGTTGACGAGGCCAGGCAGCCGGTCAATGCCCGGCGGTATCACTCCGGTGAAGCTGTTGTTTGACACGTCGATGGACTGGAGAGCATCGCAGTTGAGCAGCGCCTCGATGCCGCCTTCAAGATTGTTGCCAGCAAGGAACAGGTTCTCCAGCAAGCTTGATGAGTCGCCGGCGCAGAGGTCTTCAGGGATGGCGCCATCAAGGAGATTGCCAGACAGCACAAGGTACTTCAGGTTCTTCAGTTGTGCTGGAGAGATGCTGACCTTTCCAGAAATGTTGTTCATGGATAAGTCCAGAACCTGCAGCTGGCCCAGCCGGTTCAGTTCTGCCGGAATGGCGCCGGTCAGGCTGTTGCCGAGCAGGTTGAGGTATGTCAAGCTGGAAAGGTTGCCGATCTCCACCGGAATCTCACCGGAAAACTGATTGTTTGCTAAATTAAGAGACTGGAGATCACTGAAGCTCCCAAGAAACGAAGGAATGTTGCCTTGCAGCATGTTATCAGACACTGACAGAAAGCGCAAGCTTACGCAGCCAGCAAGCTGCTCCGGGATGCCGCCGGTGAGGGTGTTGTTGTCCAGGGCCAGCTTCTGCAGCTGCTTCAGGTTGCCAAGCTCAGCAGGAATGGTGCCATTCAGCTGGCAGTAGGCCAGGCCGAGCGTCTCCAGCTCCGAGCAGTCGCCCAGTTGCGGCGGGATCTCGCCGTGCAGCCTGTTGTCGCCGATCCTGAGCACCTTGAGGTTCTTGAGAAGACCGAGCTCCGGCGGGATGGTGCCGGTGAGGGAGTTGGAGAAGAGGAGCAGCGTCCTCAGGTTCTCCAGCACGCCAAGCTCCGGCGGGATCGGCCCGGTGAGGGAATTGGAGGACAAGTCAATGGACTCGACGGAGACGAGGCCACTGATCGCCGGCGGTATCACGCCTGACAGGCCGTACCCGGACAGGTTGAGGCCTGTCACAATGCCCACCTCCCCGGGCAGGCATGTAATGCCGTGCCATGAGCACACGTCGGCCTCCAGTGACCAGCCGGAGAGGACGCCTTCAGGGTCAGTGAGGCCGGACTTCACTTCCAAGAGAGCAGCAGGAGCTGTGGCTGGTGTGGCTAAACTTACAGGTGCAAGCAGGATGCAGAAGAGCAGGGATAGACCAGCATGAACACGCGGAGAGAAGCTGTTGCTCTGCTTGATAGCCATTGCTACTGCTAAGATGGTATCATGTAGTTGTGCGAGCTAGAAGGAAGTGTGAGCTTCCAGGGTGCTGCTATGGTGAAGAGGGGATGTCTATATGCTCCACTGCACAGAGCAGTTGCCCAAGCTGCAAAAAGAGGAAAAAAGAGTTGTCAAACAATACCTGCTCTATGTATCACACAGTCAGAGAATGTGTTGGATTCATATACTGAAAATGCAATACAAGCCAAATGAGAAGGTGAAAGCAGTTCAGAAAATAAAATTTCAGATACTGTATCAGAATAATGACCGGCTGACCAGCATAGGTTTCGATAATTCAGGCCTAAGCAACAGGTAGTTTAAAGGCTAATCTTGTTGTTTTGACTTGTTACTTCACCCTCTTCTGTTTGATTTGTTGTGACGAGAGCGAAAAAGGCGCTCGAAATTAGTTAACTATGTGCTTTACAGCGCGTACGTGCTCGAACAGTTCAACTGCCCCCTCGATTTGGTGGCAACAGGACAAGTAGATGATGCTTCCATGCTTTATTTAATAATCTCTTTGCTCAATTTTAGTGACAAAAAAAATAACTATAGCATACTCTGGTCATCATCCCAAACCCAAAGTCAAGCTTCTGACTATGCAACCAAGTAGATGGATGACGTGAAATTTTCTCCTTGGCAGCTAACTGAAAAAATAAAAGTACATAGCTAGGGAACGTGCTACAGGTAATTGAAGGTAAATACAAGTATTTGTACAACCTCCGTGCAGAAAAAAGATTCAATTCTAGATCTAACTTAGCTGAACTAGCTAAAATCTAACCAAATTTATAAATGAAAATATCAATACTTATGATATCAAATAGGTGTACTATGGAAATATATTTCATGATGAATTCAATAACACTTTTGATATCATAAATATTGAATTTTTTTATCAGTTTGATCAAACTTAAAATGGTTTGACTTGTTATTATACTAGAATTCTTTTCGGGGACATAGAGTATTTGATAAGGAAAGAAATAATAACCATCACCTTATGGGATCTACTATGTATCTGAATAAATTGCTGGAAAAGGCCAATCATCAAACAAGCAAGACCCACAAAGGGCCTTTTCAATTATCAGGTCGAGGGAAAGCCAGTTACTTTTGCAGGGGATCGACAGTGACACAATCGAATCAACAGGGGCACAGGAAACAAAGGTGACTCTTGGTTCAAAAAAAAAAGAGAGACAAAGGTGACTGGAAAAAACAAAACAACCCACAGTAACCACTGGCCAGAAGCATGCACGGGGCTCACCAGCTCGCACTTGGCTTTGCTTCCTGCAGTTCAAATGCAGCAACACCCAAGTGATTCCATAGACGGGACGAGTCCATTCAGATAGAGACAGACTGCTATCTGGTTATCCACTAGTGGCCTTCTCAGCTCTCATCATGCACAACGACGCCCTCCTTTCTGGTTCAGCTTTCAGAGTTAAGACCACATAGTGGAGTGCCAGCTTTGTGCAGCCATTTTTCAGTCAGCTGCTCACTCACTGCTTTGGTTAACCCACAATCCTAAGGAATAATAACTACTTCAATGAAAGTTTGTAACTCACTCATTTGGCTAACCCACACCCTACTAATTATGAGAATACAAGATATGAATTAGGTTGGGGTCTCTCTACATTGTTACCTTACCTTGTCTCTTTGGTACAAGTAACACAGAAATAGGTTTTGGAGAAGCAAATATAGAGGTAAAAGTAAAATGAGAAAGTGAATCGGCAGTAACTGAACTTATTGCATGATAAGAAGTAGATAAAAGAACTGAGAGGGCTATATGATCGGATGACTCCAAACCACAACCTACCCGTCCGTTCGGCGACATGAGGACAATGACTTGCGGCTGGTGCAATGGTTGCATCATTGGTCCACGATTGACTTTCTTTGACGTCCGAACAATTTAGTACTGGTGCCTGAAGCCTGATTGATCTGGGTTTGACTTGTGCCTCCTTCACACTGTGATTATTCTTGCTGGCTTGCTTGTACGTTTCTCGCCTGCTCACCCACATGATTCAGAGTTGGATAGGACACGAGTCAAAGGACAATAAATGTGGGTGTTTAAAGCGTGTCATCTGTTCTATCTTATCTCCAAACATAATACTTAATTCAGTGCTTTTTTCTCGAACACGCATGAGCGCTGTGTATCAATAAAATACTTAAGTCAGTGCTAGAAGGAGCAATGTATTTTAATTAAGGGATATTGAAAGATGAGGTATTCTAAACCGAAATCGCGGCGCAAACATTCTTGGACAAATGAATAGTCCATTTAGCATGTGTTAAAATAGTGGAACTGATATTCCATCTCATAGGCATAAACGCAAGAATGCTACCTTCATAACCTTAACCTCAACTAAGAAACACTTACGTGACTACTAAATGAATCATAAAAATGGCTCGTGTTGTTGCAATTAAATCAAACATTCACCTTCCAGCTTGCTGTTCAAGAGAAATTTTGAGAATGCGGTTACCACAGGGAAAAAAAACTGTTCATCATATGCAAACTACAGAAGAAAAAAAAAACAAAGAATTTAAGATACTGCACAAAAAGATAATGTAGTTAATGTCACAGCATGCTAGACAAGTCATCCAAGTTATAGGTAAGGCCTAAGAGGTGCAAAAGGTGCGCTGCTATGTTTGTGCATCCAATTAGGAGTAAGTGACGTGTTGTTCAGTACTTGTACTTCAGTTGTTACTTGTTACCATGATTCCTATCTAGCAAAGGAGGATATAAAACAACAAGTGCATGAGCATGACCTTTGTGTTTTGGTCTTCTGACCGGTGTTCATGGGCACTGTTGGTGCCGTTGTACATAAAACTCTATTCCTTTCTTAATTGAGCGGTTGAGCTCCTACCTTTACTTTCAAAAAAATAAAACTTGTTACAATGATTCAAATCTCTTCAGAATTGCTCTAGGCACCAAGCTCTATCCCTCTTGAATGTCATATGTTTTTCGTTCATGGACTCAAAGAAATGCATTTTTTTAGCAAACATGTCCCATGTCCCTGCGGGAGTTTCATTAAGAGGAAGGACTCATAGAAATGCAAAACAAGCCACAGATAATGATCAGTCAGCGCTAATTGAGGATGCATGGGAATGGTGCTCCAAATGGATACCTGCGGTTCTTCTCTAGTCTAAACTAAATAGATAATTACTATTTAGCAAGCAACAGAGGAGATTCTAGTCTGCAAATCAAAGTGTCAGCATGCATGACCCAAACCCTTTTCCCATGCAGACATGCAGTAGCACACAGCCACACACAACCACCTGCAAATCTACAATCAGCTGCCGAGACAAACTTTCCAGTTGGGAGATGTTGGAAAAGCCGATCTGCTTTCAGAAGAACGAACTGAAACCTGCCGGTGAAACGTTGCGGTCATTGACCCAACACCCAAGCATAGTACCAGGCAGGAGTAGTACCAGTAGGCTAGCAGATTACTAGCTAATAATCTAGCATCTTGCAGGAACGACGACAGCACTTGCATGATGACGAATTGACAGTACTTGTGCGGGAGGGAAAAGGGAAGGAAGGAGATCCACCAACCTGTGGCCAGCTGCAGAGGAGGGCGGGGCGGGCGTACGTCGCGCGCGCGAGTGTCAACGAAGCAATGGATTGAGTTGGGCAGAGATGCGGACGAACGTGACGTCTCGGCATGGCATCTTGAGTTGGAACAGGAGCCGTGCTCGCCGTGCGGCCGCGCACGCTGCATGTCGTCGAGGTCGATCCCATCTCGCTCCTCTGATTTTGTTGAAAGTGATCGCTCCTCTGATTCTCCTGCCGTGTCGATCAGCGCGTGAGTCGCGGGAGATCCGAAGCCGATGTCAGCTTGCGCGTAGGAGGTCAACGGGGGTTGGCAGCAGGCAGGGCTGCGCAGATGT
>Ga0182004_10003786_pt1 | contig 12096 bp, 13 predicted proteins | sample Sormic07211540_1_FD_120479 | JGI IMG/M metagenome (GOLD analysis project Ga0182004, IMG submission 120479) | Endophyte microbial communities from Sorghum bicolor roots, Mead, Nebraska, USA - 072115-40_1 MetaG | ecosystem: Host-associated > Plants > Roots > Unclassified | place: USA: Nebraska... | reverse complement strand
GCGACTATGGAGCGAGTTACATGAACACGGACGGACTCACATGGTTCACTGGAGAAGGAGAGGGGAGGAGGGAAAAGGAGGAAGGAAAGGGATAGGGGATTAGCGAACTCAGGCGTCGGCGACAGCCGACGGCGACTCGACGTCGAGGTGGAGTGGCAGACGGTGGCGGTCCAGGCAGATCTAGATCGGAGAGCGGACAGAGAGACTGAGAGAGCTTCAGTCGCCCAGTCGGCAGTCGCAAGCGAGAGGAGGACGAGAGCTGCGGCGCGGCGGAGGCGGAATGGAATGAGGAGGGTTAGGGTTTCGGGGGCGCCCGGCCGCCCGCACGGGGGGCGCTTATATATGGCGTGGGGCGCTGGCCGCTGGGGCGTGGGGGTGGGGCGTGGGCCGTTGCCCCCTCGCGGCCTGCCTGGCCTTATGCGGAGGGGAGGGGACCGGGCCGGCCTGTTTGCCGTGCCGTGCCCGGGCCGTGCCACGGGCTGGGGTGATGGCCCAGGCACGGCCTGGTGCCTCGGGCCGGGTCGGCACGGGCACGACAACACCGGGCCGGGCCGTGCCTCGGGCCGGGCCGTGCCTCGGGCCGGGCCAAAAACACGTGCCGCGGGCCGGGCCAGCGGGCCTCGGGCTGCATGGCCAAGTATGTTATAATGCCTCTTGGGGGAGCCTTGGGCGCCATTATATAGGTCGAGGTGGAGTAGGGGGCAAGGAACCTCCACATCAGTGATCCGCGTCTTCAAATTGTGTGCACCGTCGGATCAAACCAACTTAAAAATCGACGCAGGGATATTTTGCTTGGCTTCCAAGCAGGTGTAGGAGGAAGACTCCAGAAGGCGGCGGCCATCGGGCGAAATAGAGCGCCGAGCGGCCCCAGGGTGGGGCCGACCAGCCCCACCTTGTTTCCTCTGCGAGTCTCGTTCCTTCGGGTGTCTTCTAGACCCTTTCTGAGCCTGATGACGATATTTTCTGTCGCGGATAAGTTTCGTGGTAATTATGCACTAGAATCCATCTTTTCAGCTTTTCTGAAATTTACCATGGAAAATACAGAATATACAAAACTCGTGGAAATTGTTAGATAAAACCCTAGACTAGTGTCTTTTCATATGTTCCCTTGTGTCTAAAGTTCTAATAAGGGTTGACGTTATCCACCGTCAACACCACGCTAACCTCGTAGGGACCAAGGGGACAACGATCGCCTCGATCCGCTCATACATCAGACAATACCGTCTAGCAGTGACAACCAGTATGGTGACCAACCGATCTCATACGGTGAAAGGTCCTTGTTTGGTTTTGGTAATTGAGTGACAACTTAGGTGAACTAATAGTGTTTATGTGAGATACACAGGAGATTAGTCCACAGGTGATTATGTGATGATGGAGGAGCTCTTGCATATGGGACATGACATAGGGTCATGTGACCAAGGTGGAGAAGATCAAGATGAGGCTTGGCTTTATGGACCGGTTGCAAGAGTGAAGGGTAAGTCGGAGGCTTTGAAGCGAGGGACCGCGTGTGATGGTGAAGCTTGAGCAAGACTTGGCGCCAATGGAGTGAGGCAACGATGAAGAGCAAGTGAGGTCAAGATTGAAGAACCAATACGGTCATGTGATGATATGAAGTGGATGATATCATTTGGTGATTATTTGGTCCATATGTTGCATCAACATTGGAGGAGATGGAATGGAAAGCGCAAGACAAAGGTATAACCTAGGGCACTTCCATTTCATCGGTTATAGGTGTGTAGAGAAGTTTATGACCAGATTTAGGATAGATGGCCGTACTATTAAGAGGGGCAAACCTATTTGCATATCGGTCATCTAGTGCTACTTGAGCGATCTAACTTTGTATACGTGTTAGGATCGAGTGGCGTGGCAAGTTTGAGAGGCTAACATCTTTGAGAAAATGTTTGTGAAATGCTAACACACTTGTACATGGTGGTGTTAGCACATTTGTAAAAAAGGTAGAGTTCCTAAGGTAGAGAGGGGTTCGGGTTCCTCAGGATTCGGCGCTTTTGAAAATGAAGTGCATATTTTCTACTGCGCGCGGTGGAAAGTTTAGAGAAGTCACGGGAGTGTTTCTCATCAAACGCTGGGGTTGGTAGCATCAGATGTTGGACCAGAGTGTCCGATGTACTGTCAGTCTCTGACGCGGGTGTAGAGTGAGCATCAGACGCTCACATCGGACGCAGGGTGGATACTGTTCGCGCATCCGGTGAAGCTGACGACAGCAAGTATGCAAGCGAGGGTTTTCTGACTGTTGAGCATCGCACGTTGGGTTTGAGCATTCGATGAGGTTGCATCGGATGCGTCTGGTGCCCCTGCGAGTTTGTGTTCCTCTCTGCGTACGGGTCCAGTATGCGCCGGACGCATCCGGTGTGGACTTGCAGAGCGTCTGGTGCTACTGCTTTAGGCGCGCGTGCGCGTTAGCCGTTGGCGGCAACGGTCGAGTTTAAACGGCTAGTGACACGTGGCTGCTTCGCGAGCATCAGACGCTGGGGTTGCGCGTCCGATGGCCCCCTGCAGCGCGTCCGGTGCCCCCGAGTTTTGTCCAGCGAAGGGGCAACAACTAGTTCAACCCTTGAGGCTATAAATAGAAGTAGTGGCTGATCTTGGCTGATGCTTGGCACCCTTGGGACTTAGTGTCTATGTTTGGAAAGTGCTAGAAAAGCCTCTAACTCACTTGTGCTTGCAAGAGTGCGAATCAATAGCGAGTGAGTGATTCTAGTGCGTTGCATTGTGAGGTTGCATCAAGTGGCACTAGGTGTTCGTGCTGCAAGCCGGTGGTGCTTGTTTCTCTTGGAGGTTGCTATCTCCTAGACGGCTTGGTGTCTTGTGACTCCGTCGAAGCACGCAAGGAGATTGTGCAGTGCTTCGGAAAAGAGATTGTGAGGGGTACGATGCTCACCCCGCGGGGATCGCGAAGAGCAACTCTAGTAGAGCGAGACGTGAAGGGCGACAAGTGGTCTGGCTGGGTTAAGTGCTAGAGCTTGTGGTAAGCACTTCATGTGGGAGAGTGTGACTTGCGGGTCACCACTAGCAAGAGGACCGACAACAACCTTGAAGCTTGTCTTAACGGGGACGTAGCTTGGTGGCAACCAAGTGAACCTCGGGAGAAAATCATCGTGTCAACATTGTTCTTCCCGTTGGTTTGCAAGTCCCTTACACAAGATTGTATTTACATTCATATACTTATGCTTGTGTAGTTGCTCTTGTAATTAGTTAGCTTGTGTAGCTTGCTAGTTGCCTTCTTGCTTGTGCAGCTATAAGTAGTTTTCCTTGCGTGACTAATTGGGTTTGTGTAACCTTGTTAGTCACATTGCTTAGTTTGGATAACTAAGTAATTTGTGCTCTTTAATTTGGCATTGGTTGCCTTGTTATTAAGCATTGCTAGTGAGCTTAGGAGCTTTGTGCTTTTGCTTACTAGTTGTATAGGAGCTCTCCCGGTTTGCAAAGTACTAGTGGCATAGGTTTGTGTGACTTTGCTCCTAGAATTGGTTAGGTGAGCTCTTGCTTAGTTAGCACCTTGTTTGCTTATTTAGGATCCTTTACAAGGTGCTAAAGAACTTAGATAGAGGGATATAGTCTTGCCTAGACCGATAGTTTTAATTCTGCACTTATTTCGGTTAGTCGACTCGATAAGTTTTAAAAAGGACTATTCACCCCCTCTAGTCTGCCATCCGACCCTTGATACAGCCCGACAAGACATATTTATGACAATGGCCTTGACTAAGAGGCTACCTAAGTCTACACGGGCCACGACCCCAGGCTTGGGATCGTGGCCCCGACTCTACAAGCTAACAATACGATCCACGGCCTAGGGGCGGCTACTAGCTCTTGTACGATGCTCCTGGTAGATCATGTAGCAATAACAAAGGCCATGACGAAGATCATGTCAAACAAAAATAGCTGGTGAGCCATCACCATGCCTATAGTGCCACATGGTTAGCATAGTAGCACCACACCATACCATTTTGCGATGTGGTCACAAGACCAGGACGATATCCATGCCCAGACGTGCACCACAAGATAGTGTTGCTTGCAAGCCAAGCTAGCTAGACCCCGTCCCTTAGGCTCTCGACCTCCTTGGTCATGAGAACCTCCTTTTTTGTATGTGACCTAGCCCAGACTCTATATAAGAGCAGCCATGGCATCCGTTCCAGCATACTCTCACCATTCATGTAAGACCTCAAAGCTCCTCTTTAGGCTGGCCATCTCCTAGCTCTAGCTTCATCTCTTACCTCTTCCACCATTCTTACACCTCTCATTGTAAAAATTCAGAGAATTTAAGCGAGGAACACACACTCGATTTTCTCTGAGACTGGACATAGGGCTCTATACTGATTCAATATAAATCATCATGTCTTTTGAATGCTATCATCATCTTCCTTGAGCAATGCGACAATCTTTACTAAACACCAACACGTAGTTTTCTCAATTTAGAATAGCCTTATCTTATTCATCTCCTTAAGTGTACTTAGTAATTTCGACAATCTTTTTCTTGACATCGTGAAGACGCGAACGGTAAAAAATATAGATTTTGATTGGCCTATTTTGATGTTTATACAATTCTTGTTGTGATAATAATTGTGAGATTGCCACTGTGAGTCTGAAATGCTGTTGGCGCTAAAGAAATGTTTTATAACATGGTTGTGTGTACATAACATGGTTAACTGTATAATACAAATTTAGTATTGTAGATAGATAGTAGTTGTGTGTACACAACGGGTGTGTTTGGTTGTGTGTCTCTAGGTAGCCTGGCTAGGAAAATAAGCCAAGCTTAAGTTAGCGTGTACAAGTCAAGCCACTATGCTAGTGTTTGGTTGTCATATGCTAGCTAAGCCTGGCTAAGTTAGTTTTTGTTTGGTTGCCTAGATTAGTTGGTACAACTACCTCTTCTCTACAATGTTGACCTACCCCTTCACTTTGTTCATCTCGACGGCGTCCGGTGTACAAGCGGCAAAAGAGCTCCGACACGAGCAGGTGGGTCGAGTAGGAGGCGAAGACAAGCACCAGCAGGCAACACTATCCGTGTCTGTGGGTGGTCGGCCGACATGGACAACATCACGCACAACTCAAGCAACATCAACTCAGCAGATTTGTACATGAGCCTTAGCAAGCACTACCACCCTCTCCTCTTCGACAGCCACCCCAACCTAGGGCCACTGTCATTGCCGCCCCTTCCACCTTTTCTCCTCCCATCCAGCATGTCACCACCGCTTGCCGCCGCATCTTGCACACCACCACCACCACCATCCTGGCTTTCGATCCTTCGCCGTCTTCCTTACTTTTTCCACAACTCCATCATCACCATCGGCTCCACCACCTCAGCCTTAACCATGCCTCCCATTCCCACGTCCACTGTCGGCACCACGAGTACGACGTCAGCCACTAGATCTGGCTCTGCCATCACGAGGAGGAGGAGGTGTACCTGCCACCATAGTGAAGAGGAGGAGAGGGGACCTTCGCGTGGGGAGGAGGGGTTTGTGGTGGCCGAGAGGAGCCGGGTTGGGTTGGGGTCTGCTCCAGACCGTGAGGAGGACGAGGCGGAGCACGTGGTGAGGGACGGGACGGTGGCGAGAATGACTGAGGGGGCTGGTTCTAGCGTGGCTTCACAAGAAACATCAACCCCATGTTTCTTTCTAGGCCTGGCTCCGGACGTACGGATAGCCTATTGGAGTCTGGCTCTAGGGCCTAGCTAGGCAACCACAAATCTGGCCTAAGAGCAATCTCAATGTATATGGACCAAGTAGTCCATATACATAGGGCCTACATAAATAGTCCATAGTTATTATTATTTGCTCATAATGTTCAGCCAACAAAGTAGTCCATAATGTGTGTTTAACTAGAGATTAAAAATTATTCTTTTCAACCATCTCATGTATCATGAGTTCATGACACAAGAGAGAGAGTATGGAGAGAGAAAATACCATTTCTTTATTACTTATGGGTAGTTCATAGTGCTATGAATATCTTTTGTTATAAACTGCTATATGACTATCTCCATAATGTTTTAGCTAGCTGATGAATGTTTTAGCTAGCTGATGATAGAGATTATTTTATTTTTTATGGACTAGTACTTTTCTGCTATATCGCGGTTGAGCCCAACCAAACACCCCCGACATGGTTACTTGTACAATTCCATATTCTCCCTCCGTTCCAGATTACTCTGAGTCCAATTCGAGACGGCTCTCCCCCCTCCCCTCCCGTCAGCGGCAGCCGCAACCATGGCTTCCGCCGAAACCCTAGCCCGGTCCCCCTCATCGCGCGAGCCCTCCTCCGACCCGCCCCGCGCCGCCTCTTCTGAGCCCCACCACAACGGCGATGGACCCGGCGCGGGCGCCGGAGACTCGTCCCGCCGCCGGCGCCGCAGCCGCTGGGAGCAGTCCAACGACGACTCCGCCGCCAACAACTCCGGCGGCGAGGGTGGGACCGGGGGCCGGAAACGCAAGACGCGGTGGGCCGAGGAGGAGCCGCGCCCAGCCATCGCGCTCCCGGACTTCATGAAGGACTTCGCCGCCGAGATGGACCCCGAGGTGCACGCCCTCAACGCGCGCCTCCTCGAGATCTCGCGCCTGCTGCAGTCGGGCCTCCCGCTCGACGACCGCCCCGAGGGCGCGCGCTCGCCCTCCCCCGAGCCCGTCTACGACAACATCGGCATCCGCATCAACACCCGCGAATACCGCGCCAGGGAGCGCCTCAACCGCGAGAGGCAGGAAATCATCTCGCAGCTCATCCGCCGCAACCCCGCCTTCAAGCCCCCCTCCGACTACCGCCCACCCAAGCTCCAGAAGAAGCTCTACATCCCCATGAAGGAGTACCCCGGGTACAACTTTATCGGCCTCATCATTGGCCCTCGTGGCAACACGCAGAAGCGCATGGAGAAGGAGACTGGTGCGAAGATTGTCATCAGGGGTAAGGGTAGTGTCAAGGAAGGGAAGCTGCTGCAGAAGAGGGACCTCAAGCCGGATCCCAGCGAGAACGAAGACCTCCACGTTCTTGTTGAGGCAGACACGCAGGAGGCACTGGACGCGGCTGCTGGTATGGTGGAGAAGCTGCTCACCCCGGTGGATGAGGTGCTCAATGAGCACAAGCGGCAGCAGCTCCGGGAGCTTGCTGCACTTAATGGAACAATCAGGGACGACGAGTTTTGTAGGACATGTGGTGAGGCTGGTCACAGGCAGTATGCTTGCCCCAACAAGATGAACACGTTTAAGAGTGATGTGCAGTGCAAGATCTGCGGGGATGGTGGGCATCCGACTATTGATTGTCCTGTCAAGGGCACTTCTGGGAAGAAGATGGATGATGAATACCAGAACTTCCTGGCTGAGCTTGGTGGTGGGAGTGCACCGGAGTCCATGAACAAATCTGGTGGTCCAATGTTGGCTCTTACAGGAAGTGGTGGTAGTGGTGGTGCTTCTGCTGGAACTGGGAGTAACCCACCTTGGTCAACCAATGGTGGTGCTGCTGCCACTGGGCTCAATGGTATCAAGAAAGATTATGACGAGACAAATCTGTATATCGGCTACCTGCCACCTACAATGGATGATGCTGGATTAGTCAGTCTGTTTTCGCAATTTGGGGATATTGTCATGGCTAAGGTGATCAAGGATCGAAACACTGGACAGAGCAAAGGATATGGATTTGTCAAGTATTCAGATGTGTCACAGGCCAATGCAGCGATTGCTGCAATGAATGGTCACCATCTTGAAGGGAGAGTTATTGCGGTTAGAGTTGCAGGAAAGCCGCCACAGCCGGCACCAGCAGTGTCAGCACCCCCATCGTATCCTCCTCCTACGGATCCTACCTCAGGTGGCTATTCCTCCCAGTCCTACATGGGGGCACCACCACCACCTCCTCCTCCAGGGAGTTATGCTCCAGTTCCTTGGGGGCAGCCACCACCGTATGCTTCATATCCTCCGCCACCACCAGGCTCTAGCGTCTACAATCCTGCACCCCCTGCACCAGGTCAAGCTGTCCCACCTCCATATGGCGTGCAGTATCCACCACCCCCACCCCCACCCCCAGCAGCTCCGATCCCTCCACCAGGCACTGCTCCATCAAGTGATGGAGCTCAGAACTACCCCCCTGGTGTAACACCACCAAGTTCTGGCACACCAACTCACCCTGTTGCAACATCAGTATATGCATCATCTGGCGCACCAAATGCACCATCGATGTACCCTCCACCACCTTATAGTTATTCCCCATACTATCCATCACCATTTCAGCCACCACCTCCACCACCACCGGCTAGTATTAATCCCTCTCAGAGTATTGCAACTGCACCTTGGGCAACCCACAGTGCAGTGCCGCCACCACTGCCACCTTTGTCCTCCACAACCGACCAGCCTACTGCTTCCTATGGTGCTGATGCAGAGTATGACAAGTTTATGTCAGAGATGAAGTGATGAGCGAAACTGGGCGATTCTTCCAATGAAGGGAAAAAAGGTAACTTAACATGATCTCTCTCTCTCTCTCTGTGTGTGTGTGTGTGTGTGTGTTCTATTAATTTTGTTAGGTCCAATTGGTATGATTTGCTATTTTATTGACAAGGAAACCCATGTTTCAGTTATTACGTGTGTTTTATTATTTATATACTATATATACTACTATACTTAAACTTGACCATTGTGCTGATGTACCATATAGTTATATCTTACCCATTGTCTGGTTTTGACTTAATGAGTCTACACTGCAAAAGTTTCCTGGAGTCTATTGTGACATAGTTATTTTCTTCTTTCAATATCTTTTGGTTTTATGTATTTTTGTCTTTTCCTAGAAGTATTGTTTTTTTACTAAACCAAACACATGTATCGTCTCATTGAGGATGCTTATTTATGATAATATCATATTTTTAGAATGAGGTCAGGACTAACATGCTCATGCTTGTCTAGTATGGTAAGGAACAACATTTGCTTTTGACAGGATATGATATTATCAGATTATTTTATTGACTGGATATTTTTTGGGGATCTGATATCTGATGCACTTTCTAAGGCACTGCAGTTCATACAAAATTCTTTTTAATAGACTATATGCTTTATGCTCCCCCTTCTCTCTCTCTTCCATGATGTGCAATGTTCGGTTTACTAATTATACCTCACCTTTTCTATGTTGTCACTTGTTGACAGGCTTGATCTTTCTTGGAGCTTATACCAACCTGATTTATTTCTTGTTGGAAGTTTGGGACTCACATCTTAACCTTGCTGTGTGCTGTTGTGACCATTGCAGAGGTTGCATGCTTAAGAAGCATCAAGTATTACTGGCTCAGCTGGCATTGGAATATTTGCTTATCTCCTTGAACTTTTCAGGAACCTTTTACTAATGCTTTTGTTATGATATCTATTCTTGTTATTATTTGATATTACCCTGTGATGTCACTATAATGCTCTGTTCTTTGTATGTGTTAATCTCACTTTATTATTCATATATATATTTGTCTTCATCTTGATTTGGTAATGCTATCACTCCATCTGGAGCAGAAAAGCTTGCTGCCCCGTGCTGGTTGGTATAACTCCAAAAATTAAAATGCATGTTTGGTATCTTCTGATGAATTTGTCATGCTTTTCTAATATATGTCTTCACCTAAGTTGCTTGGCAGTTGTTGTGACAGCTTGGCACAGGCAGCCAGAGTTTTTAGCACTTGATGAATATCAGGTATAGTGGAGGTGCTGTGAATTGTTCTGTGAACCTAAAGTTTTTTCATTTGGTTTCTGCACAATTTTCTACTGACAAACAGTAACGAGTTTCTCATTTTTGGTAGTTGATGTGTGCGCATTAGGGTATCTAAGCATGCATGCATGCTGGAAAAATCTTTGATGAAGAGCTCACAGATATATATTTTATATTGCTAATGCCTTTTTTAACATCATTGGATTTTTTGTTTGCGGTTCAAGTAGGACATGCTGGCATGCAGATCTAGTCTGGAGTCTTATGCTCAAGATGCATATTGTCACAATGATATTGTGAGGTGAACTGAAGGTTTGGAGGTTGGCTCAGATTAGTTTTTTCTAAGTAAAGTAGGATATCACCATAATCATATCCTAGTGGAAGAATGTGATAGTCAGTCCACAACCAGCATTAGGTACCTTTATCATGTTGCAGATATACCAGCTAGCTAGGGTTATCTCATAGATTTGTAGGTGTTAATCTGTCATTCTGTCCTACTTTTTGTCTGTTTTTTCAAAGTTCTTTCTTCTCCAGTGTGCTGTGTAGATGGGAAAAAAAAGTACATGATGTAATGATCAAGGGTACAATTTTTACATTTATTATCTGTTGTCTTTCTCCCTTGCTTTCTGCGTTTCTCCTTTATGATAACCCTAGTTAGTTTTGTGATGGATGTTTTTTCATGATTGTGGTGTCTATAAGTGGGATGCAGCCTAGCTGTTGTTGGCTGAACGGTGTTATAGAGAGAAATTGCAATGATGCAATGTGACCTCGAATCTAGCATTAGCCACCTCATTTTGCACTACAATTTTTATTTAGCCTTTGGTATATTGTTTTTTCAAGTGGAACATGAATTTCACAGGTTTGAGAAAATGCATGAGCCAACCTGGATTACTGGTTGAAGCAATCCTAAACCAAGTTTGTCAGCTGAGTGCACACAGTTATTATAGATTAATATAGTTTATTCTGGGCTTGTTTTTAAGAGTTTTAGTTTGTAGCTATTTAAACTCAGTTCACAGAAAATACAATGGAATCCTAAAGATCTTGTGGTGCTTGCTTTCTTTATTGTGAGCCACTAATTTCAGAATGGGAAAGAAAGGTAATTCCACAGTAAGAAATGATGTAGGTGTGCTTTGATTTTTTTTTCTTGCTGCTTCGTTTGCTGCTTTGCAACTAGCGAGAACATTTTTTGTTATCATGATTAATATATGATGTGTGCGCTCTGTTTAGTCTGCTATCTTGGTATATATGGCGAAGGCAAACTTTGAGACCTTCCATTTTGGTCTGTTTATTCATCTATTAGAACATCTATTTGATTTGGTGGCATCCAGGTGTTATTACATAATATTGTTTATTCTTTAGTTTCTTTTGTTACTGGTCTATTAGCAGCACCATCTGTGTTTGAACCTTTGTTGTGTCGTTTCCTGTTTGCTTGTTGATTTTTTTAGTATATTTAGTATATTATTATACTGATCATCATGTTACCGGAAATCCTCAAAATAAGCACAAATTGTTATGCATGCAAAGCATCGGCCAAAATGGAATGGTTTGGCCAACTGGTTCATTTTCTAGCAGTGGGTGTATTGAGAAACCAGAAACTGGAGTGTGCTGATGTTCAGAAGGAAATGGATGTCTGGAAGTTATTCAGTCTCATATGTTTTTCTATTGACATTTGAATATGGTGTTCTGATTTTTTGTGGTGCCCAGGTGGTAAATGATGCGCACATTGACAAATTCGTTGAATTGTTATTGGCCACCAAAAAAAACACTGAACGGCACAAATGTATGTTTTACTGTGATTATGAGTTTTAGCATTTTCCACGTACATCAATATTAGCTAAAGCAGTTATTAAGACTGATACGTTAATTGAACTGTTCTACACCATTTGAGCTCTGGTCCCATCTGTTCGATTGCTTAAACAACCATGCCTTCACTTGATTCTCCACGATTCTCCACTGGTCTTAATGCTATAGCTTCATAAGCTCATTGAACCATATATTTGCCAACTGTTTCTTCTCCTGTATGAGTATCGTTATTGCATGATAAGTACGTTTTGAGTGTGAACACTACCAACTGTACCATATTTGGACATACAAATTTTGTTCCCTTGGAAGCCATGCGATGAGTTCCTCATGTATTTGCGTTTCTTGTTTTTCTGATAATGCACGTTATCGGCTTATGTACTGGTGTGAAAATTGTTCAACCATTTGAAGGAAACGAAAGAGGAACGCTCGAGTGTAGAGAAGAAGGTCGTTTCGTTTCAAAAAAAGAGAAAAAGGTCGGAGTGCGAGCGTGGGCGGGACTGCCAGAAGCCAAGAACCCGCCATTCTCATTTCTTCATTTCCGGTCGTTCTGGAATTAATTCACAGGCAGACTTTCCTTCAATCCTTCACTCCGGTGCTAAGAACCCGCCATTCGTCAATCCTACTCCTATG
>Ga0182004_10003785_pt1 | contig 12097 bp, 8 predicted proteins | sample Sormic07211540_1_FD_120479 | JGI IMG/M metagenome (GOLD analysis project Ga0182004, IMG submission 120479) | Endophyte microbial communities from Sorghum bicolor roots, Mead, Nebraska, USA - 072115-40_1 MetaG | ecosystem: Host-associated > Plants > Roots > Unclassified | place: USA: Nebraska... | reverse complement strand
AGTACAAGTGGAACTAGTTATGGATAAAATATGTTCATGTCATGTCGTTTCCCCTTGCAACCGAGGCATGTTGACGGTGTTTTGTATGTGGATTTCTATGGTATATCCACCGTCAACAAGCATCCAAGTGTATTGCTTGAGTGTTTGCATCTGAGGCACTTGGTGATTGTATTTCATTATGGGTTTTGCTTGTTACTCTTAAAGTTTGCTGACTCCTAGACAGCTTGGTGTAGTGAGGATTGTCAAGTGAAGGTTAGTGATTATCTCCGGCTCCAATCGTGGTGATTATAAGGGGTTCTTGACCTTTCCCTAGCAAAGAGCCAAAAGGTACTCTAGTGGATTGCTTGTGGCTTGTGTGATCCTCATCTTGTGTTGGTTGAGGGGTACCCTAGTGAGGGTTGGCGTGTGAGACCAATTTGCCCAAAAACCTTTGAGTGAGTGTGGCACCGCAACGAGGACTAGCTAGCCGACAAGCAAGTGAACCATAATAAAAAAAATGTTGTGTTAACATTTGATTCTGAGGTGATTGGTCTTCATTGGCATTCTCTATTGTGATTGATTGGCTCATTTCTCTACACGGTGGTATATCAATCCTAACCCTTCTTTGCATTACTTTGCTAGCTACTTTTGTAGCTATCTTGCTTAGCTTAGCTTATCACCTAGAGGTAATTAGTGACATAGTCTTGGTGTGCTTCCTTACAGACTATAGAAACTAGATTAGGTAGAAGGCTTGCATCACCCTTGTAGAGCTAGTGCCAAATTTGCTTCGCCATCTTATATACTAATCAAGCACTTTTAATGTTGTTGTAGAAATTTTTATTAGACTATTCACCCCCCTCTAGCCATTAGGACCTTTCACCCCCTCTCTAGAGCAGTCTCAACACCCTAATTCATATTCTTCTCTTAGGATCAAGAGAGGGGTCCCATGAATGGATCACCTTCTAGAGCTAGTCATCAAGAGAAGATTAGATTGCCATAGGATCTAATCTTATGAATATAAATAGAGAGGTAGAGAGTGAGGAAAGAGTTTGGAGGAGGTGTTGGCCTGTCAATGCTCCCTCTACGACTTGTACTTTAGTGGATCCAAGTTCTACTTGAGCTTGTCATTGAGATTTTTTTGGTAATCAACTTTTGATCTAAGTTTACTTTGTTTATATTGTTCAATTTGTTTGTGTCTCTTTTGAGTGATTTATTCCTGCACTAGAGGGAGTAGATTATTAATCTTAAGTGTAGGCTTACTGCTTGGTCTTAGGTTAATCATAAAAGTCCCTTATTTTCTAGATTTTGGTGGTAGATCTCTTTTTAACCGTCAACATAGCATAAGAAAGGACTTTAAACAGAATACTATCTAGCTATAGGGGTTATCGCTAATAGAATTCCACAAATTTTGGTGATTATCTATTTCTGTAGGGGGTTATCAAAATAAGAACAAAAGGAGGTCCACATGTCAGATTTACATTGAGAGAATATGTGAAACGTCAACTCAGGAATACTCTAGAAGGCTTGGGAAGACACCACCTGAAAGGTGGGGCCCACCTACCATAGGGCAGGGGCGGGCGCTCCACCCTGTCAGGGGCGGCCGCTCGGGGGGTTCAGCCAATCATGGTGAACCTCGCGAATCTTGCCTCCACCGACTTTGAGGGTTAATCTTAAGCACATGTTTAAGTCGGTTTGATCCAAGGGCTATGGTGCTTCCTAAGGGGCTATAAATAAAGACCCTGACCCCTGGAGAAGAGTTCATTATTCTTTGAGAAGATCAAGAGAAGAAGAATTAGACAAAGAGGGATCCCTCGAATGGATCTGTCTCTATAGGGTTCTTAGCCACCATCTCAATTAGATCTCTATAGTTCTTTAGCATAGCTATATAGGAATAGATCTAGAAGGAGTCAAGTTAATCTTAGAGTCTGGATCAATCTTTAGTTCTTGGTAAACTCTTATTCTCTTTGTTATATTTATTAGTTCTTGCTATTATGAATATGACTTTGACCTATTTGATTATATCAGAATTGACTTTATTCTTTTTGCTTATGTTCTCAATTATATTGTTCTTAGTCTACTTTGATTATATGCTTAGCGTAGTTAGATTAGAATTATGTTTATGCATAGGATCGTATAGCGCTTACTCATTAGGCCTAAGTGATAGATATTGTGTAGGCGAGGTGCCTAGACTGTATTTATCTGCGATTACCCCTTATAGTCTGGAGCTTGAGGTAGATCGTGAGAGTGACAGTCCTATTGAGTCCTTTGTATTCCTTCACCCGATTATAAGGATTGTAGAGCACCATTATTACAAGGAAGTGATTGCTATGTTCATGATCTTTCTTGCTAATATCACTATGCATAGATATAGCCTTTTCTAGTGATGATGCTAGGTGTACTTGCACTAATCATTGTATGCTTTGACAGTATAGTTAGAATACTTAAGATTTATTCTTGTAGATTGTCCTAATACCATGCTAGTGCTATAGACTTAGAGTAATCTAATTGAGATGATTATCATGTTTATCTTATGGCTATGAATTCTTATTTATCCTTTGTCATTTATTATTCGTATTCATATTTTTATCTTATGTGACACTTACTCTGCATGAGACATAGATAAAGACATGGTTAAGGTGTCTATGATTACATGTAGTGCTCATTGCTCATTATCCATTGCAAGTCCCTTCCCAGTGGTAAAAATATAAATAACAATACCTGGAATACTCCTGGTTAAAATATTACATCAGTATTATCTGTGCGCTTGTGGATCCTTTATTTATTTATTTATTTATTTATTTCTAGAAAAGCATATAAATTTAATACCAGCACTTCTACATCATGTTAGGGATGACAACCTAGCTTAAGTGATGATAAGTAATTATGACGTCGTTGCTAGGGATAGGTTTGAAAGTCTATTTTTAGTAGTTGCATTAAGAAGTGTCAACAATCATGGGTGTGACAGACCTGTTGAGTCCTCTATAATCTACCATCCTGTTAATAGGATTGATAGGTTTATTGGTGCTTGTAGAGAAGAAATTTCATATATTTTTTATAAGTCATCTGATCCACTTGTTTTTTATGATTGAAATGCTTTTATGCAAAAATCAAGTATTCCTTGCTACTATCCTAATGCATGATCCTTGTTTACTATATTGGGTAAGTCTTGTGGAGTAATTTGAGTATCACCTTGTATGATCTTGAGTTTTGCATGTAGCGAGCCTCCTATACATGGATTATTCTACGCTCCTGATCCCTCATAGGACTTGGGATGGTGAAGGGTTCATGTTCCCATAGATGTGTGGATGTGGCATGCCATACATCATATCAGTTATCATAAATAAATGTTATGTTGAAAGACTTTCGCTAGACTTTGATGTTGGATTGTAATGTGTGACTTGTTTCATGAACTAAGTATATGAACTATGGCTTGTAAACTTAAGTACTTTGAACTTGTTATGTAACCTATGCGTGGTTGTGATGTAGTCTCTCTTTTTGGTTGATCCCGGATGAAGGTTAGTGACTTGTACATCTTATGGTCGGTGTACTAGGATGACTTGTTAAGGGATGTACCTAGTCTAATAGTCCCTAGTAGACTATGATATTGGGTACACACTTAAGAGGGTGTTGATCCTGACAGTCTTAGGTTCATACAAGTTACTTATTGCCATGAAAGTTTGGTAGATACCATATTGCTAAGAAACTAGTGGTTCATTGCTATAGAAGTATAATAATTATCTTCATTGACACACACTCCAATCGTACATTATGTGCTAAATTAGAGTTTCTAGTCCACATGAGAAAGTATGATTCCTAAAACTTTTGGTCTTGGTGTGCACATGAGATGTTATGTGTTTGGTGGGAGCCATGTTTTTGCATTAAAAGTCACTTAATGAGTGAATACAGCTAGTAGTCACACACTATAGTAAGGTACTGTATGCCAAAAGTTGTTAAGGTGCTTTGGCAGGTATGCTAAAAACAAGGCAGCTTTAATGAGTAAAGCCTACCGTTATCAATATATTTTGCTAGCAAATTATTTCCTTCACTCAACCTTGAACGGTTATATATTATAAAATATCTTGAAAGCATCCTAGAGATGACTTCTTGATGTTTATTTAGTCGGTGAGGGACACCACCTCTAGTAGTACATCACAAGTCTCTCCCCTAGTTCTTTCTTTCCCTAGTATCCATGGCTTCTCATCCCTACCTCAAGAAAGTTCGGTGGTTGTTCTCCCGCATGTTGTTTTCTATTGGAGTTGATCCATTTCTTGCAATATTGATAATCACCTTTTGGATGTATGCTGAAGAAGATGGTTGTGTTGATTACTTTGAATGCATAAATGCATTCAATGAGTCCAACATCTTGGTTATGGTTGACTCTGTGAGAAAGTATCTTGTTGATCTTGTTCATCTTGCATCAAGTGACACAAATAGCAATTCTCCCTATGCGAAAGAAGTTATTGAAAGAATTGATTTCTACCTCGACAATATTTGCTTTGAGGCCTTGGGAGATCTACTTGAAGAATTTGAGATCCATGACTTAATCTATGAATATGCTCAAGATCATGATGAATGTCTCAGGGAAGAAATTTTTGTTAGACTGGTAAGATTACTACACAATCTCAATCTCAACAAATAATCCTAGGTGATGTTTGGGGTTTCATGGGTTAGAGGTTAGTGTTTGCTAATCTCAATCGAAGTTGGATTTATTGGGATATGCGGATATGCCCCTACGATTCTGTAGGTAGGGACAAGATCTAGAATGGCGAAGAATCCACCTCCATCGCCACAAGGGAGATGAAGAGCACATCATTGTGTCCACCAAGGAGCAGAGGAGCCCATCATCTCCATGCCTTCTTCTATTCTGCTACCAAGGAGCGGAGGGCTTGGGAAGAAGTGGATCTGGTGGGTAAACTTGTGGTAGAAGAGGATCTAGCTATTGCTAGACTTAGGAAAGAAGCAGATTTGGTAGTCACACTTGGGGAAGAAGCAGGTGGATGTGGTCATTGTCCATTGAGGACGAAGCAGGTGAGGACTCATGAAAGAAGCTCAAGCACCAATAGCAGGGCGCTAGAGGTGGGCGACCAGTTAGAGGTGAGCGACCATGGATACGACAAGTGTCGAGCTCCACCAACTCAACTCATTATGGAGGGGTTAGGCTCTATATTGGGATAGGCCCCTTCCAGTTATATTCCAATACCATGGAAATGGGTCTCCAATGTTAAATCTCAATTCGACAAACATCCACACACATTAGCATTCAAGAAACACAATTCCAATTAATAATTCTAGGCTCCAATATTGACATCCAACCGGGTATAAGAGCTTTGGGTAAGAGTGGTGAGTGGTGCCAGTAACTAGGGAGCAAAATAAGTGGTGCAATGAATAGTAGTGGTGATAGACCTAATGATAGAGTATGCACCAAAGTTGGAGGTGTGTAGGGTGGGGGAGTAGGATGAGACCTTGCTGGAAGTGGGGAGAAAGGTCTCTAGGAAATAAGATGATAAGAGCAAGAAACATCCTAGCCATGCGATTGCTATAAATATTTCAAATTTGTTGCTGAAAGCCAATGATTTTCTTATTGTATTTAAGGAGATTCTCTTTATATATATATATATATTATATATATATTCATTCATGATTTATCACATCCATGTGCAGGGTATTGTAACGAACTTGGATGAGTCTTCTAGTCAAGCCCAAAACACTCAAGGTCAAGCCACAAGTGCTCTAATGCCTGAAACTACAGAAGAGGCAACAATTTTATCTTGGTCAACTGACTTTCTTGAAGAAATATTAGAGAATGCAGATGTAAGGATGGGAAATTAGTTTTTACATTGTGCCCATGAGGGATCAATAACAATTAATGGTCATACTAAACTCATTGCTATGTTGATTTCTTTCAAATTCTTCAGGAACTCCTATGTCAGCCAAATAACATTCCAAAAGAAGAGAGAACTCTGCTTGTGATTTTCTCTGATGGATATCCATTGACTGAAGATGAACTATATGACTTCTTTAGCTGGTAACATGGTCTTCTCAATCATATTAATCCTATACATGTTCAAAGTTTTACATTCCCAAATATGCATCGTTATTTTGGTGAAATATTTAATATGGAACCATATATAATTAGCTTTATTGGTATTCCTATCAACAACATAGTTAACTACAGCAAGAGAAAACAATAACAAAATGTTAAAGTTTGTAGAATTATGTTCTTAGAAATTAAATAGCATGTTAGAAAAGAGAAGCAGATACAAAGACCAATTGTCATATATAAGGTATTTATGTTTTTTGTGGTGATTATTTTTTAAATGTGTATATTCAACATTGTCTGAAGCAAATAAAAATATTTCTCCTGGTCATACAAATAATTTTAAAACTAATATTATAGAAAACAAGAATATATTTTTGTAGAAAAATAGTATAATAGGGGTTTTGCATAGGGAATAGGTCCTACGATTATGACACTTAGGACTGCAATGCTAAAATATGTAGAATTAGATCTCTACTATTCATAAATAGATTTTCATATGCCATATTTTCCTTGATGACATTGAAATAATACATTCTAATTCCAATGAAGGGTCATGTGCATATTAAAATAACATAAAAGAAAAGAGGATAAAGGCCTTCAGGTTTTAGATAGAAAGTAAGGTTTATACATGTAGACATTCATCAAAATATAAGACAAACAAATAATAATTGTAACATGTTTCTCTAAAATTTCTTCCATACTAGGATTTCATTGTGCTAGGCTCACCACTAAGTTACTCTATAAATTTTTAAAACTCATAGCCTTTTTGAACCATAGGTCCTATTTTGACCAAAATCTTTCCATATTATAACATTTTTCCTCATTCTTTAACAAATCAACATTTTATCTCAAATCAGACTTTTTTAGCATAGTTTGTATGTTTTGAACTTTGGCATTCATGAATGCACTTTATTTCTTAGACAAAACAATACTGAATATTCCTTCTGTTAGTGAAACAAATCAATTCCTATCAACAATGGAGAGAACAATAATTCCATAGTTATTTTTTGTCATATGCATACTTTACATGGACAATTGTGATTTATAAACTTTCATAGAAATTTGGGCCTTCCTTGAAATAACTATATGTGAAACAACACCATCCAACATTTATTTGACATAAGCCACTAAATAAAGCATGCCTTGTCATTGCAACATTTCATTGATTGTTTTGTCTTTTTAAGAAGTAGCATGCATTGTATTCTAATCACCTCAACACCATCTTTTGGGAAAAAATGGTCCATGTGGAATTAAAATATGAACAAAGATATTGTCCAAACAATCCTTAAAATTTAATTCATTACAATTGAATGAAGTTCATAACATGTGACATCTTTATCATCCTCCAAAGATGATATCATGTTGATTCATTTCTTTGTTATTTCCATTTCATAGTATCGTGTATTCACATCCCTCCCTTTATTGATGATTAGTGGTAGCTGGTAGCACCTAATTTAGAATGTTTTTGCTCCTTGGGATTAAGTTATATCCTTAAGTTTTAAAGTTGGCAAATAGTTTGTTCACAGAGAATGAAAACACAATTCATAGGGGTGTTGGATAGTATTACAAACATTATGCCTTTTTAAATACTCCCTTATTTCAAAACAGAAAGTGTGGTTTGACTATTTGCACTAAAACACTATACTTTGACCATTTATATCTCTTATATTGCATCATCCAGTACCTTAAAGTTCTAACCTAGGATATAAAATACTTTTAAGTATTAATGCTACAATTATAAAGTTGTAAGTAATAATCTACAAAGTCTTATTTTGAATGTTGGTTGTAGATTATAGGTTAGAAACTTGAATGTGTGTGCCTTGTAAAAAATAAATGGAGGTATACAACAAAAAGTGGAATGGTTTGTAAGTAGAATGCTTCCCAAGGGAAACACATATGGGGATAAAGGGGTAGGATGACAAAATGGTGATATGTGTGGTACCAAATCATACTTTTTTATTTACTTTGTATCACTTAGATTCATTTTGTTATCAGTATGAAGTAGTCTTTTACTTTGTATTAGCAAGTACATCTTCTTCTTTAAAAGTTTTTCTACCTAACTACATTTCATTTTACTTAATATTAAAGTTTATAAATGTTTTATGCATACATATTACTTATACATTTGTCTAACTTTTAGCAATAAATTTCCCTCACATTATAGGAACTATGGAGAAGTTGAAGAAATTGTTATAGAGGAACCAAGACTAAGGCCTCATCCGCTTTGTGCCCTTATCATATTCTCTTCACCCAATACACTATTTAGTATCCTCAATGGAGATAAGAGGGCCCACTTCATCATAAAAGGGAAAGATTTGTGGGTTCAGCGTAATGTTGAAGATAAGAGGGCCCACTTCACTATAAATGGCAAAGATTTGTTCTATTGGGGATAAGTGGGTTGGCTTTGTCACAAATGGAAAAGGGGGTCAAGGTGTTGTTCCAAAGTGCAAGGGAATAATCTTTGTTGAACCTAGAAACATAAGTATTTGGCACCGTATATCAGAATAAACTCCATGGCATGGAAACTATTTATTCTAGATGGAATGGTTGTAACTGTGTTGACACATGGACATGGTGGTGTTTATGTTGTTAAGATCCAAATAAGGTTTATTATAATGGACCTAATGTTTATTATTGTCTATGGTTAACATTATGCCACCAAGCCTATTTCTCTAAACTTTGAGAAACCACATAATAGGATAATAAGTCACTAAACACCTCATGCATGTGACTACATTTGATTCACCTCTTTGGATATCATGCATGCACTATCCTTGCCCTCCTCGATGGGCAACAATAATAACACACCATAATTTGTGTTGTCTATTTTTTCACCAAGAGAACAAAAAAGAGTAGAGGCACTATAGCAACAAGCCTCTTGAATTTTTGGTGCATTTCATTGGTGACCAAAGCTGCCACAAGCCCATAATTGATCTACCAAAATTTAGCATCATCACTCTTTGGTATCTAGACTAAATGCCCATGAGCGCATAAACAAAATAACTAGAGACCAATAGAACAAAAACCTCAAACAATTGTTTGCAACCAACTGCTAGTTGCAGGACCATTTTTTATAACACCACACTTTGGGTTTCTGTTTTGGCCAATTTAGCCTGGCTATACGACTCCAAGTTTTGCTATGCCTCTTGCTTTACTTCTTTCCTTATCTATATACATGGAAATATGAGCATAAATGGGATTAATAAGGCAAACTAACAAGTTAAGAAACAAGCATGCTGCCCTAAACTAGTACATCCAAATTTTAAATTGTTCTTAGAACTATAGTGAACTCACAAAATTTGACTATAAATAGATGTTTAGCTTTATCAATAATTCATTTGGTGATGAGGACATCCTAACTCATCATGATCCATCAAGTGTCAACCATTCACTATAGAACATAGAAGATACAAACTAAGGATCACTCACACAAAGTCGTGCCAAGAAACTATAACAGAAAGTGAATTCATTCCTAACTGAAATTATCTGTGATATGACTGAGGATGTTATTACCTAAATGATATACATATGTCTTACTAAGGTTGACACAAGGAGCTACTGCTGAACGAGAGGACACGCAAGCTGAACTAGTACACCACCTGGCTAACAGCACAGATCGGCTAAAAGAAACAGTCATAACTCTTGATTCTCTAAAGCTTTGGAGGTCCATAAACATATTTTTTGAAAACCTCATTAAGTCTAGTTTCTGTTGCCTCTAAACTAGACTAATTTGGACATACCAATAATGAGATTTGACTAGTTTATTGTAGATTGGTCATAAGGGCAACAATCTTCTTGAGAAATTATCGTGGTGCATGTTATACATGGTTGGAAAGGTAATCAAGTTAACTTTCCAATTCAACAAACGACTCCTCTTTTGGACTTTCCAATAAAGAGTTATGACTAGATTAGTTGAGATTGCTCAGAAGGCTAGCCGTTGCACAAAATTCCGTAGAATTCCATCTCGTGGAGGACTTTCGCCACCTCAAAAGCTCTAAGTTCGTTTCATACCCATCTAAGAGGGTTGTTTCTAATATAAATATTTTTTTTGCCTCTAAGCTATTAAGTTTAGAATCTTTTTGGGGAATTGATAAACTGTATGTCGAGTGTCTTACTCCGTTACTCACATCTTTGTTATCTTCGGTTCTTTAACCTACCATGAAGATCAGGCCACCCTAAAGGAGATTCCTTATCATTTGGGTAATTAACAGGGTACATGATAAATCTTCATATCCTAAATGAAAACTTCGCATCTTAACGCGACAGTTGTTGCCAATTGATAGGAAAAAATCTATATTAAAATAAATATACATTAATATTCTACTATTTAAAAATGTTATACTAAAATCTTCAAGCCACAGAGAGGCAATGATGCGGCCAGTTCCAGGTGACCAAATATGTTGGTTCTGAACATAAAAGTATGAAACTAGGCTCTGTTTAGTTCCCCATCCAAAATTTTTTCATCCATCCCATCGAATCTTTGGACACATGCATGGAACATTAAATATATATAAAAAATAAACTAATTATACAGTTTGGTTAAAAATCACAAGACGAATCTTTTAAGCCTAGTTAGTCCATGATTAGCCTTAAGTGCTACAGTAACCCACATGTGCTAATGACAGATTAATTATGCTTAATAGATTTTTCTTGCAGTTTCCAGACGAGTTATGTAATTTATTTTTTTATTAGTTTCTAAAAACCCCTCCCGATATTCTTCCGACATATCCGATGTGACATCCAAAAATTTTTCATCTTCACTCTAAACAGGCCCTAGTCATCATGATGATAGTTCGAAATGATGGTTGAGATTATAGGAACACGCATTTGGAGGTGAGCATTGAAGAGATATTCGGATGAGGTTGTAAGTTAGATCACGTATGAGCTCTACTTTTTAGTCATAGAATAGTATTTTTCTCTTATAAATAAATCAGTATCAAAATAGAGATACACCTTAAACGAAAAAAACAAGAAAATTCACGTTTTTAAAATATAGACATTTTTCAAAACATAGAATATAAGAACGGAAATATGGATCATATTCCTCACTGATAAGCATCCTCGTACCCATGAAACCCGACAGGGATGATGTGCCTACCTTTTAGATCTCCATGACGTGAGACCCTCCCTCCTCATCAAAACTACTTGATTTCAGTAATAATATTTCCCTCGTTGCACTTTACTTTAAGATTTGCAAATTTTATTTAAAATATCACTAGAGTTTTTTAAAAAAAAATAGCCTAGAATGTTTCAACATGTAGTTTCAAAGGTCATCACAATGGTCATCAACTATAAACCTAGGACTTGTTTAGTTCAAAAAAATTTACAAAATGGACACTATATAGTACTTTCGTTTGTATTTGACAAATATTATTCAATTATGGACTAACTAGGCTTTAAAGATTTGTCTCGCATATTACAGGTAAACGTGTAATGAGTTATTTTTTATCTATATTTAATGCTTCATGCATGTGCCGCAAGATTCTATGTGACGGGAAATTAAAAAATTTTGCAAAATTTTTTAGGAACTAAACAAGGCCCTGATGAAATTCTGCGAAACTTCTAAGGCCTGTGTTCAGTTTTCAAAAAATTTTAAGATTTTCCGTCACATCGAATCTTTAGTCGTATGCACGAAGCGTTAAATATAGATAAAAGAAATAACTAATTGTATAGTTTGCTTGTAATTTGTGAGACGAATCTTTTGAGCCTAGTCAGGTCATAATTAGATAATAATTACTAAATACAAACAAAAGTGCTACAGTAGCTAAAACCAAAATTTTTCCAAAACTGAACAAGGTCTAAATACTACTCCCTTCATCCCAAAAAAATGATGTTCTAGGATTCAAAATTTATCCCCAAAAAATAATCTTATGGGATTCAAACCTCATGCATGCATAATCTGGCGCGTTAATCTCGTGCATGTATAAGTAAATCGAAATATATTTGATCTACCTTGTGTTGGGAATATGCCCTAGAGGTAATCATAGAGATGATGATATTACGATTGTATCCATGACATATATTATGAGTTCAGTGAATATCCATTATAGACAAACTTGTATTGATTAACAATTATGT
>Ga0182004_10003784_pt1 | contig 12098 bp, 6 predicted proteins | sample Sormic07211540_1_FD_120479 | JGI IMG/M metagenome (GOLD analysis project Ga0182004, IMG submission 120479) | Endophyte microbial communities from Sorghum bicolor roots, Mead, Nebraska, USA - 072115-40_1 MetaG | ecosystem: Host-associated > Plants > Roots > Unclassified | place: USA: Nebraska... | reverse complement strand
TTTTTTCCTCCTGTCAAAGTCACTGTTTGAATTGGAATTGGAATCTGTTTGGATGCTTGATGCTAGCATACTGCACATCTATGATTTTTCTTCCAACTTTTCATGACTTATTTATTTGGTGCTTCAAAACTTGGGATAGTATTTGGAATGCAGGATGATCCTAATAGCGTCTAAGAAGAAGCTGAAATGCTTGGATAAGGGGGGAAACATATTCTGTTGCCTAGGCCACTTCAGGCGGTGCATGCTCTGAACCTACACCTACTGGCGCTCCGGCTGAGTGCGGCAGCAGACCTGACCTGAAACGAAGTGCACAGCCCTGTTGCCATCCTCCCCGCAATCTCCTGCGCTGTGCTCGCCGGAGCCCACCACCGCTGCGGCGGCCAGACCCGTCACTTTCGCCACCGTCGCTGTCTCCCGGCGCGGCCGCGCACACATGCTCCCCGCCCTCCCCGCGACTGGCTCGCGCGCGCCCCAACCCACTCATCATGCACAAACCGGGTTGAAAAGCCGTGCGTCGTGCGCCGCGCAATCATGGCATCCCGGACGACGTCTGCGGCCTCCATTAGGCCGCCGTTCCAACCCACGGAAGGCAGACCTGCAGCAGCTTCAATGCTTGGCTCTCTCCACTCGCCAGCAGGTGCAGCTCACTTTGGTCGTTTCATAACAAGCTCGACTGATCTCGACTCGATCGAGCTAGCTAGCGGCCGATGACAGAACACATGCCACTGCTATGTAGTAGTAGCAGCTTAGGTGCAATCTAGCTAGCTAATAGGTCTGATCATCGCCATCATCCCCCAGTGTTTTACTAGTGCCATCCGACGAGAAGAGGATGAGGGTCCGCATGGCCATTCTCCTCCTGCTAATCCTCGTCGTCCTCTCCCTCGCCGCGTCGACGTCGGCGGCGGCCAGGAAGGCCGGCGACATGCGGGGGCGGCAGCGACAGATCCTGCTGCAGGAGAAGGCGACTCTGCTAGCCCTGAAGCAGGGGCTCACGCTGCCGTCGCCGGCAGCGGCGGCCTTGGCGGACTGGAATGAGTCCAACGGCAACGTCTGCAGCTTCACCGGTGTCAGGTGCGACTGGCGGCGGGAGCACGTTGTTGGGCTCTCTCTCGCCGACATGGGCATCGGTGGCGCTATTCCACCGGTCATCGGCGAGCTCTCGCACCTCCGGCTCCTCGACGTGTCCAACAACAACATCTCTGGCCAGGTACCGACGTCCGTCGGCAACCTCACGCGACTGGAGAGCCTCTTCTTGAACAACAACGGTATCTCCGGCAGCATCCCTTCAATCTTCAGCGACCTCTTACCACTCCGGACGAGGCTCCGGCAACTCGACTTCTCCTACAATCACATCTCCGGTGACCTTCCGCTGGACCTCGGCAGATTTGGGCAGCTCCAAAGCCTTAACGTCTCCGGCAACAACATCTCCGGCACCGTCCCACCGTCCATCGGCAACCTGACTCTCCTTGAGTACCTGTACATGCATGACAACATCATCTCTGGAGAAATCCCTCTGGCCATCTGCAACCTAACAAGCCTCATTGATCTCGAAGTGTCCGTCAACCATCTGACGGGGAAGATTCCAGCCGAGCTCTCCAACCTCGCACGGCTCCGGACACTCGGCGTCACCTACAACCGTATCACCGGTGCCATTCCGCCGGCCCTCGGCAGCCTTGGGCAGCTCCAAATCCTCAACATCTCCGGCAACAACATCTATGGCACCATCCCTCCGTCCATCGGCAACCTGACTCAACTTGAGTACATTCACATGGATAACAACTTCATCTCAGGAGAGATCCCTCTGGCTATCTGCAACATAACAAGCCTTTGGGATCTTGAAATGTCCGTCAACCAGCTGACGGGGCAGATTCCAGCCGAGCTCTCCAAGCTCAGGAACATTGGAGCCATTGACCTCGGCAGTAACCAACTCCATGGAGGAATACCACCTTCCCTTTCCGAGCTGACGGACATGTTCTACCTCGGACTCCGGCAAAACAACCTGTCCGGGAACATCCCACCAGCTATCTTCCTCAACTGCACAGGGTTGGGCCTCATCGACGTCGGCAATAATAGTCTTTCTGGCGAGATCCCCCGTGCCATCTCGAGCACCCAAGGCTGCTCGTTTGTCGTCATCAACCTCTACTCCAACAAGCTCGAAGGTACACTTCCACGGTGGATCGCCAACTGCACTGATCTGATGACGCTAGATGTGGAGTGCAACTTGCTGGACGACGAGCTGCCTACGAGTATCATCTCGAGCAAGAAGAAATTGTTGTACCTGCATTTGTCTAACAACAGTTTCCGGAGCCACGACGACAACAGCAACTTGGAGCCATTCTTCGTCGCGCTGTCGAACTGCACGAGCTTGCAGGAGGTGGAGGCCTCCGCCGTGGGGATGGGTGGGCAGCTCCCAAGTCAGCTGGGATCGCTGCTCCCGATCAACATTTGGCACCTCAACCTGGAGCTGAACGCCATCGAGGGCCCGATCCCGGAGTCTGTTGGGGATGTCATCAACATGACATGGATGAACCTGTCGAGCAACTTGCTGAACGGGACGATCCCGACGTCCCTCTGCCGGCTGAAGAACCTGGAGCGGCTCGCGCTGTCCAACAACTCCCTGACAGGCGAAATTCCAGCGTGCATTGGCAGCGCCACGAGCCTCGGCGAGCTGGATCTGTCGGGCAACATGCTGTCAGGGGCCATCCCCAGCAGCATCGGGAGCCTTGCCGAGCTCCGGTATCTCTTCCTGCAGGGAAACAAGCTGTCTGGGGCCATACCTCCGAGCCTCGGCCGGTATGCCACTCTGTTGGTCATCGACCTCTCTAACAACAGCTTGACCGGGGTGATACCAGACGAGTTCCCCGGCATCGCCAAGACGACGCTATGGACACTGAACCTGTCGCGCAATCAGCTTGGGGGCAAGCTGCCGACTGGCCTCAGCAACATGCAGCAAGTGCAAAAGATCGACCTGTCCAGGAACAACTTCAACGGTGAGATCTTCAGCCTCGGGGACTGCATTGCCCTGACGGTGCTCGACCTGTCACACAACTCGCTTGCCGGCGACCTCCCGTCGACACTCGACAAGCTGAAGAGCCTCGAGAGCCTCGACGTCTCGAACAACCACCTGAGCGGTGAGATCCCCATGAGCCTGACCGATTGCCAGATGCTGAAATATCTCAACCTGTCATACAACGACTTCTGGGGCGTCGTCCCCAGCACCGGCCCTTTCGTGAATTTCGGCTGTCTCTCCTACCTCGGCAACCGTCGCCTCTCTGGTCCGGTGCTGAGGCGTTGCAGAGGGCGCCACCGCTCGTGGTACCAGTCCCGGAAGTTCTTGGTCATCATGTGTGTCTGCTCAGCGGCTCTGGCGTTCGCGCTGACGATCCTCTGCGCCGTCAGCGTCCGTAAGATCCGTGAGCGGGTCACGGCAATGCGGGAGGACATGTTCAGGGGCCGCCGTGGCGGCGGCTCGTCGCCGGTGATGAAGTACAAGTTCCCACGGATCACGTACAGGGAGCTGGTCGAGGCCACCGAGGACTTCAGCGAGGACCGGCTCGTCGGGACGGGCAGCTACGGCCGGGTGTACCGCGGCACGCTGCGCGACGGCACCATGGTCGCCGTGAAGGTGCTGCAGCTCCAGACGGGGAACTCGACCAAGAGCTTCAACCGCGAGTGCCAGGTCCTGAAGCGCATCCGGCACCGGAACCTCATGCGCATCGTCACGGCGTGCAGCCTGCCGGACTTCAAGGCGCTGGTGCTGCCGTTCATGGCGAACGGCAGCCTCGAGCGGTGCCTCTACGCGGGGCCGCCGGCGGAGCTCAGCCTTGTGCAGCGGGTCAACATCTGCAGCGACATCGCCGAGGGGATGGCGTACCTGCACCACCACTCGCCGGTCAAGGTCATCCACTGCGACCTCAAGCCGAGCAACGTCCTCATCAACGACGACATGACCGCGCTCGTCTCCGACTTCGGCATCTCCCGGCTCGTCATGAGCATCGGCGGGGTGGCCAACACCGCCGCCGACGTCGGCGCCTCCACCGCCAACATGCTGTGCGGCTCCATCGGCTACATTCCCCCAGGTACGTGGCACCCAATGGCACGATATATATCTTCTCCTAATCAGTCCACTGCTCCGGCTGATCGTTCCTGAATCCTGGGTGGTTCTCGATGGATTCAACTGAAGAGTACGGCTACGGATCGAACCCGACGACAAAGGGCGACGTGTACAGCTTCGGCGTGCTGGTGCTGGAAATGGTGACGAGGAGGAAGCCGACCGACGACATGTTCGACGCCGGACTGAGCCTGCACAAGTGGGTTAAGACCCACTACCATGGCCGCGCCGACGCAGTGGTCGACCAGGCACTGGTGCGCATGGTCCGGGACCAGACGCCTGAGGTGAGGAGGATGTCGGACGTGGCCATCGGCGAGCTGCTGGAGCTCGGCATCCTCTGCACCCAGGAGCAGGCGTCCGCGCGGCCGACAATGATGGACGCAGCCGACGACCTGGACCGGCTCAAGCGGTATCTCGGCGGCGACACCACGGCCACCTTCGCGTCATCGCTGGGATTCTCCTCCACCACGCTTGAGGTTGAAGACATCGATTGACCAGTAGGAGCAGCTATATACTAATTAAGGATTTGTACGTGATGCATATACGTGCATAGCTAGCATTCCTCCAGGACCAGGAGGTAATTAAGGTATGGTTTTATTTTTAAACGGATGCAAAACCATAGGATTAATTCTTTGAAGGTGTCTTCTGATTGATGTAATGTAAGCCTTGGTCATTGATCTATCTACGTGACTACATATGGTTTCTGTTCCACAAGGATCGGAGTTACTAAATTGCTTGCTAGCCTGTTTTTCTTTCTGAACTCTGCATGTCTAATATTTTGTTCAGTGTTGTGTATATCATAGCACCTGAATAATTTGAAGCTCCTCAAGCAAGATGGTCCACACAAATAGCCCTTTTTTGTAACGTTTGTTTCTTTTCTGCCTTAACATTATTTTTTTTCGAATAGTTTTTGTTTATTTGTTACAAAGCAAGGTGTCCATGCTTTTTTCATCATCTTATTTATGTTGCATTTCTATGTAACACTTTTTCGTGAGTGGAGGAAATTAGATTAAATACAAAAATCGTTTTTTGTTGTAATAACATAGTTATTCTTTAATCATACTTTTGTCTGGGAGTTTGAGTTACACTAACAAAAAATCCTTCGATTTTAGAAAAAGATATATGAGTTAACATATTAGTCTTCTATTACTAATTCAACCGATGCAAACTAACTTATGTTTGTGCAATTCCTTCCAATGTCAAATCAAGGTAGCCTTTAGTTTTCTCTTGGTTGACTTTGTACACCTATGAAATCCAACTTTTCTTTGTAACTGTTCATTTCCTTGGCCCCTCTTGTAAATTGAAATTTTCTAATTTGTCTCCTATTTGTACTAATTATAATTTATATGAATTATTTATATCAAAGCAGCGTTCAGTTTTCTTTTGTATGCAGTTTTCATTTTTGAATTTACCTATTTGTACTGATTGTAATTTGTATGAACTCTTTATATAGTTTTATTTATTCCTAATTCTTCTCCAATTTTTCTGAGTTTTATCTGGATTTGCACTTTACTAATTATGCCTACATCATTACATTGTATAATTTGCAGTTCTTTAGTTTATTATATTATTCTGATTTTACTATTTATGATTGTATAAGGCATAGACTCTTTTGTTTATTCTAATTAAACTGTTACATTAACATAAATTTAACGGTATAGGTTATTATAATTTTTTCAATTAATCTCGTAATTTATAATCACTCTTGATGTAAATGATGGCTTCTTTTAATATTGTTGTTATGAGATAATAGATGATGACGCATGCATCAAGGATTACGACATGCACCTACATACGTGCATAGGCTTTACAAAAGATTAGCATAGGCATCATATAGTGTACCTGCATACAGATTGAGATTTTCAGTCTGAAAGTGTGGCCTATGAGCATATATAAAATAAAACGAGCAAGGCCGGTGCCAAAGTTGGATGGAAAGTTGCCTGCGTACGTGAAATGTGATTCGGATAAACCGAGCGTGCGTTGGAGCACATTGTGAGCATAGAGGCTGGTTCCAAGTAGCAATGCCTAAACTGGACCAGACTAGCAAATTAAATATAATATTTTCTAGTGGTGGTGATGGATGATTGGATGTTGAGTATATGCAATGATGCACGGCGTCTGCAGCTGATACAAGAGTCGTCTTGTGCTCTTTAGCCAAATCCGATCCAATGGGGCCAATGGTCCACTTCTGATGTTTCTCATTGGGTGTTTACGACAGTAGTTTGGATGCGGAGAGATGAGAGTAACCATTATGGATAAGGTCAAGCACATTGTGGATATATATCTCCAAAATGTTGAGAAGTTTGAATCTTGTGCATCCATATATATCTTGCAGGTGAGAAACTAATAATTCAATGTGTATACAATATACATACATGATGTGTGGTGTGTGCGCCACCATTCACGCCATATGTATGTGTCATGTGTGTGCATTGAGGTGATGTTTCAACTAAAACCACACTAATTAAGCAAACATGGAGGCGCCATATACAAAAGGAAATTCGAATATGGGTGCAAAAAATACATAGACTAATTGATAACTAAAATGTATTACAATCGGACAAACATGTATGAGTGGTGTTTTAGAATACGAACAAACTAGTGAGAGCAGAGACAGATATTTCGATTAGTTGTGGGCTCTATATCTTAACTCTTTTTTTTAAAAAAAAGTTACTATTATGTGATACTCACCGGATTGAGATTATCTGACAAATCTACCAGTCATTCAGTGGTGGTTTTCTCTCATAATAAATCAGCGAATATTACTTTCAGCCATTAGCTTTTCAGCTAAGCGAAACATGCTTGGCCAAAGTAGCCACTTGTTGCTGGCACCAAGGTCTCAAAACCACTAGAAAAGAATCATCTAGGGAACTCCGTCAAACAATACAATATGTTGATTCCCACCATGGCCAGAGCCCAGAGCAAAGGGTTAAGATATCACCTTCTTCTCAAAACAACTTCAAATATAGAAAAATTATTCTTCTCTAAATAGCTAAGGTCACAAAGATCATGGAATTCAATGTACCCTATTGTGTGTAAAGATGGCAACAGTTCAGCTTGTTCATTTTCATTTACAATATGAAAAATATACTTGAATTCAACACTCATCGATTCAGATTTTTTTGCTTTGTTCACGAGTTGTGGTATGGATATAAGTGATGCATTATCACACTAACTCTTCTTTGTCACAAGGAACATTAATCATATCAAAGTGTAATAAAGGAAAATCAGTAACTGGTTTCACGATTGATTGCTCTAATAGCAAGATTAGTGGACAAATGTAGTTCAACTAAAGCATGCTCACCTTGATTTATGTTACAACCATCTGACTTACCTTTGAGGACTTCTTTGGATGACATAGTTTTCAAAAACTGAAGTATCATAAAACTACAGTTTTATAAGCTAACATACAAAATTATATATGGTTTAGAATTAAAAAGATCATGAGCGAAGTTTCTAAAACTCAAAAAAGGCTATAGTTTTTTACAAAACTATGGTTTCTCAAGATTTGTTGTATCTAAACACCTAGTAGCTTTTAAACACCAAAGTATTTATAAAACTATAGTATTTCTCTAATACTTTAAAAATACTTTGTATCAAAATAGAACCTAATGGTTTAGATTTGTCATAAGCTAAATCATTTTAATTTTGATTAAATTTATAAAAATATAATTTATGATACCAAATAAATATTAAATTTCTCATAAAATATATTTTCATATTTGACCTATTTGATGCCATCAGCATTGATGTATTTTCCTATAAATTAAGTCAAATTTAAATTGGTTTGATTTAGGATAAAACCAGCAAGAGGGAGTAAATAATCATGTTGCATAAATTGAAGAAAATATATACGGATAAAGAAGTTATCTTCTTCTCAGTTTTAATCATCTTAGCGTACATATGCCTTGGAAGCCCAGTTTAGCCCATATAAAAATGTTTAATGACGTGTCCTATCCAATCAAAGTAGGCCATTTAGCCTCAAAAACAAAATGGTACCTTATTCGAGCAGGCCCAACTAGTGCAATAGTTGAAGTTTTGTTTCTGTCGCAAATTGGATTACAGCCCAATTTACTAGTTAAAGTGACGCCTCCTCGCTTAGAAAATACTCCCTCCATTTATTTATTTCTTTCGTCTAAGTAAAAAAAATTTATTCAAAAATCTCGCTTGTGATTTACCTATATTTTATTATCTTTTTTACTGCTCATTAGCTACCGCTTGTCTTCACTCTGTTGTTTATTGATTATTCCTTGCCTCAGTTTGCGATGATTAAATACAAACTAAGTATTTTTGCTCTGCTCCTTGGTCATTATGCCAAAAGCTAAAACGATAAAGATGAATGAACAGAGAGAATATGAAGACAACAAAAGAATTAATATTTTAGAAACTAGAAAAATATTCTGCGTGTTGCTGCAGAAATAGCATGTGAAATTATACTATTTATATTTACTTATATGGACAAATGAAATTATAATACATGTTAGTATTTGATTTTTTAGCACTCTAACGTCCATCCATCCTAAAAAAAGTCATATTTTAGATTTGTCCTATAGTCAAATTATTTCAAATTTAACCAAATTTATATATAAAAAATTACTAATATTTGCTAAATAAATATTGTTAAATTTATCATGATATATATCTTTATATTCTAACTATTTGGTGTTATAAATATCGATATTCTTTCATGTAAATTTGGTCTCGCTACATTTATTGGTCTCGCTACATTTGTTGGTTTCCACCAATTTGTCAACGCCTTCTCCCGATCTGCTGGTCAGCAGGTCAGCTCTCAACTTCACCTTCCCAGCCTTCAAGTCTTCCCCAGTCCACTCCATCTCCATCCCCCACGAGCTCCATAAACTAATCTCAGATGTCAAGCTCGCTTCAAATTCTTAAATCCAACCCCATTTGCATCTGAGCACGAACGCGCATTGCTCCAGAACTCGCCTAGCAAGAAACCATCAAGAAGGGAAGGGAGCTTAGGCACCGGTCAAGAATCCAAGAAGGCAAGAAAAGAACCATGCTGGAAGATGACGCCGCCATGGACGCGGATAGCCTCGTCGGCCAGGACCCGACGTCGGGGGCGCGGCCAAGCGGCGGGGAGCGCGACTGGGCGGCGGCCGTGCTGAAGCCGGTGCGGTGGATGCGGATGCTGTGCCGGGAGCTGGGCGCGACGTTCGTGGCTGGGGTGGTGCTGGTGTACGGCCTCAGCCAGGGCTTCGCCGGCTCCTTCTTCCGAGTGGCGTCGGACTACTACTGGAAGGACGTGCAGCGGTTGCAACCGGCCACTGTGCAGTTCCTCTCCGTCTTCTTCTTCATTCCATGGGTGCTCAAGCCGCTCTGGGGGATCATGACCGACGTCTTTCCCGTCTGCGGGTACCGCCGCCGCCCGTACTTCCTCTTCTCAGGTCAGCCGGCCGGCCGGGAATCAATCCTCAAGGCATTTTTTTTTTCAAAGGATTCGTCTTCAAAGCCATCTTTTTTATCTGTTGCCATCGTTATGTAGTAGGTATTAATTTCAGTTATATGCCTGCGTATAAACAGATTTCATTTTCCCCACAAGGATTTACCAATGCTTACTGTTAGGGCCCTTTTGGATTTGGATATGTTAATTGGTTACAATTGTTTATGCTCTTGATAAATAACGGCTTGACCATTGCTGTGGTGGTTGCTGAAAAACATGGCTCTAATTCAGCTTAACCATTGCTGGATGTGGCCTTTGTGAGTCTGAAAGGGATTTTGTAAATGTGGATGAGAGTGTTTCGACTGTGACATACCATTGTGGAGTAGGTTTGAATCCTTGGCAGTGTGTGCATTGTTTATTGAATGTTGATCTTAATTAGTCGGTGAAAAATTATGAGTGAGGTAGTGTTTGCCTCCTTTTGGGGTAAGATTATTTAGTACATGTCACTTTCAGCTTGTTTACCATTTTCAGAACAGTTTTCATGTTTCCAATCTAAGTCTTATCTATAGTTGTGTGTAGTAGAGTCTTCTTTCCATGCCTACAATTTTGAAAAGCTCCGTCACTCCGTGTGAGTATTCATCTGTGTAATTTGTACCTATTCAATTTATTTGGGTGTTATTATCCTGCTATTAATTAGAGTGTACGCAAGCTACACCTAAACTCTTGGCTTCTGACTCCCCACCAAACCCTCCCCACACCCACACCCCCCATCCCCCCATTCTTTTTATTTTTTTTTTGTTGTTTTATCCTCTCATTTAATAAAGGGTACCAAAACCCAACCTAAAACCTTTGCTTCTCTCCCCCCCCCCCCCCCCCCCCCAATCGCACCCAATCTCCCCTTTTTGTGAGGGAATCCCCCCTCCCCGGTCGGCAGTAAGGTTTTATTTTCAGATACCAATTCTCAGAATGACGTGACTGTAACATACGATGCCATAAAATTTAATTGGAGTTAGTTTTTTTACATTCTCTTCTAGTAGCATGGTTGTACGGTGAAAATAGGAGACAAATGCAAAGATGATTGTTAATACTATTGCTTTATTATGACTCCAAAGATATTTAGTAGATTACAGGTTATAAGTGCATATTTGGTTTATTTTAACCAAATACATGGGACTGTAGGAGTTATGATTTGTCAGAGAGATCAATAGTTGTAGCAACTGTAGACATTTCTTATGGGAAATGGCAAGGTTCCCTACTGGCACATAGCAACTGTAGGCTTCACTGATAAATCCTTGTTTACTTTTCATGATGGTAGGAATACTTGGAACGGTTTCAGCTGCTATTGTTGCAATAACTGTTGGATTGCCAGTGAGTTCTGCTGTACTTTGCTTGGTGGGAATCTCAACAGCAGTCGCCATTGCTGATGTAACAATAGATGCTTGCATTGCAAAGAATAGTATTGATAAGCCGGCGCTGGCTCCAGACATGCAGAGCCTTTGTGCATTTTCATCATCTCTAGGTGCACTTGTTGGGTATGCTACAAGTGGCATGTTTGTCCATCATCTTGGAGCACAGGTCAATTTCTGTCCAAATGCTCTATTTTGCTAAGTTTCATCCATGTCTGTTGGTTCAGTGAGAAATTATATGTTTAATGACTTTTGGCTTAAATGTAGGGTGCGTTAGGTGTTATGGCTATAGCTCCTGCCACAGTGGTTTTCCTTGGATTTTTCATATATGAACTGAAAGCACGTCAACATAATGTTAAAGAGAAGGTATGTTGATGAGCAATCTTTCACCATTTAGTTATGATCATATTACTACTTCATTATATCAAATATGATGTTCTATCTGGCACCATCTCATGCGGCTTGGTTTGTCCAAGCTGAATTGTGTTATTCTACATTATTCTTCCAGAATACTATCCTAGTAAAGTTTTAGAATAAAATAATTCTGATGCTTCAGAAATTGAAATTCTTCAGGTAATCGTTAAATAAATTAATGAATTCTCTGTTGAACCAGAAGTGAACCTAGCAAGTTAACTGAAGAGAGTGGCGATGCATATGTATGTGGATGGGTGAGTGGGGACAAGAATTCATGTACACAACGTCGTAGTGATGAAAGAAACATGAAGAATACAGAATAACTTGATTTCTCACTGATATGCTAATGAAATGCAGGTTTTGAACAAGGTTAGTGGCGCAGTGAAAGGAATGGTTCGGACTATAAGGTATCCAGTAGTGTGGAAACCATCTCTTTACATGTTCCTTTCGCTGGCTCTGAGTATCAGCACCCATGAGGGGCAATTCTACTGGTATACTAACAAGACACCACCTAATCCTGGATTTTCACAGGTAAAAGTCTGTTTCCTTGCCTGCTTGATGTGATTGCTAATCAGTAGATCTGTTGAACAGAGCAATAGTAAATCTTTCTTTTCGAGAACAGAACAATGTTAATCTTGATCTGCATCATAATGGCCTGGTCCTGCACGATCTGAAGTCTGTGGCATGGATGACCCAAAGATGCGGTCTGTTCTGAAAAATGGATCTGCAGTTAAAAAATAAAATGAGACCAACCTATGAGGAA
>Ga0182004_10003783_pt1 | contig 12098 bp, 16 predicted proteins | sample Sormic07211540_1_FD_120479 | JGI IMG/M metagenome (GOLD analysis project Ga0182004, IMG submission 120479) | Endophyte microbial communities from Sorghum bicolor roots, Mead, Nebraska, USA - 072115-40_1 MetaG | ecosystem: Host-associated > Plants > Roots > Unclassified | place: USA: Nebraska... | reverse complement strand
TGGTCGACGTGCACCGCAAGGCTACAAGATATTGTACCAAATAGGATAGTTTACTTGTAACTCTGTCCCTTCACGATATATAAGGAGGGGCAGGGGTCCCCTAGAGGACAGGTCATACACAACACATTATTCTCTCGACACAAATCAATACAACAAGACGCAGGACGTAGGTATTACGCCCACACGGCGGCCAAACCTGGATAAAAACCTTGTCCGTGTCTTGCGTCACCATCAAGTTCATAGCTTGCGCACCGTCTACCAATAAACTACTACCGTGGGTATACCCCAAGGTAGACTGCCGACTAGCTTTTGTCAACACATCCCAATCTATCAAAACCTACTCTCTGTAGTGGCGATCGTCGATCAATTACACGACCTCAACCGACGAGAACTCCCGTCAACGGCAACCCCAAGTCCTCGGCTTCTCCTCCATCCTACTCGGAGCAATGGCGATCAAATTCAACATCCCTGCGGTCCGTTTTATACCTGTCTCCTTTTATCGCAATCCCTTTCCTTTGCAAGTTCATATATTTAGTGAGTTTTTCTTCTTTTCGTCCATCCTTTTGATCTTTTAAACTTAGGAGCTGAGCAACAAATTAGTTATTCCAACCGATCAACCTCATATCCAATGCCTAGGTCCGATGGGTGACCCAGATCCAACCAATATGATTAATGCAGAAACCAATGGAATCCTATTTAGAGCTCAGAATTTCTATCTAGATCTGTGGAAAGACTGGTATCTGAGGGTCAATAGATTGGTATCCGAGGGTCAATACATCAAATGAATTATACTGGGTAGAACAGAAACTAGAGTGATGTATCAGGCTATCCATTGCGAATATTTAGAAAAACGAGTCGATGATGATAGCGGCCGCTTACTTTTGGTCAGACACCACCAATACTTTCATGTTTGGACACGGCCCAGCCACCCTCACTCTTGCCTATGTGTATATACTCACAGGATTAGATATTTCAACTGCCGATGACACCATGGTTTACAACAGAAGAGGTGAGTACAAAGTGGACACTCATAACATCGACAGTTAGACAGGATATATACAGGAATACCAGAAAAACCGGATCGTTTGGCCAAAGGGAACATGCCATATTCCTGAACATGTGGCTAGACGAATTTATCTTCTGTGGCTGATTGGTAAGGCCAATGTGTGTCTACCTTGCAGCAGTTGAGTTGCTAACTAATGGCGCCAGGTTCCCCCTTGGCCGATACCTGCTGAGCTCCATCTATCACCTTCTTCAACAACTATCTCAGAAACTCTTACTTGGTGAACCTATTGGCAATTTGGGAGGCCTATGATGGTTCATCAACATGTGGCTAAATGCTCATATGCACAAACATTTACAGTTGAATTTCCACAGAACATTGCTGAAGATTATGAGCTGGAGGACGAAGAATCGGCAACATGCCCGCCCCTCAATTTCGGTGAGGCAATCAGAGTACTCCTAGGAGTGAAGCTAATGAGAACCAAATCGGTAAGTTCTTCCAAACTTTCTACAATTGCCTCTCCTATGAGCATCGGGCCTGGATGCCCTATATCGACGAGGAATCTAGATTCCCCCTCCTCTTCAACCTTGCCGATGAGGCATTAAACGAAGACAATGATCTGATGATGGCTATTATAAGTCCTCGGGCAATTCCAGCCAACACATTCAGCAGTGGGAAGAATGTTAGCATCACTTTTGAGTTTTATAACCCATCGGTGGTAGCACGACAACTGGCCTTTGGTCAATTGCCGATCAGGCTTTGTTACGCTGATGTGATTAAACTGAGGGAAGCAATCACCAGCGGATTAGATTGGGACAAGGTAGTCCAACTCCCCCCTGACACTGATACCTCAAACATCAATCTGTCAACCTGGATGCCGACCTCCTTCATCACTGAATCATATAAGTCATGGTGGCAAGAATGGAGGAGTCAATTATTCGCTGCATCTGCACACACGTATCGGCACCTAATCGACCCTGAGCATGCTATCCCCGATGACGCGATAAGTTTTCTCCCAACACTTAGTCCTTTCTTCATCTTTAACTTTATCGGCAACTAACTCTCTTATTTGACAGGTCGATGATCCAGTACCAGCCATGAGCAAAAGTGGGAATCCTTTCAATCTTCGGCCGGTTTCTCCAATATCGCCGATTGGCTATCACGCCCCTACTTTGGCTGCTCTAACTCATAGGGAGCCCGTCCTAGGAAAACCACCACCAAGTGCCCAAAAGCCACTTCATCGGTTGCTGCTACAACTCTAGTAAAAGCATTCAAGGTAACAATTTTGTTTACTTCAATCTATGCCGATCTCAAAATGTACTGATATTATCTTTCTAGGGCATCACAACTGCAACCGGGGCGTCATCGGCAACCCCTCCTGCACTAGATATTGTCATCCTTGATGAGCCTTCAGATGTACTTTTCTGGCTTCATATTTAAATTATCAAACATCATGCCTTACATCTATTTTCCAGCAACAAACTGATGCATTGGCAAGAGTATTGGACTCTCAACCAACAAGTGCCGATGCCCCCCAGCCAGCAGCCGCCGAAGCTCAAGTCAACCAGAAGGCTCCAACAAGCACCAAGATCCAACCGAAGCAGCAAAAAGCTGTACCATCCTCACCACCCCAGCCGGCGCCTCTGGATTCCAGCTAGACCGGCTGAAGCACCCGAGCAGATGATTGACCCGTCCGACCAAGGTATGCCATTGATCGTTGTATTTCAAGAATTTACTGCCGATGAATCTATAAAGGATTTGCCATTAACCCCAGCACTAATCAATTTTGTAGCTGAAGACATTCCATCGGCAAGCCCAGCCGATCAAGGCGTACTCCAAGCCGCTCCTTCCAGCCAGAGGCAAAAAATTGCCTTGAAACAAGTAAGTCAACTGATTTAGCCGATCTGCACTGCTCATACTTGCTCTCAATTAACCCTTTTTATTTTTTAGGAGCAAGACTCTCCCGACAGTCTATTTTCCTTTGCCATTGACATCTCTAATGACGAAGGGGAAGAGGCAAGCTCTACACTGGCGCTAGGAACAATATCAGTAGAGGTTAGGTCTAAGCTAGAGACTCTACTAAACTTATCGCAACAATACACTACCCAGTTGGTAGATGACTCAGACCCTGTGAAAATAATTTTCAAAGCGGCCCATGGTCAAGTCCCCGCCAACATCGAAGAAGCTGTTTTCCACACAGCACACTTAGAAAGTCACCAGCTTGAGTACCAAAAGGCCGCTCAACGTATTGCCGATAGGTCTGCCCAAGCCCAACTCGAAGAAGAGATGTTGCAACTCAAACACAACGCCAATGAAAAACACAAGAGCATCGGCAGTTTGTAGACCTCAGGTGCTGAATTAAAGCAAAAGGTCTCAAACTTGTCGGTAAGGAAGAAGGCTCTACTGGCTGAACTGAAGGAAGTCGAAGAAGCTCTAACTCGAGTTGCGCATGAAGAATGTCAACTGCCCGATGATATCAAGATCCTTCAACAAGAGAGAGATGGCCAAGCCCGTGAAGCTTTGGCAGTGAAGAAGAAAGTCAAACCAGTAGAGGGCTCAGCCAATGAAGATACTAAGGAGATAGAGGAAGCCGACTAGATTTGTCTGCATGTGATATCGACTATCCAGTCTTTGTTAAATTTGTAAAATTCTTCAACGGCAGCGTGTTGCATCGGTGCTTTTTGGAAACAATGATACTTTTGTCCAGCCGATAGGACTGTTATAGGCATTTATACTCTTACGCGTCCATCCAAATACTAGGGTAACATTTCTTCAAATATTTTTCATTCAATGATCTAGGAAATACAACCACTTTGAGGGTTTCTAGAATGTAGGCGTTGCCAGGAATAGATCGACTTATTCGATAAGGACTTCACAATTAGGAGACCGCTTGCCGTACTTCAAAATTTTAGTTCCAATTGGTAGAATCAATTTCCAAACCAAATCTCCATCGGTAAACTGCTTTACTTTCACCCTTTTGTCATACCACCTGGCTACCCTCTTTTTATTTTCTTCGATGCTAATCAAAGCTTTTAGTCGATGACCTGCTAAATCTTCTGACTCATCTTTCATTAGAATATTATAGTCATCGGCTGCTAGTTGATCTTGAAAAAATATCCGTCTAGAACCAGCTTTAGTTTCCCAAGGTAGTACTGCATTATGTCCGTATACCAACTGGTAAGGTGACACCTTGGTTGCACCATGAGATGCCATCCCATATGACCACCGAGCTTCATTTAGTACCGTATGCCACCGCTTTGGATTTTCTTCAATCTTACGCTTAATGTGTTTGATAATTCCTTTATTAGAAGCTTTGGCCTGACCATTAGCTTGAGCATAATAAGGGGAACAATTTAAAACTTTAATCCTCATACCGATAGCAAACTCATTGAATTCTCCTGATGTAAACATAGTACCCTGGTTGGTAGTTATAGTTCGAGGAATACGAAATTGGTAAACAATATGCTCTTTCACAAAATCAATCATATTGGCCGATGTCACCTTTTTCAAAGGAATTGCTTCAACCCACTTAGTGAAATAATTGGTAGCAACAAGTATAAATTTATGCCCTTTGCTCGATGGTGGATAAATTTGACCAATGACATCGATAGCCCATCCCCGGAACGGCCAAGGTTTGACGATAGGATTCATGGCCGATGCAGGCGTTCTTTGGACATTGCCAAACTTTTGACACCCCTGACATTCTTTAAAGTATTTAAAGCAATCTTCAAGAATAGTTGGCCAATAATATCCATTTCTCCTGATCATCCACTTCATCTTGAAATCTGATTTATGTGCCCCACACACTCCCTCATGGATTTCAGCCATCAATTCATCATTGCTAAGACATCTGAGCAAAACTCCATCCAAAGTTTGATAATATAATTCTTCATCGAGGAGCACATACTTAGTAGCTTCAAATATCACACACCTTTCGACTTTCTTGGATGGGTCCCTTAAGCAATTGGCAATCTTTGTTCTCCAATCATCGGCATCAATTGCCGATGTTAGCATCTCTTGGATTAGTTGATACCCTGAGGCATGCTGAGCTAGCCGATTAGCTTCTTCATTATGCAATCGGGGAATATGCACAAGACGGAAATCTTTAAACTTTTTCAATAATTGCAAACATCTTTCATATGAGATTAAAACTTCACTTCGGCATTCATGTCTCAATCAACTGATTTATAACCAACATGGAATCACCGAAGATCTCAACGGAATTGGCATGTATTTCTCTAAGTAATTCCAATACCTTCATCAAAGCTTGATACTCAGCATGATTGTTTGTCGATGTGGCAAAAATTGCCAATGAAAACCCATACTTCCTCTCTCGAAGCGAAATCAACACCATGTCAATACCTGCTCCTTCATCACAAGTAGACCCATCAATGAATAGTGCCCAAGGAGCAATTTCTAAAGAATCCACTGTATTGCAATGTTGAGTACTGAAATCAGCCATAACTTGCCCCTTATTTGAATTGGCCGATTTGTAGTGTAGATCAAAGTCTGATAATGCTAAGATCCACTTGTCGATTCTACCGCTCAAAATCAGCATCGACAACATGTATTTGACCACATCATCTTTGCATATGATAGTGCATTCGGCCGATAGCAAATAATGCCTTAATTTAATACAATAAAAGTACATGCATAAGCACATTTTCTCAATAGCCGAATTCCTTGTCTCAGCATCCACCAATCTTCTGCTCAAATAATAAATAACACGCTCTTTCCCTTTAAACTTTTGAGTAAGAGCCGAACCAATAACAGTATCATCGGTCGACAAATACAATCTGAAAGCCTTTCCGTGTTGAGGTGGAACCAACACTAGAGGATTTGTCAAAATATTTCTTAATCTCATCTAGGGACCGTCGTTGCTCTATCCCCCATACAAACCCCTGGTCAGCCTTTAATTTAAGTAATGGATTGAAAGCCTTGATTTTACCTTATAGATTAGATATGAATCTTCTGATGAAATTGATCTTGCCGATCAAAGATTGCGGTTCGATTTTATCGGCAGGAGCAATCACTTTGTTAGTTGCATCAATAGACCTCATACTGATTTCAATTTCTCTCTGATGTACCATAAAACCCAAGAATTGACCTACCGATACAGCGAACGCACATTTATTAGGATTCATCTTCAAACCATGCTTCCTTGTGCACTCATGAAAAATAAAATTCATGACTCTCTGATAAGTAGTACTGGCATTTTTCAAACCAACGGTCATGACGATCCACTCAAACAACCCTACATGACCTGGACACCTAAAAGCAATTTTAGGAATATCTTCTTCAGCCATAAATATTTGATTATTACCCGCATTGTCATCCATAAAACTGATAATCTGATGCCTAGCTGCAGCATCAACTAACAAATCAGCAACGGGCATTGGATAACCATCCATCGGCATAGCCTTATTGAGGTTCCTCAAATCAATGCAAACATGAAGTTTTTTGTTTTTCTTATAGACAAGAACAACATTAGAAATCCACTCCACATACCGACATTGTCGAATAAACTTTGCCTCAATTAATTTGGTTATTTCGGTATTAATATCAGGAAGTATGTGAGGGTTACATTGGTGTGCTGGCTACTAATGTGGCCAAAATCTAGACTTAATAGGTAACCGATGTTTGACTATCGACCGGTCTAATCCAGGCATCTCAGGATAATCCCAAGCAAAACAATCTTTATATTCCTTCAATAAATCAGTCAATTGCTGTTTACACTTGGAATCTAACTTAGCACTAATAAAAGTAGGCCTTGGCCTATCACCACTACCAATATCTACCTCTACTAGATCGTGGGCCGATGTAAACCCTTGACCTAACTTTCCATCACCGGCAAACCTATCCATTCAAACTCTTCATCTGAATGGACTGCTTGAATCAGTGGAATCGCATAATCGGCAACCCTGAGGAACTCCTTCTCCCAAGCTTCTCCTGACATGCACCTAGTCCGTTCATAACTATCTAATTCTGCTCATGCGATGATTTAAGAAGAATCACCAAGGACAACCTCAATCTTATCTCCAACCCACTGTACGAGGCATTGATGCATTGTAGAGGGAACACAAATAGTTGGCATGAATCCAGTCTCTTCCTAAAAGCAGATTGTATGCACCCTTACCATTAATGATAAAGAAAGTTGTCGGTAAGGTCTTGCTGCCGATAGTCAATTCAACACATACTGCCCCTTTATCTGGCAACACATGGCCCTCAAAATCCTTCGGCATCATATCGATCTTGGTCAAATTTTGATCTCCTTTGCCAAGTTTCTGATACATCACATACAGCATAATATTAATCGCAGCTCCCCCATCAATGAATACCTTGGACACTGGCTGCCCGTCAACAATGCATTTAACAAACAAAGCCTTGAGATTCTGCCTCACATCATCGGTGGGTTTCTCAAAAATAGCCATCATTGGATCTAGCACCAACTGAGCTATCTGATTAGAGAGAACATTTTCTTCTTCATCACTAGAAGGTGCGAGGAACTCCATTGGCAACATAAACACCATCTTAACATCTCCCGATGGACCTTGACCCTTGTAGTCTGACTGCTGGCGATTTTCAAGCCTTTAATTAGAAGAACTTTCCTCTTTGTACAAATTTTCCGGACGCTCACGTCGCATCCTCCTCCTTTGCATTTTTGTCAGTCCCTAGGGACACCATCAGGGAAGCTTAGTCTTCCAAACTGGCTGATAACGAACTTCAGACAATTCTACATGATGTATATTAGGATCTCAGTAGAATATTTCTTCGTCCGGAACTCTTGCGTTTGCCATCTCCTTGATCTCTTATTGATTCCTTGGAAAATAGTCAATGCGCTTGCCAAGCCTTTCATGTACACTAAGTCTGCCCCCAGCCGATGATATACTGATGCTCTACCTCTGATCGGCTCATTAATGGACAAACCTCGATTACCGGACTGGAACCTCCTTTCTAGCCTATTGTTTTGATAGTAGCCATTACACTCGGGACAATTTTCAATAGTCAGTAATTTGATACCCCATTCCCAACATTGAATGAAAAACGGGCAGTTCCAATGATTTTTATGCCGATTCCATTCTTCCCGATGCGTCTCTTCCTGCTGTCGTTGATACCGATCTTCACGTTGTTGCCAATTCTCCTGTCGCCGCTGATGGGTGATCACAACACCGGATCGAGGAGGCCTTTTGGAACTACTATTTTCCTCTAACAGACCCTTTCCTTTCGCATCATCGGTAGTTACCTGATGTTGAGGATCCACCCATGCATTTTTCTCAGCAACCTCTGACGTCAACACCTTAGTTTTACCTTTGGCATCCAACATATTTTTTGGAAAAGGATGTTGATCAATTTTCATCAGCTTTTGAATTTTAGAATTATCAAACTTAATTATCCCAGACTCTATAGCCGACTACAACTGTTGTCTGAACACTTTGCATTCAACTGTGCTGTGTGAAGTTGCATTGTGCCATTTGCAGTACTTGATTTTCTTCAGCTCCTCTATCAATGGGATCACATGGTTAGGTGACAAATTAATCTATCCTTCCTGAAGAAAGAGATCAAATATCCTATCGGCCTTGGTGATATGAAAGGTAAACACTTCTGGCTCTTTCTGAGCAAAAGGACAAGATATCGGCTTTTTGTTTTTAACCCACTCAGACAAGCCGATAACTGGATCTTCATCAGAATCAGAGTCCTCTGCTTCATCGACAAATGACACCTTTTTATTCCAATTCTTTCTAGGCTCAAAAACCCTAGTGTCTTGATCAGAGATCCTTTGTACCAGATGGCATAGGCCCTCAAACTCCTGAGAAGCATACTTGTCCTTGAGATGCGGTAATAATCCTTGAAAAGCCAGATCAGCAAGCTGCCAATCATCCAGCACCAGACTGTAGCACTTGTTCTTCACATCTAGTAATCTCTACATAAAGCTTTCCACTGTCTTGTCATTGCGTTGTCTCAACCTTACAAAATTGGTTACATTCTCTTCATGAACTCCAGTAAAGAAATACTTTTGAAACTGCTTCTACAGATCGGCCCAAGTAATAATAGAACTTGGTGGTAAAGATATGAACGACGTAAACCAAACTCTTAATTTGTCTCCATTAGCTGCCTCTCCACATTGAATAATGAAGCGGTTGACGTGCTCCATTGTTGATGTGTCATCTTCTTTAGAGAATTTGGTAAAATCCGGCACCTTGTACCAATTTGGAAGAGGAATCAAATCATGTGCTGGAGGGTATGGTGTATGTAAAGAATAAGTATTAACCTTGGGCTTTATCCCAAACTGATCCCTTATAACTTCTGTTATCTTATTGGCCCAATAAGCATTAGCTTCCTGTCGATGAACTGGCTGAATTTCTATAGGAGGCATCTGCTGATACGCTTCCACGTGTCTTTGTGGCATGCAATCCCCAACACACAGCATATTCACCACTGCTTGTGGTCCACCAATCTGCTGAATAGGATTCATCGGCTGAGCTACCGATGCTTGATTCTGAAAACCAACCTGCATATGACCTAGGTGAATCCCTGCAACCTAATGATTTTGTTGCACTATATGCTGGGTCGGTAAATGTCCTGGCCAACCATTATTAGCGTTCATCGGCACAAAGCTTGCCAAAGGTTGGTAATTTGGTGTCATTGTTGGATTAACATAGCCAGTTTGAGACATGAACTATGCTGCAGGCTGACTCATAGTAAAAGTTCTCTGTTGCATTGGCAATGCATTCACCGATGAACTTGCATTAGGTACCTGAAATGACGACATCTGAAAACCCCCTGACATTGGTCGTACAGTAGTCGGTGTAGCGTATTGGGGCACATGAGTCATCGGCAAAACTGGAGGAGCCGATAGATCAAGAGTCTTTCCTAGTGTACCAGATACCTGAGACAATCCAGAACTAACGGTGAAAAACTCTAGAGGCATACCATATGCCCACCAATTAGGAGGAACCTGACCATTTTGGAACACAGACCCTAACATAGCTGATGCTGATAGATCTGTATTGAGTTGAACTCGCCCACCTGAAGGCATTGGATCTGATCTCATTGGTGTAGATTGATCATTAGGCACATCTGTCAAGGTTGGAGGAGAGGTAACCTCAGTACCCGCATTCGCTGAAGGAGCCAATGGAGCACCAACCGATGGCAATTCTGGTTGATGAGAAGCAAGTCCAGCATAAAGTGGTGGTGATTGTCCTTCTTTGAAAGTTCAAACCATAGTGTTATAAACAGTATTGGACAACACATTGGAGTGATTAATCAAAGCATGATTAATAGCAAAATTAACCATACCTTGAAGTTTACCAGTATTAAAGTCAAAAGTAACCTGCCGAGGCAACGGAAGATCTTGCTTCTGGATAACTTCTCCACTCCTGTTCAAGCTGAATGACTTTAACCAAAGCTGCCTATAATCCTCCATAGCTTTTTCCATGGCTTGCTTCTGCTCTTCTTTGAGAGCTGCCTCTGTCACCATGATGACGTTGTTCGCATCGAGTTCAGAGTTGAACATGTTCATCATGTTGACTTTGTCCCACTGGGCGTGCCACTAGATGTGTTGATGCAAATGTGAATCTGGAAACACAAAGGTCTAACACCCGTTCTGATATCTAAGACGTGCCAGTCGATTTTACCTGTTAATCGACAAGGATAATAACTTGAACACTTTGGTTCCGACAACAGCGATGCGCCTGAAAGTCACGGCCAAGATGTGTTCACTCAGAACTCGAGAATCACCGAGAGTTGCACTAGAGCAATGCAACTCACCGAATCGATGAGAACTCGTGAAAAGAAAATATGCAAGTTGACCAAATCGTCGAAAATTAAGTAAATGCTAAAGTAGGAGTAAACTTGGATTTATACCCTATCTTCAAGAGTTACAACCAAACATGACTGGATCTGATTCTAAGACAAAACAGGACTCTTACATAAGGCATACTCTAACAAATATAAAAAATAACATCTATCTACTTTCGTCTCTGCCCCAATTATGATGAAATCTTCATCAGCTCCTACTCCATCAGCATACTTCCTGTCATCATAGGCTTCACTAGCAGTAGTCTTCATTTCTCCCCTCATCGACATTGGTAATGCACCATTACAAGCCCTATCGGCACTAGTTCTCAAATTGCCATCGGCAAATGCCATCTCCGATCCCACCAATCAACACTCCTGAATTTAAAAGACAATCCTTCCATTGACCATCTCCTCTCATCGGCAACAATTTCCATTGGCTGCTCTTCATTGGCATCTTTCTGCTAGTACAATGCAACAACTTCCCTACTACCAATTAGTCTGTTTTCATTATCTTGACACATGCAAAAAAACAGTGTCAACACCTAGCAGTCTGGAGACACAACGCTTCTTCCCCCCACGTGTGGGATACCATGGAGGTGCTGCTTCTAGAGCACAAGGATGAACCGCGGGAGAGGGATTGGCATGGAGGATGACCACACAACTGCACGACACTGGTACTAAGCACATGACTACACCGAGTCGCTTCAGCTGCACCTGCGCGTCTAGTAGTAATCCCGTGATCTATAACTTGCAGTTGATCTTGTTTTATGAGGTCAAAATTTGTTGTTTCCTAGCTAGCATAGTGTTGACGGTTCTTAAGTATCAATTTTAATTATCAAATTAACAATGGAAAGGACCAATATACAAACAACACCTAGAATTAGGGTTTGATCTGACAGAATTCCATGAGTTTTGTTTATTATTCTTTTCTACAGGGGGTTATCAGGAAATAAGGAAGAAAGGCCCACATGTCGGGATTACATAGAGATATTAACGCACCGCGCAATGTTCTACCATCTAGAAGACTCCAGAAGCCACGAGAACAAACAGGAAGGCGATCGGGCCTGGGGGTAGGGCGCCCGTCCTCCCCCTAGGGTGCCCGCCCTGGAGTGTTAACCAATCCCGTCCAACTTCATGGATCATGCTCCACCGACCTAAAGGATCAAGGATAATAATTCAATCAATGTCGGTTTGATCCGACGGCCCACGTTCACCTGAGGGGACTATATAAGCAGACCCCCTGGCCCCTGGAGGAGAACAAGTTCATCATAGAGTTGAGAGGTGCCCTCGAAGGATA
>Ga0182004_10003782_pt1 | contig 12098 bp, 11 predicted proteins | sample Sormic07211540_1_FD_120479 | JGI IMG/M metagenome (GOLD analysis project Ga0182004, IMG submission 120479) | Endophyte microbial communities from Sorghum bicolor roots, Mead, Nebraska, USA - 072115-40_1 MetaG | ecosystem: Host-associated > Plants > Roots > Unclassified | place: USA: Nebraska... | reverse complement strand
TTTATTTATTTATTTATTTATTTATTTATTTATTAAAAAAACTCAGATGGTGAGGGAAGACTGTCACATGGTACTGCTCTAAGAAGAAGCTCTATGTTTTTACTAAGAAGAAGTTCTTAGTCAAACTGACCAAGAAAACACCTGAACCACGGCTTCACCGTATAAGGTCGCACCATAACCTGGGCTGACCATAACCTTCTAGGCTGGTGATCACTGCAACTACCCCTTGATAGGATGGAACAAACCAATTATAGAAACTACAGGCCAGTGTCCTACCATTATTTTTTGGGTTGGCAACAAGTTTTTTTTCATTTTTTTTAAACTTCTCAATAAGAATATTACATCCCGTTTCAACATGATTTTGACCATGACTCTGTACAGACCAGCACTGAGAATAAGGAAACCAGCACCCATGACACCGACCAGGAACAGGTTCTGAAAACCTGGTTTTAACAAAAGGAATACCATGAGAGATTATTGTGATTTCTTTATTATTATAGAGAATTACCATCACAAAGTGATTCAAGGTATAATCCAGCATTTCCCATGCGTTTGTGTGGGGTAACAAGATTTGCATCCCAAGCTGCAACCTATTCAGCAACATGGCAGCAGATGCCAAAAGGCACAGAAATCATTCATAGTAGAACCAAGATATAACAAAGTAGATGATTAAAACCAAAATTAAAAGATGCAGACAATCTTATGTTTGATTACTATCACTTACTATTTCTTATCTATTTCAATTATATAAATATAAATATAAATACAAATATAAATAATCTTGACCACATACTCTGCCATCCTGAAAGTTACAGACATGCATTTATGTTTGTTAAAATCATAAATATTGCCGATTCAGTTTAGATTCAGTTTAAGCTTCACTGGAGTTGATCCACCCAACATCTAGAACAATTTTATAACACCTGGAGCGAGTCCAATATCACTACATGCCCTGGGTACTTATAGCATGCAGCAGTTTCTTTGCCAAGACAGAGGAAGATTAATTGGCCTTCCCTTAAACGAAAAAAAGAAAGTGTTTAACAAGACAGACAATGTAGAACAACCAACCAGAACTTTCCTTAAACGAAAAGAAGGGGCTAGAATAGAGGACCATGAAATTATAACTTATTCATACCTGAAGAAGATTTTCTCGAGATTTTTTAATGTTAAATGTGAAATCCTCATTCCATGTTGGATCCTTTGTCCTACAGTGAACAATTAATAAAATCAATGCAAAGGGCCAGAAAAAATTCAAGCTTTTTCAAGAAAATATTTCTAGTTTTCTCAAGAAAATTATCCGCTAGTTGACACAGTATCGCGAATGAAATAAAGCGCTCAGTTTATACTGCATAAATTATTTTAATTCATATAGAAAGGAACTTCTTATTTATAGCAATCCCAGCCCCAGCATACATAAAAAGGAATAAGTAACTCACGCCCATTTAATTTGGCTTTTTGCAGTTTGGCCATTCAGTTGTAGAATTACATAAGGATCACTTGTACCCTGAAACAAAATAATTAGTTAAGGGAATCACTAAAGAGTGGGGAAATAGGACTTCGCTTAATAATTGCAGACGTAAAAACTTTTTACTGGTCAACTAGAGAATGAAGCTCAATACAGATTCAGCAGCATAACCAGTAATGCAGCATCGTACCCATGGATCCATTGCAGGAAGGTTTATGCCTTTCTTCAGCCTGACGACTAGCTGTCCATCGTATACTTCACGAAGAAACACACTGCAATAGTTGTGGCATCGATGCATCATTGACAACATTTACAGTAACGGCTTAGCAATTAGCACCATAGGCACAATAAATGGTCCAAGCTCTCTTAAGGAAGGGTAGGCCTAGGACTTACTCGGACAGGAACACTGTCTGACAGTCAGCCGCATCAGTTTCGCGCCAGCCCACATCTGCCTGTCAAATACGATGACCAATCGTGCCACGTAAGCTAATCCATGGCGGTTGCCTCCACCACCAGCTTGGACTAGTCCAGTTCAAGGAGGATGGGGACGAGTAGGTCGTGACGGGAGGAGCAAGGTGCTCACCGGCGGACTGGTGTAGGCTTCAAACGCGAACCCGGCGAGCACGACGGCGAGGTTGATGTCGAACGGCGGCCGCCGCGGCCCGTCCTCCTCCGCCACCAATCCCTCCCCAGAGCTCTCGGAATCTGGCTGCACGGCTGACGGCTGGCTCCCCTCGCAGCTTATGCGGCACCTTGCCCGCAGCCCCGCCCACCGCCTCCGTCTCCCCCTCCTCGCGGCCCAGCACCGCCACACCACCGCAGCCCTGCAGCCCGGCAGCGAGTGCGCGGGGAGAACCGAGGTCGTTGCGCGCGCCGGCGCGACGCGGCATGCGACTGCGGGAGCACTGGTCGAGGCCATGAGGACTCGGCGATTGCCGTCGACCGTCGTGTTCACTTCGCCGTCGCTTCCGGTCGTGGAAAAGGAAGAAGCCAGTCAGTCTGTTCGAGACTTCGAGTGGTGGGGGGTAGAGAGAAGGCGCGCCACGAGCCCACGAAACATGATTGCGCTAGCCTGCTCGAGGGCTCGGTGTCTGCCTCGGGGGGCCCACTGTGCTGTCAACTGGGCCCAGTTAGCACTGGGCGATCGTGTCATTTCGCTAGTTGTCTGTGCTAATCAGAATGGTAGTGCTCATGGTCACGGCAATTGTCCGTGTTAGTCAGCAGTATAGGATCGCAATTTCTGACAACCTCGATTTTTCGCTCGTCCTATATATGTTAAAAATTCCTGAGAATTTAACATCTCCGGGCCAAAATGCATCGAATACGTCAGATGTCCAGAACGATGTGTTCTTCGCAACAGGCACCACCAAAATCTCGTCAACTGCAGCAGCTATACAATTCTAGACCGAGACAAGAAACGCGAGCCATGCCTGCCGCGGCAATCTGCTGCGGACGGTGGTCGCCGGGCCGCCGGCTAGCCGGCTACATCAAGTAACCTTCGACGCTGCCGTCGTCCGAAGGGCGACCGTGCTCGCTCATGCTCCCCCTCAGCCTGTAGAAGCTGTGCTTCCCTTTGGTGCGCAGCGGGCCCGACCAGTCGTACATCGCCAGGGACTCGATCTTGTCCAGCACCGCGCTCGACGCCGACCGTGGCCTCCGCTCGTCGGCGCCGGCAGGGTCCGAGCCGTAGCCCAGGGGGAGCGCGGGGCCCGGGGTGGCCGGCGGGTCGTCGTCGTTCCACGTGCTCCTGCTGACGTCGTTCCACGGGGACTCCTCCGTCGCGCCGCCCCCGAAGGAGCCGCTGCAGGTCTCGTCGCCGCCCCCGCCGCTGTGGATCAGCTTCAGCGCCTGCACGACCTCGCCCATGAACGGCCGGTGCGACGCCTCGACGTGCACGCACATGGACGCGATGGCTGCCGCCTTGGCCAGCTTCTCGAAGTCGTAACCAGCCGGGAGCGACGGGTCCACCAGCCGCTGCAGTCCTTCCCGGGTGGTGAGGAGCGGGCGCGCCCAGGTGACCAGGTTCTCGGACCCCGGTGGCTGGGTCATGTCCACGGGTTTTCGGCCTGACAGCAGCTCGAGGAGCACCACACCGTAGCTGTAGACGTCGCTCTTGACAAGCAGATGCCCTGTCATCGCATACTCTGGGGCAACGTACCTGCAGAGCATTGGGGAAAATAAATCAAATGATCCATAATATATAGGACTACATTAATTGTTTAAATTGTTCAAACAATCTGTATCATGAGTAATTGCGCTCGCCATCATCAAAAGTGCAGACAAGAAATGTATGATGTCACTTGTTGATTAACACTAGTTGAGGTCTTACCCGAAAGTCCCCATGACCTGAGTAGAAATATGATCCATCCCGTCTGACGCTTCCTTTGCCAGCCCAAAATCAGCAACCTTGGGGGTGAAATCGTTTTCCAATAGAACATTGCTAGCCTTGAAATCCCGGTGAATGACATGAGGGTTGGCGTCCTCATGCAGATAGGCTAGTCCCCTTGCTGCGCCGAGGGCTATTTTCATTCTAGTGTCAAAATCAATCGGGCCATATATTTTATCTGAACCTGAAATATCAAAACAGAAGTGCAGGAATAAGTGATTATTACATGCCTACAAAAAACAGTTATGTTCAAGTTTCTTAAATTGTGTAAGTACTGTTAAGATGCTATGAAAATTAGCGTGCTCAAATACCATGTAGATGAGATTCAACACTTCCGTTTGGAACAAGCTCAAATACCAAGCACCTCGTGCTCCGTTCAATGCATATACCAATCAGCTTGACAAGATTGCGGTGATGTAACCGACTTAGCATCTCAACCTCTGCAATGAACTCGCGATCTCTGTTGTGATGTTTCCTTGTGAGCAATTTGACAGCAACCTCAACACCATCTTCAATTACACCACGATAAACACGTCCATAACCCCCTTCGCCTATTATTTTGCTGAAGCTGAAGTTTTCTGTAGCCTTCTCAAGCTCAGTTATTGTAAATGTCTTTACGGTGGATGGGCAGGTTCCTATTGTTGAAGCAAATGATGCTGCCGAGCTGCTTGTACCAGAGAACGATGACCTCATAGCTGAAACAGAAAAATAAATGCTATTACAAAAATTAAGGGGAGATTATATTCCATTAGGGTGTTTTTATGCTTCTTTATGCATTGTTGTTCATGAATTAAAGCAAGATCATAAGTAGTGCCCTTAGTGTTCAAGTCAGTGCTCTGTGTTTACTGGTCTTTTGATGTGTAAATACTAAATAGTAACAAGATCATTGTATATCACGACATACTTCAATACATGACAAACCAAAGTATTGATAGTGCCTCCATTGGACCAGATAGAGGAACAGAAATGAAGCAACAAGAACCATCAAGGACCAGGGTGAGTTCCTGGAAGCGGAGGCAGGAACACAGGAGTGTGCATCACCTGACTCATATTCTAATTCAGGGTACATGAGTAGAAAGTACCCCTGTCTAACAAGGTCAAGGGATACCATATAATTGCATCTCAATCAATCCAAATGCAAATGACTATAGTGCAATATACCAGAAGTATAGTATAATGTGCCAATTGTCATGAAAATTACCTCCTTTTCTAGTGATGGAAGAACTTGAAATAGGGCCCATAGCATGAGAATGTTTAAGTCCATTGAATCTCCATACGATGCCAATGGCCAAGCACGTCAAAATAAAAACCACAGCTGACAGAGCAATTATGGCAACCATTTTAGAGTTAATCTTGTGATGGCTTCTATTGTGTATATTTGCACCAAAAGGGTCCTCGTTACTGCTTACTGGACCCAAGGATCCAGGAATAGGTACTAAAGAAGGAAGGCCTGCGATATGTGTATGGTTAGATAAAGAAAAGAACAAGGATTAGATAAACAAAACAACAAAAACCACTACAGAAGGCTAGTGAAGTGAATACATCAACATCTATTCACCTGGATAATGAACATATGTAGCAACATAGTCACCAAAAACGGATGAGTTTATTGGAACCTTCTTTTGCAAAAATCTGTTGCTAATCAGTAAGGCTGAAGTCCTATCAAATTTCTGGCCTAATGGCACCAAATCGATGGTTACTGTTGTCTTTTCAGGATCTTGAAGACTACTCCCAGCACCCATTATCCGAACTTGACTCTGTTTCAGGAATGTACCTGCTGCAACCTCAATTTCTAACTCATCGATTCTGGGAAATAATTGATAAGGTGCCACGCCAAGATCAAGCTGAATTTGCATAGGATATACACAACCACAGGGTGAACCAATTGGAGTCGACGTAAGTGGAGCAGAACAAGTTGTTCTGCTGCAATCTGCACAAATTCAGGCATGAAAAGGTCTTATTATTGTTGATTTCTTCGTACTAACAATAAGATTTGTCATTTCTATTGGACAGCTGAGAAAGTAAACAAACCTTGTCTTTCTGGCGAAATCGATGAAGGTGGTGGGGAAGCATGATGCCTTCTTCTGTGATGCCTATGCACTGGGTGAGCAATAATGGGGCCTGAGTATCAAAAGGAACAATTATATCTAAAGTTGGCAGGTACACACTGAAAATATATTTTCGGTCATGGTGAGAAACTGAGAATTATATCTGCTTGGTACACCTATACTATTCATGTGTACAAATCTCAAGGGTTTTTGTGCTTACCTTGAGGTTGGGGAGAAGGGGCCGGGCCAGGGGCTAGGGCAGGAAAGCGATGCTGATGGGTTCTACTCCAGAATCCGAATAAGTATGATGCAAGACTTGTAGTTGTAGAGCTTGATGTTCCGAGTTGCACTGCTTTGGATATTCAAACAAGAAACAATTAACCCAAACAATGCATACAAGCATCACAGCTGCAAAATGAAGAGCGGGCGCTACAATTGACGAAAATGTCTTTAATGCACTGAATGTTGGGTTTCGTTCCCTGCATTTGGAACTGAACAGCCTGTATACAGTCAGGCAACGCAGAGTTTGATGACAATTGACAGCTCTAGCAAGAATTAAAAAGACAGCACAAAATGAGGAGCCCAAAACCCTCACCACGCACTTGAACGAACTGCCAAAGCCTAAACATTTCGAGCTCGATATGAAACAGAAAATGCTACACTCGCATCATAGCTCCTGTCGTATCTACGCACGCTGTTTTAACAACCCAGCAACTCCCTACTCCTACGCACGCGGACAACCATGCCAGGAATCACCACCGGCGGCGCCAAAGCGAAAAAAACCGAAGTGCAGATTTTTCAGAAGGAATTGCAACTTTAACATGCCAAAGCCTGAGGCATGGTTCAGATGCGCTCGGAGGAATCACGAGAGCAACAGCTCCATGGAGGAAAAGGCGAAACCATCTTCTGCCCCACACACGACACGACCAGTGGAACTTGCGACGCACGCCATGCCCGCCGCTCCTCCCCGGCGATCCCACCGCAAGAACGCAATCCGCACCAAAATTCTCCCCGGCATTGCAAGCCGAACCCGAGAAAACGCGAAGCACGGAGAAGGAAACGAGGAAAAATCTCAAGGACGCACCACAGAGCACGAGGAGGAGGAGCAGCAGCAGCGCCGCCGGTCCCCGCGGCGGCATCTCGGGACGTCGCGGCCGCCGGCGTCGCTGGTGGGAGGGCCCGGCTCCACCGCTCAAGGCGCCGCCGCCATGTGGACCCCTGGCGGGGGATCCCAGTCGAGCAAGTCCGCCTCCTTCCTCGCGCTCTGCTTCCGCTGCGCTGCTGCTCTTTCTTTTTTTTCCCTCTCCAGTCTCCAGACTGCAGAGTCCTTTTTGGTTCTTCGCATTGAAGTGAGGCGCTGGTCCCGAAGGAGCATTAATTGGCGGGTGGGAGATACACCGAGACGAACGAGGCGGCCTCTGAAGGTTTTCCTTCAACAAGCGTGTCTTTTTTTTTAATATTTTTGTCTGGGGTGCAGACACCGGCCAGTGGTTTCTTCTATTCTCAAGCTTCCGCCTTCCACGGGGCCTGGTTTACTTCAAAAAATTTCATAAAATAAAAATAGTAGCATTTTGATTTGTATTTAATAAATATTATCTAATAATTAACTAGACTCAAAAATTTATCTCGTAAATTATAAATAAATTGTGTAATTAGTTATTTATTTTATCTATATTTAGTGCTCCATAGATGTGTCGTAAGATTCGATGTGACGAGAGTTGTGAAAAATGTTACAAGGCCCACATATAACTAAAATCTAAAAACTTTTCAAAATTTTCCGTCACATTAAATTTCATGACACATATATAAAACTATAAATATAAATAAAAAATAACTAATTATATAGTTTGTCTCACGAAACTTTTAAGCCTAATACAAAAAATGCGTCTTATGTGAGACCATAATTAGATAATACTTATTAAATATAAACGAAATTGCTATAGTACCCGAAAACTTTTTACTTCCGAAACTAAACAAGGCCTTAATGTATGGAAAAATGCTCCTTATGTGTATGGTCCGATTTTTTTTAACTTACTTGTATGCCCCCAAAATAAAATTATCTTTCTTTTATGGTCTTCCGTCAAGTTTTAGCACTTAACAGTGTTAAGTCAAAGATACAAAGACCATTTTACCCCACTAAAAAGTTACAGAATTTAGTTTCCCTATTTTAGGTTTTGCATAATATTCCAAATCCAAAACAGAGAAACTAAAATTATATCAACTCTAAAATAGATAAACTAAATTCTCTAAAACAAATCAGCAAGGGTAAAATAGTCTTTTTACTCTCGACTTAACATTGTTAGGTGCTAGAACCTGACGAAAGGTCATAGAAGGAAGAGAATTTCGTTTTGGTGTCATACAAGTTCAAAAAAAAAATTGGGCTATACAAGAAATATGTATTTCTTTAGGGCCAAGTAAATGTCTCTTTGGTATACCGTATATGTGCTATTTTTATGTTTTGAAACATTGTTTGTGCTACTTTTGAAATTACTCGTCCCTAGATAGTTGTCATTGTTGGTATATATGTTGTAAGGTTAACTCGATTTTTAGATAAATATTAAAAAATATATTTAATATCTTTCTAATAATACTAATTATGTATCATGTGTGATTTACTAGTACACTCTTAATTAGCAGGGAAATCAAGTTCTTAGGTAATTTTGTTAGGTTTTGAATCCTATTCTCATAAACCATTGTCTTTTTAGTGAAAAAGGTAAAACCCTATCATAAACAGATTACATTCAGTAGAATCCAGCCATACTGGACAACAAATGCCTTCTATATTCCAAGTCTGCCATTTTTTTGGAAACAATATGACATTTCCAAACGCAGTGTTATTTACTATATACCATCTACTTATACAGATATTCTATTTTAGTAGTACTACTACGTTCCAAAAAAAAATGTTATAGGTTTCAACTAAATCAAACTTTTGTAAGTTTAACTAAATTTATGAAAAATAATATCTATAACTATATCTCCAAATAGATTTAGCACAAAAGATATTCATGGTTAATCTAAATAGTTGTTCGATATTACAAATGTCTTAATTTTTTGTGATTTTTAGTTAAATTCAGGGCCTTGTTTAGTTCCAAATTTTTTTGTAAAATATACATTGTAGCACTTTCGTTTGTATTTGACAAATATTGTCCAATCATAAACTAACTAGGCTCAAAAGATTTTTCTTGCAAATTACATTTAAACTGTGCAATTAGTTATTTATTTTATTTATATTTAATGCTCTATGCATGTGCCGTAAGATTTGATATGACGAAAAATCTAAAATATTATGCAATTTTTTTGGAAACTAAACAATGCCCTAGTTGATTTCTTGAAAAGCGGAAATTAGTAGTCTATACTATATAGCTAGCTTAGGTCATGGCGTTGCTTGTGTGGGCCTAGAGCAAACCAACAATTTTCACGGGAGACGAACAATAACTAGGCTAGCGGTGCGGCCCCGTGCGGCCGTGCGGGACTGACCTGGTCTTTCATGCGAGAACCAGCCAACGCGGCGCCAGAGTCTACGACTTGAGAAGAGTGAGCTTAAAGGAAGAGCATAAAGGATTGGGCCCACCTCATCCAGTGCAAGTCCTAAAGAACATAAAGCTCACACAAACTTTTAGTTACACCAAAATGTAAGTGATAAGAGTCCCCGGCGTCGAAAAGAAAGCATAAGATACACGCGTGTTCATGATAGTTGTTTTATTTGTCATATAGAAAGACAACGTAGTAGTAGTATACATTATTACAAAGAGTTTGTGTCTTTGGCTTTGTGATATACTACTTGCACTAAACAAAGAAGATGTTGCTCCCTCTCGTTGGCATATATAGCTGCAGAGAGCCTAATGACCCAACAAGAACACACGGTGGACCAGAGCTATAGTTTTCCAGATGGGCCGCCTGGCACGACACGGCACGGGCATGGCATCGGCACGGCACGCCAAGGCACGGCACTATGCGGCACGGCGGCACGCCGTGCCGTGCCTGTTAGTGCCACCGTGCCTAAGTGGCAGCCCAGGCACCACACTGAGGAGTAGAAATCGTGTCGTGTCGTGCCAGGAGGCACGGTGGCACACCAGTGTCCGTTTCGGCCCAGGCACTAAAACTTTTTTTTATCAGCACAAGTATACAATATTATTACACCAAACATAGCAATTAACATCTTAACAATAGATGGAAAACTGAAAAATACAAATGGCTAGTGTCGGCTCGGTCATCCTCTTCATCTCCAGGGAGGTCGCTCGTCACTGTCACTGGCTCTGGCCATAGCCTCAAACGACCGCCAAAAGCAAAACCAAAAACAACTAGAAGAAGTCAGAGGCCAGAGGTAGAGGAGATCAAAAGAAGAACAAGTCAGGCTCAAAGCTAGGGTTAGGGTTTCTTACCTCGCCGCCGACGGATTAGTAGCAATAGCTCCGAGCAGCAGTGGATCAGCAGATCTGCACAAAATGAAACAAGAATAAGAAAACGCCATGGACAGAGGACGAGAAGAAGAAGAGGTGGGGATCTTATGTGCTTCTTCGGAGCTCTGGCGACTGCGACTACGAGGTCGCTACCGCTGCCTCTACTGGAGTTGCTGTGGGGATGACGGCGAGCCGTCGTCGCCGTCGCCCCTGCCCTTCCCCTTTCGCCATGGCTGATGGACGGAGAGTCGAAGATGGAGAAGCAGAGAGACTCAGAGAGGAGAGACCGAGAGGGCGAGTCACGACAGCCGGGAGCAAATGAGTTAGGGTTCGGATGGGAGAGGGGAGTGAAGCCGGCATCGGCTTATATACACCTCGTCCCCAACTCTGAATCCAACGGCTGAAAATGATCTAGGGTTTGGATCCGACGGCTGCTGGCAAAAGATCGTGCCAGGCACGGGCACGGATGTAGCCGGGCCGTGCTATGCTTGGGCCGTGCTTTCTCGGGCCGTGCCCGTGTCAGCCCATCGGGCTTGGCCCATCTGGAAAACTATAACCAGAGCTGCATGCTTGGAGGTGAGAATCCCCAGTTGATGTACGTACGCGACGACCACCACGCTGTCGTCCGTGCATGCATGTGGTAGATTGCGACAGTAGTATATGCATGCTGGTGGTGGCTAACACATTGATGCATATGGTCTGGTCCAGGGTCCAGAAAGAATTGAAGATCGTATTCGTATATGCCTCTCCGGTCGTCGTGTGGTCGCCGCCGCTCCTGAAATGAATGAAAGAAACCGTAAAAAGAAAAACTCGAACATAATCTATCCTGGTGGGACGTCGTCGATGGCCCGGCCGGTTAGTTAGCTAGCTACCCAATGAAAGTTAACCTTAGAAGTCAGGCTTCCATGCCTGCTGGCTGCTGCTGCTTTCTTTTGCTTGCTTTTTTGGTTCTACACGCCGCCGTTGGTAGAATAAACTAAACGCGAGTGGGGTGGCCGGGGCACGATCGAATGCCGTGCACTGGTGAGTGGTGACTGGTCAGGAGTTACATGATGCTTTGGCTTGCGCTGGTGACAAAACTCGATGGCGCCCTATGGAGGGGAGTCGTCGTCGATCGGGCGGTTGCGACGGGAAAAAGGCTACGCGGTTTGCGCACTAGTGCTCTGCTGTCTGCTCTACCACGTACGCATGCATGTTGCCGATGGGTGCGATCGATCTGAGTTGACGCGTTCACGTGCGATTGTTTAGTCCCGGCCCGTTCGGGACGCAACAGTCCTCGCACCATAGCGTAAATTCCATTGCACTCATCTGTCATCTCACAGGGAGAATCCCCAGTGCACTCCTGGAAAAACGCCTCCAAAGGGCAAAGGCTAACATGATGCGATGAGAGAAACTTGTGAACAAAGACGAACCAACACCTAACTTCTTCATAGTCACGCCCCCCCCCCCCAGTCTGCTAGCTTGTTAGGGAGGTCACTCTCTGTTTCTTAGCTCGGGTTTCCTTAAAATTACACGATTGACTGACTGGTCACGGTGGAGATTGTAGGGTGAAAATGATGTTCAAGTAATCCTGGTAGAGATTAATAGGGAGCAGTAGAGTGTGGGTTTTTTAGCTCATTGTGTCATAAATAGAGAAGTTGTTTTTTTTGTTACATTAAACCAAAATTAATTTGTGAATTCTTACTGTTTATTAGTTGAGCACAAGCAATCTCACAGAGAAATTGTTCTAAGAAGCACCGCGCGCCAAATTGCCCCTTAGGATCAGGCGATCAGCCCATTAGAAACCTGAGCTTAAC
>Ga0182004_10003781_pt1 | contig 12099 bp, 10 predicted proteins | sample Sormic07211540_1_FD_120479 | JGI IMG/M metagenome (GOLD analysis project Ga0182004, IMG submission 120479) | Endophyte microbial communities from Sorghum bicolor roots, Mead, Nebraska, USA - 072115-40_1 MetaG | ecosystem: Host-associated > Plants > Roots > Unclassified | place: USA: Nebraska... | reverse complement strand
CGGCCGCCGAGTTGGCGTAATACCTACGTCCTGTGTCTGGTTGTATTGATTTGTGTTGAGAGAATATGATGTCCTAGGGGGGTCCCTTGCCTCTCCTTATATAGTCCGGAGGGCAGGGTTACAGATCTAGAAGCTAATCCTAGTCGGTTACAATTGCCATAGATAGTTCGATATCAATTCCTATTCTAACCGACTAGAATCCTGCTTGATCTCCACGTCTTGTTTCCTTGCGCGAAACTCCGAGCTGCCGGATCAAGCCTCGAACTTGTCTCGTAATGGGCCAAGCCTCCTGGCCTAAGTCTGGCCGTAAGGGTATAGGGGTTTATACCCCCACAGGCTACAACTCACACATTGGATAACATGTAACTCCTTCATGAGTCCTCCCAAGTGTCGCATGTTCAGGCAAATTGCAAGTGAATCCTTTGTTGTCCCTCATGGTGTTCATCTAGGTGCTTAGCATGTTACCGCACATGTTTTTAGTAATGTGCATGGGATATATTAGGGCTGAACGAAAAGCTCACAGCTCGGTAGCTCACTCGACTCAGCTAATTAGTGGTTTGGCTCAGCTCACTTATATTTTTGAACGAGCTAATCTAGCATTTTAGCTCATGTCGTTATCGAGCCGGCTCACTGGCTTGCTCGAGCTAGCTCGCGAGCATAACGAGCCAATGTTGCTGGCCATGAGCACTTCACAATTGGTTGATTATTAGATAAACTTGGGATTGTTATGACTCTATTATTTTGTTTTGAATGGATGTATGCATGATTAGTAATAGATTATGAGTGTATTATGTATGGTATGGAGTATGGACCATGGATATTGTCGACGGGTAATTTGGCCGAGAGCCTAACCGACGAGTAAATTTGTGCTTTGCGCGTCTGAGGCCTGGATGATGGATAAGATGACAAAAGGTTTATACTAGTTTGAGCCCTTGGGCAGGTCCATACTTCTAGTGCTAAGCACGACTCGTTTGCTCTTGGCCAGTGGGCTTGCAGTAGGGGTTACAAGTTGTTCGAGAGAGGGAAAGAGTTCCCAAGTCTTGTGCGTGGCAGTGAGTGTATCACTAGATGATGTAACGACGAATGTTGTGTTCGTGTATCCCCGATGTCGCCTTCATGAGATCTCCCATGTCCCTTTTATATGTGCTGAGAACAGTTAAATGGAAAAAGTAGTCTTTAGGGTACACCTTCTTCCTTTAAATTCGGGACAAATAGGAGGCTCAGGCGTAGTTGGAGGTCTCGGGCGAGGTCATGTAGTCTTTTTCGCTTCCTGGTGCCACATTTCAGAGTCGTACTAGTCCCTGTTCATCTCGTACCTTCCTAGAATGGGTGTCGTACCCTTCCCATTCGAGTGGAGTAGGGAGTTGGTGTCATAGTGGTGGTTATGGCTGCTAAGGGCACTCACAATGCAGACTCTATCATAGTGTTTAAAGTTATTTATTACCTCGAACAATGTGGACTTAGAGTCTAAATAAGACTTGGAGTCTTATTTTTTCTACCTCTTTCTACAATAAATATGCTGCCACATCAGCAAAATACCATAAATAATATATAATGAATTGTCTTAGACTCTATGATAGAGTCTTGCATTGTGAGTGCCCTAATGTGGTAGCATGGCGGTTACAGTGAAGGTATGAGAGCCTCGGTCATGGTGGATTGATGGCCGTCCCAACGGAGCACGCTGTTGATGGTAAACATGAAAAATGACCTAAACAATAAGTGTCAATTCTACGCTACGCCTACATGGCGACCGGCGAGGGCGCACCTTGGTCATGAAATTAGAGGCAACACTGTGCGACGGCCCACCAGACACCAGCAAAGGAATACAAAAGATTCAAATTCTAGCTTCACCATTGGGCTAAACAGGCTGCGACCTGCGCGTGTGCTGACGATCCGCCGCCGCTGGTGAGGTCGGCCAGGGGGGCACGCGCGGCACTACCCATATGGCCAGACCGGTGGACGGTGTGCAACGCGCATGCTGCATTTCAGATGAATGAACACGATGGGAACTGGGAAGGTCCATGAAGAAACAAACCTTCGGTCACTGTTCAGCCAAGCAGAAAACTTGATGCTACATGCATGTATGAGTTGAACGTCGGTTTCATAGGACAAATCAAATCTTTTACTTATATATATATGGTTGCTGAATTCTTCAGAACAGCTTAGTTAGATTTGTCTGAGCCATGGTGATATAATGGATCGCCACGAGAGGCTGATGGACTGCATCTCACATCAGTTTTATGGTGAGGGGTAAATAGAAAATGCAAGTGCGATACTGGTACAAGCTATGAATTACTTCCTGTCTTGATAGGAAATAATTTGTTTTGTGCCCTATAGAGCTGCATGTCTTTCTCCTTTCCATGACCTTATTGCAAAACTACCGACTACCGAGGGTACCTTGAGGACAGTAAGTACTCTTCTTCCAAGCTATACTGCCTAGTCATGTCCTGAACGCTTCTTCTTTCAAGGTGAGATCTTCTAATACTAGCCACCAATTTCTCCCCTGCAACATTGTCCAAAACTTGCTCCATTGATTGAATGGATTCGAGTGCCATCTCCACTTGTCTCATGGTTGGTCGCTGGTCTGGATTCATTTTCACACATGTCGCGGCTAATATAGCAACTTGTTCAACCTGTTTCTCTCCCTCCTTGATTACTTGCCAATCTAATATTTCAGTCAGTCTACCTGATTCAAGTCGGTCAATGAAATGTGCAATAAGGCCTTCTTCCTCTGAGGACACATATGAAAATGGCTTCTTCCTAGTAAGCAATTCAATTAGAACAACTCCAAAGCTGTAAACATCACTCTTATCAGTGAGCCGTCTCGTGTAGTAGTATGTAGGATCCATGTATCCTATTGTTCCTTGCACCTTGGTTGTTATTCCTGTCCGATCAAATGGAATGTGTCTTGAAGCTCCAAAATCTGATACCTTTGATGTTAGAGTATCATCGAGAAGTATATTTGTGGACTTGATATCTCTATGGATTATAGGGATTGAAACAGCCGAATGAAGATAGGCAATAGCTTTGGCTATCTCTGTCGCGATCCTCAACCTATCGTTCCATGCCAATGATTTTGGTTCCGTGACATGAAGGTGGTGGTACAGGGTACGATTGGAAACAAACTCATAGACAAGCAAAGGCACCTCTGTCTCTAGACAACACCCAAAGAGCTTCACAACATTTATGTGGCTTATTTGTGACAAGATGGCAACCTCGTTGATGAACTCATCGATCTCTCTTTGAACTGCAATCTTTGACTTCTTGATAGCAACGACATGGAGGTCCGATAGGATGCCTTTGTACACAGTACCGTGCCCGCCATCACCGAGCTTACGAGCTTTATCAAACTTGTTTGTCGCCTTCTCAAGCTCCTCCAAAGGTATGATCATCCTTTCCGCAATGTCCGCCCTTTGACCAACCAACTGCTGCAATAGCTGTCCACGGTTTTGCTTGAAGAACTTTTGTTTCAATCTTTTAGTCTTCAATTGTTTATGTTTTCGGGTAATGATGATCCCAAAGAGAACCAGGAGCAGAAGGACTGTGCCACTACCAACACCTATCGCGATGCTTATACCTGAAATCAAAATACAGAAGCAAACAATGTTGTTACCAGTTCCTTGCGGGTTGCAGTAGCTGTGCTAGCTTGTGCAGCTAGTTAACACAGTCTAAAGCATATGGCTGACCTGGAGATAAGGACCTTGCCATGCACTTGCCATTCGCCATTGTTTTTCCCTGTGGACATAAACATCTATAGCTTCCCTGTGTATTCTCGCAAATCATGGCCCCTCTGGCCGTGCAATTGTTCGCATTATCATAAAGGCACTCATCAATATCTGAAAGAGAATAACAACACTTTACAACTATATATATACACCTCTTAATCAGAATCGTTGCATCAAAATTTTTATGTTAGGCCGTGTTAAGTTCATCAACCAAAACATTTCGTTACACTGTAGCTTTTTCGTTCGTTTGTGGTAATTATTGTCCAACCATGTACTAACTAGGCTTAAAAGATTCGTCTTATCAATTTTGACCAAACTGTGTAATTAGTCTTTATTTTTATCTATATTTAATACTTCATGCATACGTCTAAAGATTCGATGTGACGGAGAATCTTAAAAAAATTTTAGGTTTTTGGGAAGAAGTAAACAAGGCCTTAATTTCAGAGATAAAAAATGAACCTGTGCATCCTTCGCTGACGTACGGATTGCCTTGATACCCATCCGAGCACTTGCAGCGGTAGCCTGGCCCATTGGTGCTGTTGACACATTGACTCTTGTCGCTAACACATGCATATGATGAACTGTGGTTCTTAATAGCATCCTCGCATGTGGACGATCCAATCCTCCAGTCCATTACAACTGGAAATTTGCCGCTGTATGCATCCAGAAACGACGTTGAGGCCTTGTTTAGTTCACCCTGAAATCCAAAAAGTTTTCAAGATTTCCTATCACATCGAATCTTGCGGCACATGCATGAAGCATTAAATATAGACGAAAACAAAAACTAATTATACAGTTTATCTGTAAATCGCGAGACGAATATTTTGATCCTAGTTAGTTCATGATTGGACAATATTTGTCAAATAAAAACGAAAATGCTACAGTACCGAAATCCGAAATTTTTTTGAAACTAAACAAGGCCTGAGTTCCTATACATCGCGCTATAGCTGAACGCGTTCGCTTCCATCACTACTGTATAGCCGCAGCCAGCGGTGGCGTTGTAGTCTGGATTGAAGTAAGACTGAAAACACCCCATGTCAATTGGAACATCCACCTCGCAGCAGCCGCTGCCGAAGGAGCATGACCTCGTGTTTGTCGGTTCCATGTAGCATTGGGACAAGCAACCTATGGTATACTGCATGACCAGCGTTAGCCCTTGTAGTGTTATTATGCTCGTAATAATAGCTAAAAAGCATATAAAAAAGCTCTAAAAACCAGTCTAGGAAATGAAGGTGGTCTTTGTGCTTATTTTTGGTAGTGCCTAGACCGCCCAACACAACTACACAAAACTTAACCTAGTTGGCCAAAATACATTAAAGTAGGCGGGCATCCCGTCCGCCTACAGCTAAAGGTCTAGATTAATCGGTACCTACCGAGGCAGTCATATGCCCACTGGGTTAGTCAATAAAAAAAATAAATTGAATGTCCTAGAGCCGGATCTGTTGTTGGGCCATCACAGCGTGTCACCGCCAGATCCATCGTCATTGGGCCGACAGAGCATGGCAAATCTACCGGAGCACGTGTGGCAACCATCTTCGGTGCACGTGCGAGTCACCGCTGCCACCGGGCATGAACCCTAGCACATGCATCCACTGCTACCGGACGCGCGTGCGATGCCCGTGCCGCTGCCGCCACTGTTTGGAGAGAAGAGAAAGCGCCACTGCCGGGAGATGAGAGAACGAGAGAGAGAGAGAGAGAGAGAGAGAGACGATTAAGAGAGGGGATGAGGCCTCCAAATCCTAACTCAGTTATATATACATAAGATGGCTAACATGCCTTCTGGGCTTATTTGGGTCTCGAGCCAATTTTTGAGATGAGCCTCTTAAGAGGTCACCTTCGGAAATGACCTCCATTTTTGGAGCCAGAATACGTTTTAGGAGGCGCGCATTATCTGATTGCCTGCGCAAATAAAACATCCGCCTCCATGAATCCATTATGCGAGATGGGTGATGATCCCCTCTGTAAATAAAATGATCATCTCCAAAAATCCTCAGGTATTTTAGGAGACGGTTGCATTTGTATGACCGCCAGCATTAGTGTTTGGACAATGTCTCATAAAATCATTTTTTATAGTCATGCAACCAAGTTAGTGCATCTACCTTGAGTGCGTCACCCGCCATAGCTAGTAGAATTTTCTCCTGCACGCATCTCCATACACCTAGGGTCACCTTTTGACTCATTCCAACTAGGGTCATGACCGGTTGGAACCAGCCCTATGGCACTACTAGGGATGGGTTCCAACCAGTTGGAATCGGTGTGTGGTGTGTGAAATTTGTTTCTAACAAGGGTCATGAGTAGTTGGAAGTAGCTTTAGGGTGTTGCGGGGGAGTCTAAACCAATTTTGACCGATTCCAACAAGGATCACGATCGGATTAGTTGTAACCGGTTTTGACTGGTTCCAACTAGGGTTGTGACTATTTGAAACTAGGGCCTAGGGGCGCTGCTAGGGTCTAGGGATGGTGTTCTATCTAGTTGAAATGTGTAGTGGTGCTATGAGTCTAGTTCCGAGTAGTTTTGACTCATTGAGGCGCTGACTGGGCCGGTGTGGTTGAAACTAGCTACAACTAGGTCTGGGATTTTGAGAGCTAGTTTCAACCAGTTGGCCTGGGATGCTAACACTATCTCCAACAGAATACCCATTGTGGCACCTAAATCCAAAATGGACCTTCATTCAATGGTATTGCATTGGTTAAAAATACCCTCTAACAGAGTACCTAGATGGGGGACTTATTTTTGTTGATAGAAGAGGCACAACACAAATATAAGCTCTCCTTGATCAAAAAAAGTAGTGCTGGAGAAGATGGAGAAGGAAAGATTTGTCATTTGGCACCCGAGAAAAGAAACTAGTTGGAACCGACCAAATCGTTCTATTTTGGATTCTATTATTGGAGAAGACTAAAAATAATATAATATAGAACTCTTTGTCTCGGGCACTACCCAAATGTCAAAGAGGTCCGGTACGGTGCTGTTGCTAAGGTTGTCTCCAACCGTTCAGACCTAAAAACAGGAGGCATTTGTTGGTTTGCCTCGTGTACAGTAAAAGGGTTATCACACTTGAAACTCTCATCTCCAACCAACGACGCAAACGAGAATCCTTCTTCCTCCTTCCGCCTCGCTCCGCCGTTCTCTCTCCGGTGCGCCCGCTCTCTGCTCTTCGACCAGATCTCCGCCCGTACGTGCTCTTTGCCCAGATCTTCCTTGCTCCGCCCTCCGCCTCGCTCCACCCTTCTCTCTCGCAGTCGGGGCCGCCATCCATGGGAGTCCATCGTTCCTCCATTGGCGCCGCCATCTGAGCGAGGTGGGCTGCGTGACCGCGTCACCGTCAGAGAGCCCTGTGCGCGCCGCGCCGACACTGAACCGCATTCACGCAAGCCAGGAGACGTTCGTCCGTCTTCTCCACGCCAGAGATTTGGGTCATGTGACGGTAGAACGCATATTTGCGTTCCCTCTCTCTCTCCTCCCACGCAAAATAGCTACTCTGATTGCCTACTCTGTTGGAGGGGAGTTTTTCACTGTGTAAAATACATTTTAGGTTTGGGTGACCAATTGCATATGCTGTTGGAGACCGTCTAAAGATAGTCTAATGGGCTGCTTCTAATTAACCGGAATTTGGAGTGGCTGGAACGCCACATCTATAGTCAGGACGACCATGCTCGGTCGCGGGGTTGGAGGAGTCGCGATAAGCGCGTTGGTCAGCGTGGACGCAACCACTAGCTACCCCACTGTACTAATATAAGGGGGAAAAAAGAAATTACTTACATATTCACTCGTAATATAGCCTAGCGTGTTGCAGCCAATGACGAAGAACTTGTTGTCCACGGTCGAGATCCTGAACGGCGTGTGTGTGAAATTTTGTCTCCAAGTCTCCCACTTCATGTGGCCGGGGCCCGCGTCCTTATCATGGCACTGCCAAGAGATGTTCATCTTCGTCCAAGCTTTGGCATCGGGTATGGAGATGTTGGTCAACTCGAACGGGCCATGGAAAGGCCTGTAGGTGCCGTCGACGCGACGGGTGCAGGCGAGGTCGAAGCCATGGTCGAAGGCGCACTGGTCGCCGATGCCGAATGGGTACGGGATGTCGACGTCGCCGCACCTCGATTTGCATCCAGCTGGCCGCCGGTGCGCCTGCGGCGGCACTTGGTCGTCGGCTCCGGCTCCGGCTAAGGCTAGCAGCCTAGCACCCAGACGACGGCCGGGAGGAGGCAGACGAGGAGAAGATGGTTGGTGAATGGGTGCTTCATCAGGTGTAGCCAGCCTGGTACCTTTGCTTGCTAGTATTCAGGTAGCACTGGGTAGGCCGTACGTAGGGGTATAGCTACGCACTTAGCATGCTCGCTACGGCTATAAATATATATAGGTGAGACAAGTGTACCAATTCGTTCCAGATAAAAAGAAAAACGATAAGGTTGGTAATTATAAATCTTTTTTGGTCTCTGTTCAAAGAAAGAAAAATCTTTTGGTCTAGGTCATATATAAAAAGCCTCTCACCATTCGGTGCGCTGGTGAGACACACCACACTAAGCCAACCAGCATTATTATTAGACGCGGCTGTTGACCCGCTGTAGTAGTGGTTGTGGCTACTCCAGCCGCCTCTAGCCATTCGTCGGTAGAAATCAATGATTTTTACGAGCATTAGCCAGCTGCACCTAAAAATCGATTTTTAGAGATGGCTATATATCTTTTGGGACAGCTAAAATATAATCACCGCCCTAAAAATCATTTTTAGAAATCGAGATTCATTATTTCTGTGGTTTTCATCTCCACTTCTTTAGCTCTCCGTCATCAGGTTCCATTCTGTGGCACTATTTCAGAAATACTTTTCAGCAAATAAATAGTGTTATGTTTTCCTCTCACAACAAATTAACATAAACATCTAAATTTTAGTAAAATGTGTTACTCTAACCTCTCTGCCACCACTTTCCACACATCGTCTTTGATGAGGCATCCTTTCCCTTCTCCGAGCATATTCCTCTCATCCCGTACCACAAGACTTCTAGTTTTTTACTCTCTATTGACATAGCTCTCCAATGCTATCATTTTTTTTTGCTCGTGCAGGATCACCAGAAGTTACCGCACAACCAAGTGTGGTATCTCGACATGCTTTGCTTAGTATTGGAGTTAAGGGAGAAAAAATAGACTTTTGTAAAAGTTGAAAAGGAAAAGTGGATTTTTCCTATTTTAGTCAGCCAATAAACTGTGGGCCGATAGAATATGACCGGATGCTGAGACGCTGATGCGAGTCATAACCATTCCAATCGCCCAACTAGTCCCATTCTATATCCTCCACAAGTCCACATTGGCCTTGTTTAGTTTAAAAAGAATTGCAAAAATTTTCAGATTTTTTGTCACATCGAATCTTGCAGCACATGCATAGTATTAAATATAGATAAAAGAAATAACTAATTACATAGTTTACCTATAATTTACGAGACAAATCTTTTAAAGCTAGTTAGTCTATGATTAGACTATATTTGTCAAATACAAATAAAAGTACTACCGTGTCTATTTTGCAAAAAAAAAAAATGATAGCATCGCTTCGCCAACCACTGCTCCATGCCGCCGTCGCCGCCACTGCTTGACCTGGCTGACGATGCCATCTTCGAGATCCTGCTCCGCCTCCTGCCGGACGAGCCCCAATGGCTCTTCCGCTCCGCCCTCGTCTGCAAACCATGGCTCCACACCCTCTCCAACCACGCCTTCCTCCGCCGGTACCGAGACTTCCACGGAGCCCCTCCTCTCCTCGGCCTCATCGACGGGGAGGAAGCAATCGAAGCAGGCCGGGATCGTTGTGTCGTCCCCACGATAGCAGTGCCCGCCTTTCTCATTCCGGAGTCCGACGACACCCTCTATGTGTGGCCCCTCGACTGCCGCCACGGCCACATCCTCCTCCCTCAGCAGGAAAGAGAAATCTGGTGGACGTCTGAAAAAGAAAACCTTGCGTCCCACAGCAATAATGCATGACGACTTCGCGCTCATGGTGATGGAGGATCGTTATTCTCTGGACCTTGCAGAGTCATCTGTGGTCGAGAAGAGTGAGTTTATAGGGAATTTGCTGAATGGGGTACAATGCAGGATCATTGATCTGGAGAAATTGATGCCCATGGCGAACCCCAGTGATTCTGCATCTGTGGTTGCCTTTGCTGAGGGTGTGGGCGTCATCTTCGTCATCTTTGCCAGTGTTGAGTCAGAAGTTGCTTATGAATGTTATGCATGTCATTTTTTTTCCATTGTTAGGAAGACCCACCGTTCTCTGATGTGCCACATGGAAGTAAGACATTGCAGAATAGACGATATTGATCCATCATCTCGAGTCTGTTGCTGTTGACTACCAAAGCTGCTACTGTCATTTTTTTTATTTTTCTGTTGAGCAGTTTAGGTAGTTTAAATGGTGCAAAAGGCATTATGATATGTTGTGGTTGTAGACAATCCATCATCCTTAGTCTGCTTTTTTTTCAAAAAATGCTGGCAGAAATGCCATGCAAATATAATAATATAGAGGAGGAAACAGACAAAGTACAAGCAGAAGAAAAACCGGAAAGCAACAAACCAAAAGGCCCAAATGAGGGATTTAGGCCCTCAAGGCAAAAGAAGCAAACGATCATCCTTAGTCTGCTGCTGTTGAGCTGTTTTATTGTAATGTTCAGGCATATTTGGTTAATGCGCAATTCAGCTACATGGATCTAAAACTTTTTGTACTACATGTCATAGTCCTTTCTTGAAAATCAATTTCAGATTTAGTGTTAGTATCGTGTCTCAAAGATGGTTGCCAAGTAGCAAGGTTTGAACTTTATGAAACCAAAATATATTTATATATATATAGTAGTGTCTGACCTTTTTATACTTACCACTGGAAACACAAAGACTCTAGTCATCATTTAGTTTCAGAAGAAAACTTTTGTTGTTTGTGAGTAGATAGAAGAATATATGTTCGCAGGTATGGAATTCAGATGTTTTACTAGTAAAAATTTGCAAAAAAAATGCATCTCAAAGTGGCATGAGCTGCATGGAGATGTAGGCTGCATTCATCCTTTTATCTGTGGTCGAGGAAGGTGAATGCAGATGTTTGTATATTCATTTTGAACTCAAGTTAGGGTGGATGACGAAGCTAGACTAGCCTGGTGTATACTACCAGCTCTTGCTTATCTGTTATCTTGCATCTTACATCTATGTGCTTTCTCAATAAATTGTGTCTGGTTCGTGAACAATTATGCATACTGTAAGCATATAATCACTATTTTCACATATGTATAGATTGCCAGAATACTTATTTGTGCCTAAAAGATTACAGTGCCTAAATGATTACAGTGCCTAATTGTTTGCACTATGCCTAAACATTTAAACTTTTGGATTCAGTATAGTTTCATCGCAGTGTAAACAGTGATTGGAGCTGTTGGTTATGAATTCTGTCCGTGGTATCTTTTCAGATTGCTGTAGTTTGTCATTGTTAGCAAAGGCTCACTGATACTGTCTGAGCTGCCTCTTGCCAGTAAGACCTACAAAAAAGATGAATCCTTCATCTTACACCTGTTGCTGTTAGTTCCTTTCTGACCTACTCATGTCAAAAGTGTATTTTCTTTAAGCTGTTTAAGTTTAATGTTTCAAGTCATGTGGCCAATCATGCTTGTCTTGTCGAATTATCCTGGTCGCATCATTGGAAAATCGTATCTGAGTTTCATATGATCAAAATCATACATGAAACAAAAATTATGTGAAGTATCTTCTGTTTTCCTATGAAGAAAAATAATAATATGCGGTTTCATGCCTTGAAAGAGGGTTAAGTAACACTTTCAGACATTAAGATCCAAGCGTCGTCTCAGCCCAAAACCATCCTCATTATTAAATAGACCAAGAACATCTTCTGACAGGCAGGTATGAAACCCAGGATTCCTGACTTTTTATATATAATAATTAAAAACTTGGAAAAGATGGCTCAGCGTGACATTAGCTGCATCTGCATTACGTTGCTGTCTTATGGAGCACTTGTTTCTTCTGTAGTTATTCAACTTTTTTTCTATAACTGGCTTCATTAAATTTCAAGAGCATCTTACACTTAGGAGGCTAAAAGGCTTCTGTTAAGAGTGAATGTAAATGAACAGTGATTTTGGAAACAACTGATGTCTTTCATTGATCTCATAGAATATATACAAGTGAAGGGGGCATATCCGTACGGACACAACCGTTCAGTTTACAGAACCACCGAAGGGACATGCCTCTTCGGGGATTACTAACTGCTAATCCTATGATTAACTGTTAATCCACTTCTCTAATCTTGTTGTATCAACGGATGAGATCATTAGTGATAAGGTGTCTATTCACCAACAGACACCGTTTCGCAACACTCCCCCTTGATCGAATCTTCCTTTGAGATCAATGT
>Ga0182004_10003780_pt1 | contig 12104 bp, 15 predicted proteins | sample Sormic07211540_1_FD_120479 | JGI IMG/M metagenome (GOLD analysis project Ga0182004, IMG submission 120479) | Endophyte microbial communities from Sorghum bicolor roots, Mead, Nebraska, USA - 072115-40_1 MetaG | ecosystem: Host-associated > Plants > Roots > Unclassified | place: USA: Nebraska... | reverse complement strand
CGTCTGAGGCTGTTCCACTTGCGAGCATGCATCCATCCATCCAGGCAAGCGGAGATCTGCTAGAGACAAAATTAGGTGGGCTGGCCTTTGGCCATGCATGCTTTCATTCTGTCTCCGGCTCTCCGCCCTCAGCATTCAGCAGCTTCCGAGAGGATGCCTGCCATGCATCGGCATGCTTCCAAATACTGGTGGTGATGCAGCAGATAACGCCTTCTCTGGCATATGATTTGTGTACGATCTACCCCTGCTGGTCGGAACAATATCATGTGCAACAACGATCTACTACCCTGACCTATCATCTGACACAATTAACCGGATAAGGTCAACACACTACTGTTAATGTCATTCTCAAATCTCAAGATGAAGTCTGCTCTTCGCTCCGCTGGCGACAAGATTACACCCAAATAATAATAGTAATAATAATAATAAATAAAAATTGTAATGTTCAAGCTAATGGGCATCGCGCTTATTCAACTATGGACATGTGCACCAGTATCTTACAATAAATTAATAATGGTACATAAAAACAGTGCCCGTCAAGCACCAGAGGAAAACAAGGTACAGAAATAAACAGTGTTGGTGGGGGAAAATCTGATACCGAATTTACAACCTCAGGCTGAACAAAACAGACTGCTCCCGGAACCTTCCGGGGAATTTGGTCTTATTGTTGACACGGCGGACTGTACAATATTCACCGTGCTTCGTCTTCTAGGTTGCGGAATCCGGCTGTAAGGTCGTCATACAGTTTCTTGAATTTTCCGACTAGAGCTTCTTCACCTTCAGCTGGATCCTCGAACTTTTGTGAACTGTTGGGAAGAGGGGGATATCATTAACAATTAATCGTCATAAATCATTGAGAAGAGAATCACAACCAGTATCGCTTTGGATGTACTTACACTAGGCGATAGAAAAGATCACCGAGGCGATGCTTTATAACACTGTAGGTTATCTTTTGCCCATCAGCACTAGCAGCTCTTTCCACAGCCTGCAAAGGTTATAGATTCAGATAGCTTCAACTTAAGGTATTTCATGTGCTATTATATTAAAAAAAAGTTTCAGTATATGTAAATATGAAGTTATAAACCATTTCTGTCATGAGCCCATGGGCCATGGCTCAACATTAATCAATATATCCTCCAAAGGTGATCGAACATTTTTAATTGAGAAAACACACGCCCTTTAATTAAAAAATAATAATCTGCTTGTGCTTATGTGACATAAGACTGATGAAGTACTAAAAGGTAAAAGTAAAGAAGAATACCTGGTTCGCTAATGTGTTGAAATGAATAATATTGCGCATCATCCAAACAGATTTGTAGAACGGGCAAAACTTGTCATATCTATTTTGAGAAGTGGAATCAGGGTCAGAAAGGCTATACATTTACAAGACAGGCAATTCATACAGATCAGCCTAATTATAGAGTAGCACTCACGGTGTGAATGCATTCTGCGCCAAGTAATCTTCCCTAAGGAGCTTTGCAGTCTCCAGAGTAATCTTGTCACTTTCTGCCAGTGCATCTTTGCCAACAAGCTGTATGGTGAAAATATCAGTCCAAGTGAAGTCATAAATTACGCAATGCAAAGGACTCCAATCTTTCTATCGAACCTTTCAAGACTTGCATTAAACTAAACATGCAAATCAAATTGTCTTAAACAGATTCAATGTCTGTTCAAACAAAAAATCCAGGGTGAAAAAAAAGGAACCAGGAAGACAGAAGAGCCTGTTTTTTTTACTATTCCTTCTGTGCAATTATAGGAACATACACCACAAAATCAGTGACTGGCTTCCATCAGATTCAGAAAAATCAGAGTTGGTACATATACACTTGCAAACCTACACCCAACATATCACCCTACATCCAATGCCCCACTGTGAGCAAATTAATTCTATAACAGGATATGCCAACAAATCCTAGAATGGGATCCATGGCAATTGATGCATAGAAGAAAAAGGATACCTGGACAATTTCATTTAGATCATCCTCTCTCTGTAATACTTCACGTGCTTTTGTCCTAATATCAATGAAGTCCGGATCAAACTTTTCGTAGAAGGATTCCAGAGCCTTAAGGACAAAACATAGTATGTCAGTATAACACAAATGCCCCAGGAGCCATGAAGAAACCTCATAAAAGATGACATGTAGAACCATATATACAGCAAAGGCAATTAATAACTGCCTACATATTTGCCAAGTAGCGATGTCTTGTGTATGCACTTATAATGCTATATTCATGGTTCATGTGATACATGATGTAAATACAAGGTGAACACAGGACCAGGAATCATTAGGTTTAGATGTTAGAGAAGCACTGTGGAATAAAAATACTAAACAAAAAAAAAATACAAAATAGCACAGTTTTCAATCTGTGGTTTGAGTTATCACTCGATACTAAAGGTACTAGTTCAAATCAGTTTGAAACACTAAACTACATTGTAGATATTTAAAACAATGATAATTCAAGTGAACCTAATCAATTGATGCAGTGACTTCAGATAACTCATAAAAAGTATAGTTGATGGAACCATGTTATACAGGGAGCTGAATATATCTGGGAAAAGCAGTCATGGATCATGTTCCCAGTTTGCTTCTTTTCTTATTGGTTGTGCTTTAGAATTCAAAGGACTGTGATTGGATTGACATCCTGGGCAAGTTAGGGAATAACCTTGGAGTATTTTGAATATGAAATGAGCCAATTCACAGATGGGAAATGCTTTCTTTGAGCCAGCTTCTTATCCAATCCCCAGAAGACCTGCACTCAAGAGCAGTTAGTGACATCAAAGTAATGAAGACGATGTCATTAGATTGAACCTAAAGGGGAATAGTTGAACTTTACCTGTACAATACTAAGGGTTGCAGAGGTAACAGGATCTGAGAAATCACCACCAGGAGGAGAGACAGCACCGACAATTGTGACACTGCCAGTCCGATCTGGACTGCCAAGGCATTTCACCTTCCCAGCACGTTCATAAAACGATGCCAACCGTGCAGCCAAATATGCAGGGTAACCACTATCTGCAGGCATTTCAGCCTGGAGTATATTGATCACTGTTAGTACAAGAAAATCACAATGCTATGCAGTAAAGCAGCAAAGCTTACTAAAGCATTAAGCCATTCAGACACAACTTCTCCATTACAGCTGAGCAGACCATGGGATACAGGGAAGAAAAGAAAAATGATAGCTGGAAGGAAGAAAAGGCATCATACCAAACGTCCTGAAATTTCACGCAATGCTTCAGCCCATCGGGAAGTAGAATCAGCCATCATACTGACATTATATCCCATGTCACGGAAATACTCAGCTATCGTAATTCCTGGGTACAAAAAGAAAAAAAAATAGAAAAAAAAGCACATCATCATTCTGTTGATTCAGAAAACATCAGTTGACTCCTTTTAGCATGTTAGAGGAAATAGACATGCTCAACCACTTCAATAGTGTTAAATCACTACAAGATCTAGGGCTCTGGGCACGAAGTTCTGAACATAAACTGAACAACAAGAATAGTTGGGGATATATCAAGTTATCAGCAGATGCTTATATCTGCATGTGCTAAGTTCTTTTACTTTTCCAAACATTGTGTTGTTCCCATCTGTGCCAGATGGCGCTAGAAATTCTTACTTACAAAAATAAACAGTATGACATAGTCACAGATAGATAATAGGTCACAAGTCGGCAAGTTATAAGCTTGTAACAGAACTCATGCCTACATAAGTGGAAACAATCTGGTCAAGAAAAGAACTATGATCTGGTCAAGAAATGCACTACAACAACCTAGTCGAGAAAACAATCTAGAAACAGAACTCATGCCTATATAAGTGGCAAAAATCTCAACACATAAGTGTACCTGTATAAATGGATGCTTCACGAGCAGCAACAGGCATGTTGGAGGTGTTAGCCACAAGAGTTGTTCTTTTCATGACAGACTCTTCACGTCCATCAGGCAATGTCATTGTCAATTGTGGGAAGTCCATAAGGACCTCAGCCATCTCATTCCCTCGTTCCCCACAACCCACGTAAACCACAGCTTCAGAATTGGAATACTGTTTTATAAGGCAATTTGGGTCAGCAAAAGCAGGAGGTTTAAGACACTTTAAAAGCCAGAATGTAGGATTGGACAACACTGGCAGCTGAGGAAAACATCAAATAGAAGTAAGACCTTTGAAAGTGCTTGACTAATGACAGTTTTTCCACATCCAAATGCTCCAGGAATAGCACATGTCCCTCCAAGCACTGAGGGAAACAATGCATCGAGCACACGCTGAAACCAATTACAAAACATGTGAGACATACAAAGACTCAATGGAGCTGGACAGGAAAGTTTTACTTTATTATTGCTTCAATACCTGTCCTGTTAAGAGAGGTGTGTCAGCAGCAAGCTTTGACGAAACAGGCCTTGGTGAACGTACAGGCCATGTCTGCAGAGCACAAATATGATAATTATTCAGACATTTAAAACTATGGTAGTATATTAACTATTTAACTTATTAATTAAGACTTAGAAAAGAGATAATGCTTCACCTGGAGCATAGTAAATTGCTTTTTGATTCCCTGAAATTCCAATTCCAGTACTGTATCCTGCATTTATATCAAACAACAACAGCGAAAAAATGGATCAAGCATATTTAAGCAAAAATAAAGGAAAATGTAGCAGAAAAGGCATAATATATGTACTACTAACCTGCAAACTGTACTGACCAGCAGGGGCAATGTAGCTTATTTTCCCCATAGAACCAGGAGGAAGGGCAACATGGTGTTGCATCAGTGTATTCTCAAATACAGTCTGCAAGATAGTTGTCGATATTAGATTGTGCATGTTAGGCATTGTGTCAATGGATCGAATAATCAGAAAACTTCAGCAAGATAGTAATAAATTAAAAAGGAAAACTGATATCTCTGTACTCACAGCATATAGATCTCCACCCGTGATGGCATCTCCTACGCCTGAAAGAAATGACTAAAATTAGTGCTCTTTCTGTACAGGACAAAACTTGATACGAGGTATTTAGACACCATGCTTAGCTTTTATAGACATCTCACACACAAATTACCTAGCTTCTTTGGCTGAAATTCCCACAGCTGATCTTTGTCAAGGGCAGGGACTGATACACCACGTGGTATGTACACGTCCCCAGATTTGATCGCAATTGTTTTTAGAGGGCGCTGCAAAGGGATGATAGGAGGCCATATCATCAGAACAGATGTACCTGAGTTAATACTATTATGTGTTTGTTACATTTATGTACCTGAATTCCATCAAATATATTCCCAAGAATGCCAGGCCCCAATTCAACTGAGAGAGGCTGCATGAAAAATAGCCATGACACAGTTAGAGGGGAAAAAACAAGAAACCTACACAACTACATGCCGAAATCAACACAAACAATACCTTTCTTGTTCTCAACACTGGGTCATTAACCATCAGCCCAGCTGTTTCCTCATAAACTGCAAAATAGTTGTAGCGATTGGGTAATTCATTGAGTGAATTTCTTTAGTGTTTTCAAGACCATATAATCAACATGAACAGGAGGATTGGGACTGCACTGTACAATACCTTGAATTGTAGCTGAGTCACCCTCAAGACGAATAATTTCCCCGATGAGGTTATCATGTCCAACACGAACAAGTTCATACATGGCAGCACCACCCATTCCATCAGCCACAACGACAGGTCCGGAGACCTAGAGGAGACACAGATACATCATGAGATACCGTAGTACAGAGTAATGATCAAAACACTGCCTAAAGTTTAAACTAACTAATTCTCCAATTTAATTGCTAGGTTGTGTAAACTGCACACTTGACCGCAAATTTCATAAATCATAATCCAACCCAATACCATCATGCTAGTTTCCCGATATGCAGACTGAGAACAGAGCTGCAGGCTGCAGCAGCCAACTCTCAGTAGCATAACAGTAATCCACAAAAAAGAGACGGCATCTCTACTGGTCCAAAAATCATTAGAACGTAACTAGACCGTCCAATAGAACGAATTCCCCGTAGATTCAATTTGACCCAAATATCATCAGTGGAATCCCAGCAAAGTTGCATGGCAAGTACCGCGCAGAACATTCCCGCACCCAGATGCTCCAGTGATTGGGACAACACTCAAATTCGCAGACAAGACCGCTACGGTTCCGTGATCCAGAACCAACCTGGCAAGACATCACGCGAACCGAGAGGCAGGGTCTAGTCTAATGATCCAGGGAGCAGGGACGGGAGAGGACAGAGGAGGACGCGAACCTTGCGGACGTAGCCGTACTCGCTCTCCTTCTCGCTGTCCTCGAAGGTGGTGACGCGCTCGCCGAACGCCATGGTCGCCGCCGGCTAGGGGTCGTCGGCCGGCGTCGGATCGAGAGAGAAGGGTCGCGCTCGATCTAGGCTAGACTGTGGGGAAACTGAAACGGATGGATGGAGAAGGGGGCCACGATTACAGAAACGGATTTTTCTTCCTTTTTCTTTTCCGAGTATAAAAGAAATATTTATTGTTGCATTATTGTTTTTTTCTTTTTTGTCAATACAAGAAATAAACTATCGCAGTGATTAGAAAAAGGATTCTGCTACCGGTACTCGTGACAGTGAGTCGTGACACGTGGAGCTGTAAGCTATGCGATGCTTTATGTCCTTTTTGGCCCGACTGTGCTTTCAGTCTCAGCTGTTGGCATATACACGGGTGGTACTCCCTCGTTTTGCTTAAGAAAAAAAAATTACTCCCTCATTTTGCTAAAAAAAAGTGAGCTACTCCCTCGTCTCATTCTCCTAGGACAGTCAAAATACTTTCAATTTTATCAAACATATAAAAATATTAATCTTTATATTGTATAATTAGTATTTTCTCTGTTCTAAATTATAAAATATTTTTATTATTTCTAGATTCATAACTTTTATTAGATATCTAGACATAACATGCAGGAGCTATGAATCTAGAAAAACAAAAACTCTTTTTAAAGCAACTCCAAGAGTCTCTAGATTTTAGTACCCTCCAACAACAGCTTATTTATTTGGTTATATCTAAATATAGTCATATTCTACTTTGAATTTTTGTAAGGCAAAAATAAAAAACCAAAATAATTCTCTAGAATGCAAAGATATAAAAAGTCTGTTAAAGAACCAAAATATATTAAAAAAAATTCTACGCAAATATCTCTTCAGATAATGATTCTGACAGTAAGCTTTATAAAGACTTGAATATGTTTTATTACAGTGAAGCAAGCATATAAAACCATTGTAATCCACGGTCCATGATCTCTGGGCCAGCTTATCCCCTCACAGCCCGGCTACAGTCGCAGGCCGCAGCTTTTACATACCGGCCCAGGTTAGCGTTTGTCACTCCCCACTTCGCTGAACCAGAGGAAGCAGATGCAGAACCGTCTGCTTCAGCATTCTCCTCCTCCATGCTTGCGCGCGGCGGCGTAGCTAGTCCAGGGCCAGAGGAAAGCTCCGCAGCAAGCGCGTAGCAGCAGGGAGGGAGAGCGCGCCGCGCCTGTCCGCTGCTTGAGCGGGTGCCACGAGGGGAAGAGGTATGGTGCTCCTTGCTTCTTAGGCCCCAACTCAAATTTGTTGGTTGTACTGCACGAACTTGCTGTTGCAGGAACAGCCATCAATCCCGGTATCCCTGCATCTGAAATTCTGATTCCAGTTGCTGCAATTGATCGAAATACAATGGAAGTTCTGGGAGCAGCCTGCTGCTGGTGCGGGTCTGTTGACGGTTAAGCTTGTCCATATATAACTTGTTTTGTGCACTTTGTGAGTTTGTGACTGGGTTCAGATTTCCAGTACACTTATTTGTCGAAGCAAGGCTAGTTTTAGGAAAGGTTAGCGCCTTATCAGCTAGCATAGTGCTGCTAACTCCATGGTGTTGATAAAGCTCAAGAGTCAAGACCTAGTAGGAACAAGAAAACTGAAGATGAAATGTGATGCCGGTCAAAGAGCATGTAAACTGGAAATGACTAATACGTTGAATCTGCTCTAGATGGCTATGTATGAGCCAACGCTAGTACATCACATTCAGAGTAAAATAAGAACATCGTGTATAATCCGTCCCATCCATACAATGATACATCACATCATACATGCATAATGGTATGTGTGCATTACCTTGCAGCCTAACGTAAACCATGTATGTTAAACCCTGCAACAGCCTCACGTGAGAGAAAAAGAACAAGGCGTAGCCAAGGACAACTTGCCGGAGAACAGGCAGGCTTGTAACAGGGTGCATATGCTGCCTTGTAACATATGCATGCACATATCCGGCAAGTCATCCTTGGCTGCATTCTGCTCTCTTTCTCATTTCACGTAGGGCCATTGACAGTCACAACAAGCACTAAACTAAACATCTCTAGGGTGTGCACCACAAGAAAGCCAATGTATGTATGGCTTGCTGAGGCTTAGTGATCTATATGAGCCTGCTACTTGATACATGTGAGGCTCAGTGATCTATATGACTCGATGCTTGTGTTCTGTATGACTTGCTGAGAGGCTTCTATCTTGCTATATATAGACTTCCAAAAGTATTTGATGGAGATCTGATTTCCTCTTTTGTCATGAACTTTGTCAAAATAGATGCCTTTTTTATATTTTATTGAGATGTTAGGTCTGATATGGCTAGATATTTTTGACAATTTACACAGATCAGTGAAGTTTACTTGTTAATGCACAACAGCACTAGATACCTATATCATCATGCTATAGGTATGCACAACAGCACTAGTTAATTTCACTTCAATTTTCTCCAGGTGGTTATTTCTGTAGGTTTTGAAGTTATTTCTTGTAATCATATCTGAAGGTACAGGAAAGGTTAAGAGGAATTTAGGACTAATTGAGTTGAGTTTTTATTATGCCTAAAGTTAATAGTGATTTGTAATTACATGAAACGCAAAAGCATTTGCAATAATGTAAAAAAATAATTTTAAATAGTTTATAAATACTACTAGTAGGGAGTAGGAAGCCAGTACAAGCAAATAATAGTAAATTTTAACAATATATCAGAAACGTCTACCTGTCTACCTCTTATCACATTTTCAAACCGAAAGAATAGGCAGCACTATAGTAAGATTTTCTTGACCGAAAGCTGTATACTAAGATTTGATGCTCCCCTCCTTCCAATGCGTGTCGTGTCCTGATTTGTCAATAGTTTGTGGTAGTTATCCCTATTTTTTCTGTCACTGATTTATGATTCATGATTGGGTATTTATGTCACCAAGCGATTGGTTGAGTGGCTATGAGAGTTTATATCCTTTTCCCTTTCCAAATTTTGAATTAAAATCTGTCTCCTGGAGAGAACATTCCTTCATCCCTGGATCCACCATCCATGATGTGGTGGGGGAAATCATTACAGGTAGCCTTTGACTTGCTCTTTAAATTTTGGTGCTGACCATTGATGTTATTTTGATTTTACCAAATTTGCATGTAGGTATGACTTTAGAGGATATAATATGATATGCAAGATGCCTTTGACCTAATTCAGACAAGAGAAGGCATAGTATTGCCATGAATCATTACAGGTTGTCAAATAATGGAAGGTATGGTACTTGCAAGATGCCCCATTAGATTGTAATTGGACCACATGACCAGAACAAATTCTGTGTCCTAGAATGGCAATTTGACACGTCTGAGCAATGCCATACCTTTTTTCTTTCAAGGAGAGGGACAGGGAGGGAGAAAGAGAATAATATTATCATGTCCTTTTGCTGGGGAAAAAGGTGCTGTGGCTGGTGGCCCTTGGTTTCTGAAGAGGCAATTAACTTTCCTTTTGAGAATTTTATTCGGTCAACCCTTTTTGTATGGTTCCTGTCATTCTCATTTTTCTATTACCCTCATGAGTTTTTAGGTCTTAGGAAGTGTTCTGAATTACATTCTTGAAGTACACTAAATACAGGGAAATGATGATCTGTCTACAAATGTTCCTGTTCTATGAAACATCATAACATACGAAATCCTCATTTTTCAGTTTTCCAGATGCCTGGAACTTTTATGAGATGTATGTAGAAGTGACAATGCCTGAAGGTTTAGAATCACAGAAGAATCTCACTAGTTATGCATTTTACCATCATGATGTACATGTACAGTTGTAGTCCCAGCAAAAAGTAGTGAATACATGCTTCAATCTACTAGAGGTAGTGCTGCAAACCTACTACATGACTTGTACTGGATTGAACATTCCTATGTATTAATAATGGTTTTGAAACAAAATGTATCGCCCTTTGTTGTAAACATAACTGTCTCACCTGACCTGGAAAGGGACCTAAGTATCATTCCTTCTTCACACATTTATTCAGGACGATTGATTTTACTTCTAAAGTTTGCATTTGCAGCTTTGTACTGTACAAAGACAGTTCATTTTCTACTTGAAACTATACAGGTGCCTTGTTTGACATTACCCTATCTGCCAAGGCAGCTGCCAGTAAATGGTACTTTCCCACTGGAGACGTACTACACACATAGTTACATCAAAAGAGTGATGCATCCTATAAAGCTTCTATGGAAATATGGTTCAAGGGAATTTGTGCCAGAAGCTCTGCTCAAGCCACCAGTTATTTGAGTTGATGAACTACTGTTGTTGTTTTTTGGGTGAAGCAAGCTTTGAACCTGATCAATGGCTTGAAGCTCAAGGCCAAATGTCTGCCGCGCAACTGGTCACCTCGTTGGACTTTCGATTATCCAGATTCTCTAGGCTTGCAGTGCTTTGTACTGGTGAGTTTTGTACTTGTGGAGCTGTGGTTGGACCTCTGAACGCATCACTCCCAAGTAAATCCAAACCTGTGGTTGTGAGCATATTCAAAGCTTGGCACATCTTTCTTGAGTTCAGATATGGTGCCAGGCCAAGATCGCCTAGGCCACAGGATATAGCACTTCTCGCTACCATATCCTCTGCCATCTTTACCTGCAAATTCAAATGGATTGGTTAGACTGTTAGAAAGAGTTGCAACTTTTGTGATCATTCAGTGGGCTGTGGCAGCTGTTTCTGTGAGAAGCGAACTGCTCACCTTGACTCTTAATGCTTCTACATCGGACTTGAGGATTCTGTTGTCTGTGACTGCAGTACTGAACTGCTGGTTGGCTTCTGAAAGTCGCTGGAACAGAGTTGCATTTTCACCTTTAAGTCGTTCAACCTGATTATGAGGGAACATATCAGTGTGCCTCCCATAAACTCACAGCATGCATCCTTGGTTGGAAGTCATTCCTGGCCAAGTGGTTATGGTATACCTGTGACTCAAGTTCTGACAATTGTGCCTGCTTTCTCCGCCTAGACCGTCGCGCAGACTCCCTGTTGGACACCATCCTGAAATTTACAAGAACAATGCATCCACAACATAAGCTCTCTGTTCAGACATTTGTTGGAAACTTGCATGATTTCGCCGCAGGCTTGATCTATTCGTACCTTCTTATTCGCTTTGTTTCTACAGATTTGTTGCCTCGCTCATATGGAACTCCCTCTACCTCGTAGAGTGATTCGCTGTCGGAGTCTGACTCGCTTTCAAGAGCATGATTCGCTGAGGTGGTTGCCTCGAGGCTGGCTGTGACCAGGACAACGCGACAGGTGAGCAATCCTTGCCATGAGCCTAATTGGATGTTTTTTAGAATTCTGCATAATTCGGATGTGACCATACTCTAAATCGATTCAACTAGCTGTTAACATACATTCAAATAGGCCTTTTAGCAGGCAAGAATTTCCCTAGAATTTTGGACAGATGAAAACACTGAGTCCTTGTTTAGTTGGTGAAAAAATTTGGGTTTGACAACTATAGCACTTTTGTTTGTATTTGACAATTATTATCTAATCATGAACTAACTAGGCTCAAAAGATTCGTCTCGCAAATTACAGGCAAACTATGCAATTAGTTATTTTTTATCTATATTTAATGCTCCATGCATGCGTTCAAAGATTCGATGTGACGGGAAATCATGAAAAATTTTGGCAATTTTTTGGGAACTAAACAAGGCTCCCACAGGATTCATGTGCAAACTGTAATAAATGGTTGATGGTTGTGGTTCACATATCCAATCAACAGTTATTCACAATTAGTCTACCATTTGTACAGAGATCACATCATCTGATGATGGTATAGTTGAATTCCAGTTTGTATAGATTGCAGGAGCAGGGCTGT
>Ga0182004_10003779_pt1 | contig 12105 bp, 10 predicted proteins | sample Sormic07211540_1_FD_120479 | JGI IMG/M metagenome (GOLD analysis project Ga0182004, IMG submission 120479) | Endophyte microbial communities from Sorghum bicolor roots, Mead, Nebraska, USA - 072115-40_1 MetaG | ecosystem: Host-associated > Plants > Roots > Unclassified | place: USA: Nebraska... | reverse complement strand
TCTCTCGTTTTGGTTAGTTCAAGAGATTGCTACTAGTTGGATCTTTGGCACAGTTAACACTGTTCTATGTTCTTCACTTCATTAACATTTCTGTTGTGACAGAGCTGACAAATTGCTGCATGTCGTGTCAGGTACTGGGACCTTGTTTGGAACCCACCAGGACAGAAAACTGGCATCTTTGATGTGTAAGAGCTCTCCTGATTCAAAGTTCAGACTAGGCTACTGCCTCCCTATGATTTCATTTTGCTTCTGATTCAGACAAAAAAATCCCAAATGAATCTGAAATGGAGCACTCTCATTCAGGATCAAAGGCACAGAATTCCGCATCATATACCAAGATGAAAACCAGGCTGAGGTATCCTTCACCAGGAATTGGGATCCTTCCCTTGAAGGAAAAGCTGTCCCCTTGAACATCGATAAGAGGTGACTGATGCACAAGTATAGGAATCCAGCTATCTCACCAGTTCATTTCAACAGGCCAAGAAAAGCATGTTCAACAGAGCAAGTGTTTCTGTGCAGGTTCATCGTTCTCCGTGGTTCATCCGGGTTCTACACCTATGGAATCTATGAGCATAAGGAAGGATGGCCTGATTTCGGCTTGGGAGAGACAAGGGTGGCTTTCAAGCTGCGGAAAGACAAGTAAGCCTAGTTACTGGTTTTTCTTCTTGTTCACTGAATGTCTGAATGTTGCTGTCCACTGAAACCATATATGCATTGGTGTAATTGCAGGTTTCATTACATGGCACTGGCTGACGACAGGCAGAGAATTATGCCAATGCCTGACGACCGATTGCCTCCCCGAGGCCAACCATTAGCATACCCTGAGGCTGTGCTCCTTGTGGACCCAATAAATCCTGATCTCAGAGGGGAGGTAAGATGGCCTGACAGAGATAAAGATGATACATGCTGGTTATCCATGGTAAGTATCTGAACGTCGCTGATAATGTTTGTCAAGGTTGACGACAAGTACCAGTACTCTTGCGAAGACCAGTACAACAATGTCCATGGGTGGATGTCATTCGATCCTCCAATTGGCTTCTGGCAGATCACTCCGAGTGATGAGTTCAGGACAGGAGGACCCCTGAAGCAAAATTTGACTTCTCATGTTGGCCCCACTATGCTGGCTGTAAGTTCAATCATCATCATGATCTGGAATGCACAGAGTCTGGAATCTGAACCAGCGCTCAGATCATTCGATGATATGACATTTATTCTTCTGAATGTGTTCCTTCATATGTTTGCAGATGTTTCTTAGTGCACATTATGCGGGGGATGACCTCTCACCAAAGTTTACGAATGGAGAATACTGGAAAAAGGTCCATGGACCGGTATTCATGTATCTTAATTCTAGTTGGGATGGAAGTGACCCAACTATGCTATGGGAAGATGCAAAAGTTCAGGTGATAATATTTCAGACACATAAGCGCTTGAGGATAGTACAGGTTTATTTTCACTCAGAAATTCAGAATCAGTATAGGGACACTCATAATGTACTGGGTGGGAAAACTCTAAGATTCTCAATTACAAAGGACTGAAGGAGTAACTACTGCAGTGCTGCCTAGTTATCTATTCTGCATGTTATGAGTATTACCAAACTGTGGAAGTCACTTTGTTTTCTTTTTTGTTTTGCCTCGCGTAATCAGATGATGATTGAGAAAGAAAACTGGCCATACTGTTTTGCACTTTCAGAGGATTTTCAGAAGACAGAGCAAAGGGGTTGCGTCTCTGGTAGATTACTAGTCCGAGACAGGTATCGTCAAGGACTACCACTTTCCAGTCTTCACAGCAACAAGTTTAGGAATTTTACATTACCCTGGTATATATATAAAACCATTGACTTTTCTTAACCACGATGTCAATTAGGTATATAGATGATCAAGACCTTTATGCCTCAGGAGCCTATGTAGGCTTGGCGCTACCAGGAGAAGCTGGATCCTGGCAAAGAGAGTGCAAGGTAAATCAGCATGCCATGTACATCACTCCCGGTTTCTGTTCACAGAATGAGTTGTGTTGTATTGTACTATTAGAGTACAAATTTTATTCTCACATATTGCATTGCTACAGGGATACCAATTCTGGTGTAGAGCAGATGTAGATGGGAGCTTCTACATAAGGAACATTGTAACTGGGAAGTACAACCTGTATGCGTGGGTTCCGGGTTTTATAGGGGACTACAGATTAGATGCTACACTGACCATATCTTCAGGTAAGCATCTTCAGTTAGCATATGCATTCCTCTTGCAGCTTTTAATTTTTTTCCTGAGATATTCTCTATGCAGGGGATGATATTTATTTGGGTGACCTTGTGTATGAACCGCCAAGAGACGGGCCGACTATGTGGGAGATTGGAGTACCTGATCGATCTGCCGCTGAGTTTTATGTTCCTGATCCTAACCCCAACTATGTCAATAGATTGTACATCAACCATCCTGCAGATAGGTAAACTGAAACTGTAAAGCTACATGCTGACTTGTTTTTTGTTGAAAGCATCAAGTCATCATTAGTTCTCATCATATTGTGTTCTTGGTTGGCCATTGCAGATTTAGACAATATGGACTTTGGGAACGATATGCTGAACTATACCCTAACAGTGACCTGGTATACACAGTTGGCCAAAGTGACTATACCACCGATTGGTTCTATGCTCAAGTTAACAGGTGATGTTTTTCCTGTTTCTTTTGTGAAAACAAACATAGCTATGAATTATTGCTTCTGCCTGGAACTAACATCTGTGGCGGTCTCCACATCAGAAAACTTGATGACAACACTTACCAGCCAACAACATGGCAAATAAAGTTCAACCTTGACAGTGTCAGTCCAAGCAGCACCTACAAGTTCAGAGTGGCTCTCGCGTCTTCTGCACTCGCTGAGCTGCAGGTTATTTCAGAAAGAAGACTTTGCTCTTTATTTCCTATCTGCATTCCTGTCTTCTTTCGTCAGATGTCATCACTGAAACACCTACTCCTGCATGATGAATCATCTTGCTCAGGTTTTCTTCAACGATCAGGACAAGGCTCGTCCTCACTTCGCCACTGGGCTGATCGGCAGGGAGAACGCGATAGCAAGGCACGGGATCCACGGTCTCTACTGGCTGTTCAATATCGATGTGGCTAGTGCTTGGCTTGTGCAAGGGGTGAACACCATCTACCTGAAGCAGCCCAGGAGCCAGAGCCCGTTTCAGGGATTGATGTACGACTACTTGCGTTTGGAGGGGCCGTGTGGCTGCTAATCTTTTGTGTGTGGAATTGCGTTGCTAGATGTAAATTTAGAACTGCATTCACTGTATCAACCGAATGCCACCACCAGTTTAAAACTGGCGCCAATAACCATGGCTTATTTGTGGACAGCAATGTTTTTATCTCACAACAATTCAGCCAACAATACTTTCAGACAAGCGAACAGGCGGAGTGTCAAGTCATGATCTTCGGGTGGTCTTTGCCCTCAAATCCTTAAAATTCTTTTGTCCCCATTTGTAATCCCTACAATAAACTCAGAGCACCTGTGCTTAGGAACACAAATTGATCGCCACTGGACATAGGGCAAGTTGCACTTGTACGAACCATACCCCGAGTCTCTGAGTTAGCTATGCGGAGTCCGGAACCAAAGCGTGACTCTTGACTACTACTTGGTTTTACGAAACATCGACTACTACATGGTTCTATCTATGAAACATCGACAAAATGGGATGGAATCGAACTTGTCGCCCTTCTTTAATTGTTGGGTGGGCCTAATTCAATAGGACCGAGACATAGCCTTATTTAACTGGTACTCCCTCCGTTCCAAATTATAAGTCATTTCAAAAAATCTTGGAAAGTCAAAGCATTTTCAAGTTTGACAAAAAAATATAGAAAGAAATATAAAGATTTATGTCATAAAATAGGAACACTATGAAAAATATAACTAACAAAGAATCTAATGATACTTTGTTGGTACCAAAAATGTTATTATTTTGCTAATCACGTTGATGATCATGTCTGGTTAGAAAATAAAATGGGGGTACAGATGTTTTTTATGCTCTCTCTTAATTTGTCTTAAAATTTCTAGAATACACTATATTATAGGACAGAGGTAGTATGTCACATATGAGGAAAATATTAGAATATAGAATATATGTTGTGTACTTTTTTAATAAATATAGTTTGTTAGATCATCGTAAAATATGTTGTGTACTTTTTTAATAAATATAGTTCGTAAAATCCAACGATGCATACTCTTTTTTTATTACTCCCAAAATTTCTATGCCTTTTAATTTGGACCTCTTCAACTAATGATCTAATTTCTATAATTATTTTATTTAATAATCTTGGGAGTGTATTGAGTTGTAATCAATTTACGTGTGATCTCATCTTTCCTAATTTGATGTAATTTTCCAATTTAGCTTATTTTTCATCGCTCCCATCATGTCTAGACCATTAGAATTTGTCTCGCACAACCAATGGCACATAATATTTTTAACCTTTAATTAAAAAATATTTAATAGGTTTTATTAGTTTTTGCTTTGTAATAGAAATAGAATACATGAATAACTTTTGTCTTTAACACTAATTTTGGCTAGTTATTGATTGAACTTGAACTTGGCTCTTTATTATTTGTACTTGACATTACCTATGCGTGTTCGTCAAGTCTTTGTTGTGTTGTGCATCGAGAAGATATAATCTATGATCATCTACAAACGAGCAACCCACCACATTTTCTGTATTAACAACACATGTGTGGATCTATACATAGCATTGTTTACATCATAAATCCTGGAAATTTTGTCACAACAGTGAATTCTATGTCGTTTGTGACATGAAAAATGGTTCATAGATCATGCGTGTTAACCAATACTTTATGACAAAAACATGTTTTTTCGTCGTAGATTTTATGATAACCATTGTCTCATCATAAATTTATGACACTTAATTTTTGTCATTATCCAATCTAAAAAGTCACTAAATGTACTGTATTGATATAATGTTCATATACGTGAGCATTTATTTCTTTTATAAAACACGCAATTGGCCTTTGTCGGTTGACGACATATTGACAAGACTTTTTACATGTTGCTAACAAATTAACACACATACTCTCTAGCTCTATACCCGAAATACTTGACGTTCTGGGCTAAGGGCTTGTTTCCACAAAGAGTGATGTTGTGGCCGCAAGAGGTGCGAAGTTGACGTGTTTGCCCCTGGCGCTGCGCGTCTCTTTGGCTGCCACATTGAACGCTCGCGCGTGCTCTCCTGCTGCCACATTAAAGGCTCGCACGTGCTCTCCTCAAACACACCCGCAAAGATACTGAGTCCATTGGGTTTTAAACGCTGCCACTTGAGCTCCACAACTTTCTTATTTAAGGAGCAATCATAACTCTATTTAAAAGGGATAGATATAGAAAAATACCCTCTAATTAATCATTCCTTGGTAAGCACAATCATGTCATAAACGTCAATAATTTCGGGTATAGAGGGAGTACATTCCATCCATCATAGCAATATGCGTGGAGTACCAATGCAAACACTTCGCTACATGACCTCATAACCATGTTCTTTCGTAATAAAGACTGTTTAGCTAGTCACATAATGAGAAAGCAAAAATAGAGTAATTTAAAGTACTCTATACATATTTTTTGTCTCGAATACGTAAAAGGTTTGTGCATCTTTGTATTAAGCATGAAAAAAATTCTTACAGTCACGCTGTACTACTGGACGGGAGAGGGTCTAACAGGTATTACAAGCAGCAAGCCAGCAAAGTCTCTCCCGCACTGTGCTCAAAACCAAGGGCAGAGCCCAGTGGAAGCGAAACTGGGCTCTCCCCTTGCTTGCGTAGCTTCACTGAGCTTGATTGTTGCATTCCATGGCTGCTACTGTTTGAGGATTTGAGAAGATGAACCTGCAGTAGAAAGAGAGAACATTAAAGGGTTATTGCTCGGTAGTCTTTCCTTGGTGGCCCAACTATAAGGAATTGTATTGTCGCAAAAAAAAAACTATAAAGAATTGTAGCCCATTAACACTTGCAACTAAGATAAATCTGCATGGACCACTGTATAACAACAAAAAAAATAGCCCCCCTTATTTTACCGCCACGCTCCGCCACTGCTCAAAACCTATTACTCACGAATAAGACAACCAGGTTTCGTGCCTCGGCGTCGATCCATAGATCAGCAGTATGTTTAATGGTGGGCAATAGCTGGTTGATGGTCGAAGGGGCGCTTCGGAAGCACCATGTGTTTCGCTCTTTCTAGATCTCCCAAGCCACCAGCGTGAATAGGGTGTCTGCTCCTCTTTGCTTGTCTTCATGCCATCTCCGCCGCCACTAATCCCACCAGGCTAGCAGGGTCCCGTCGCCTACCTAGGAAGCGTCAACCTCAAGAACCGCTAGAATGGTCCACCAGACCTGACGCGAGAACGAGTAGGAGGCAATGATGTGGTCGATGGTCTCGGGGTTTTGGTCGCAGAGGTAGCAGTGGTCGTCCACGTGTAACCTATGGCGTCGTCTCTTGTCCGCAGTCCGATGACAACCCCTGATGGCGAGCCATAAGAAGAACTTTACGCGAAGTGGAGCCCATGTCTTCCCGATCCTAGAGCATGGGCCCGATATATATGCTGACTTGGAGAAATACTTTCTATCCGGCGTCCATCGCCAGATGAGGTTGTCCTTGCCGTAGCCCAGCTGTATTTGTGACACTAAGTCCCATAGCATTAGGTAGTTGAGGATAATCTATACATATCAATCTGACCTATAGCCAACCATGCAATTTTAACCTAGATAAAAAAAACACGGTTCATACCACTACTTAGCATGCATCAGAGCCAAAATTAAATAGATACCGGCATTTAATTTAACAACTGGTCCAGCCTTCTCTGCTATTATTTCTTTTGATCGATTCTTACATCCCCAGCAGGAGCTACACTATAGTACTACACTAGCTAGTATCATCAATCTCCAACACCATTCATGCACCGTGCAGCACCATAAACATATCATGGTTGATGGCATCGTCTTCTTTTTTTTTAGCACGATAGATGGCCTCATCTTCATCAGCCAAATCCATGAACCCTAGTCGTTGGTTAGGCTGCTGCTACTTACCTTGCATGCAACACAAGAGCCAAGAGTGGAGCATAATGCTGCATGCGGTGGTCGATCGTTTCGGATTTCGATCGCCTACTTCATTTCTGGGTCCAATGAGCCCATGCCAATGCCCGCGGCACCGTGCCGCAGCGGCAGCCCCGCCGCGCCACCCATGCTCCGCATGACGCCGCCGCCGCCGACGCCGAGGAAGTCTCTCGTGCTCAGCTTGCTGCCGTCCATGCCCGGGAACCCACCGCTGAACGCTGTGCCAGCCCCGCTCCCGGACGCTGCGAGCGTGTTCATCAGGTCCCGGAACTGGCTCTCGTTCTCGGCCTGAGAAGTGCTCCTCGACGAGGAGCTCTCCCCGGCCATGAACCTAGCTGCTCCGGCGGCAGGCCTCCCGTTCAAGGTGCCGCCGCCGTTACCAAGCCCCCTGAGCAGAGAGTTCACGTTGCCGCTGCTCGTCGTCGCGCCCATCTGAGCGGCCTTCTGCAGCAGCGCCGTCGCCGACATCTGCGGCGGCGCGACGGTCTCGGACGAGTTGTACAAGGAAGAAGAAAAGCCGGCGCTGCTTGCCATTTGGTTTCCCATTAGGTTCCCGGAGAAGATGGCCGCTGACTCAGTGTTGGCGCCGCTGTTACCGTGCTCTCTGCCGTCGCCGCGGACGTTCCCGCCCATGGCGCCGTTGAACTGGTCCGGGAACACGAGGCGGGCGTCCTGTCCGCCGCTCCCGCCCGAGAAGAACCCCAGGTTGAGGAGGCCGTTGTTACTCCCCGGCTGATGCTGCTCCGGCAGCTGCATCAGACCGTGGTAGACCTGCTTGTTGCCGTGGAGCAGAGAGGAGTGGCTAGGTTGGCTCTGGTGGCCGTCCTCGGCGCCGCCGAGGTAGAACGGCGAGGAAGACGACGATGTCGGTTGCGCGCCGCGGAACGCGGGGGAGCCGGTGGACGGCTGCATGAGGTGCTCGAACTGCGCCGCCGGATTGCTGCCGATGGTGGTGGTGGCCGAGGAGTGGGCCTGGTCTTGGAAGGACTGCAACTGATGGGAGGCGGCCATCCCGGAGAGGCCGAGGGCCATGCCGCCGGTGCCGTACATGCCAGCGCCGATGGGCGGCACCCGCGCGCTCTCCTGCGCCAGTGCATCGCAGAACGCACGGTGGGTGATGAAGCTGTCCCTCCTGCAATGCCCAGCCAGTTAAGAAAAAACACATCAAATAATGCTAATAATTAGACAAGTGAACTTTGTAAACTGAATCTCATAAAAGAAAATCTGTAAACGGAAATCAGTAGTCCTAGGCATAATGTGAGATAACAGGCCGGCATGTAAAATCTATCAAGGGCCTCGAAAGAAAAAAACTAATTCAGCACAGTTGGGGAATATAGCAACTCTTTTTCTTTTTTTTTGAAATAACTCTTTTTTTTTGAAAGTAAGGGAATATAGCAAATCTGATGAGAACACTTAATTAAACAAGAACGTCCATCTTGAAAAATTGACTAGATTTGCATCTGTTATGAAGTACCTCCTTGTATGGAATTCTTTAGTCAATGTTTTATAGATCTCCATCTATGACCTTTAACGGATACCTCTCAAAAACAGTTAATAGCAGAGCTAATGAAGCTATAGCTACTAAATTATACTATATGATGGACAAAAATAGCTTGACCTCCCTTAAATTAAACAACTATATAGGCGAAGATTTAAAACCTCGGTAGATATGTAAATATGCATGCAAAAGAGTTCATTTTTAACCATGTGAACTATATTAGTTAGTATGTATATATTTTGACGGGGAAAATTCAAATTTTAAAATTTTAACCAACACAATTAGTCAAATTATATGTAAGTTTATTAGGATATAAAACTTGATTATATTAATATATTTCCGTTTTTAAGTGCCATTGAGAGATGATATTATTTTTTTTGGCAATTAGCAACATACTACAAGACAAATTAAAAGTCAAAGTCTATTTTGTATGAATTGTGTCTAGTGAAAATACTCCTAACGTTCTGGAGTGATGGAGGAGTAAGCATTAACGAATTACTACTACACATTCACTTTTTTTCACGTTTTTCACACGGAATCTTGACTTGCATGTAGTTCTATTTGCTTGTTCCGAAACAGCAATTTATACTGACCGAAGGGAGTAGTATTATTTATTCAGTTTTCCTCTCTGTATTTTACGATTTATTGTTCCCCTTGGCAATCTGGTGAGTGCGCTGGTTAGATTTTTTGTGTTCTGTATCTGATTAGATATTAACCATAAAATTAAAGGAAAAAATAGACATGTTCAAGAAAAATTAAAAAAAAACAGGGTGCCAAACTGCCAATCGAGTTTCCAAAATAGATTTCTTCATCAAGCCAATCTCAGCAGGGGGTTTATGTCCTAGTTTGCATTGTGTTAAAAACAAGACTACTTTGCCAATTTATTTTGACTAGTTTCATTCTCAAAAAACTTATTTCACCTCATGAAACTTTGATTATCTCTCTCTGTCTTCATTTATATAATGCTATATTAGCATATTTGCTAAGGGTCTATTTAAGACAACTCTACTCCATCTTTTTGCTTTGTTCCTAACTTCGCTGGACAAACAAACACAGCTCCACAAACTCTACTACCAGAAAAAATGTAGAGTTGGGGGTGATTTTTTGAAGCACGCAAAGGTGTACTCCAGAAACTCCATATTTTTTATGGAGCTCGTACAGACCTATAAGGACCTGTGATTCACCATGGGAAGGATGAAAATGATGTGTTGGCCCACACAACAGTAACACAGACAGTACAGTGTCCATGTATGGAGGGTCCACATTCATTTTTTTTTCTAGTGGTGTAGTCCTAAACAGACCTTAATAAGTTGGTTGTTTATTTAGTGTCCATAAAACTCCTATGGAGATGCTAAGTTGAGACTAGCCTAAAGATGTTAGCCAGGTTTGAACTTGGTTGTTCCCGAGCTATTCAGAAAATGGAAAAAATATAACAAAAAAGCTTGCATTTCCCGAGCTATTCAGAAAATGGGAAAAAATATAACAAAAAAAGCTCAGAAAATTTTGTTTGTTGCCAAGTTTTCAAAATAAATTGAAATGATTTTCAGAATTTTGTAGTTCTCTCTAGTAATTTCTGAAAAATGCGACCACACTGACTAACACACCTAACAAAAATTTCAGCCAACGTACTTATGAAGAGACCGAGCTAATTTTTCTTTAATTAGGATGGATCGTAGAAAAGGGAAGACCCCCATGCATGACAGTGTGAACCGTGCAATATGTGTGTATTCAAGTTGAAGCCAAGGACAAAAACAATGGGGATGCAAAACTGACTGAATTAGGGAAATTACGACGCCCAAAAGATACATCTCGTGATTTACAGGCAAACTATGTAATTAGTTTTTATTTTCGTCTATATCTAATGCTTCATGCATTGTGCTTCAAGATTTAATGTGACGGAAAATTTTGAAAAGTTTTTGGTTTTCGGGGTGAACTAAACAAGGCCTATCTATCTCCTTCAACATTATATTCCCATGTACATGTACTAGTAGCATTGATACGTTTTTACATGAACAGAAGCAAACGAAGAATCCTACTGGATCTAGCTATGGATCGATCGAGTGGCAATATAATGTGGCATGGCTGTGGCATTCATCCATGGATTCGCTCGCTGCTCGCTGCTCGCATGCATGCAGTGTTTGTTAGAAATAAACGAGACGACGACTCTGGTGTGGCCAGGTGCGTGAGAGCAGAGACGACGAAGACGACGACGCCGCCGCCATGAAAAGAATAGAGAGGGCCGGCCGGCCGGGGGGAGCAGCTGTCGCTGCATGCATGCGTGATGCATCCCATCCGGGGCCGTCACAGTCACATGAGAACAGAACAGGAACAGGCCACACTGCATGCATGCTGCTGCCATGGCCTGATGGCCGTACCCGTTCGTGCAGCTCGCGAGACACGCGTATGTCATCACGTGAACAGGTGGGGATCCGGCCATGGAGAGATGATGCATGGAGAGCACAGGATGCGGATTCCGAGGCGAAAAAGGAGACTGGCTTTTGTTTTCTTCTCGAGCTCCCAAAACGCGACCAGGAGGCGCGCGCGACGGGGAGCAGCTAGCCCTAGCAGTTCACGTGTGTAATGTTGTGACCCCGTTTCTCTCTCTCTCTCTCTCAGCTGGTCGGGTCAGGATCAGGATGGTCCAAAAAAAAATCTCCAAGCTAGCAGCGCGCAAAAAGGGAGCATCCAAGTTCAATTTCCAAACAAGAAAGGCGCAAGCGCAACGCAGCGCGACGGGCCGACGCAGAAAGCCGGTAGCTTTGCTTGCTTTGCCGGCCGACCACCGGTGACGGTGACAACCCTAACCCTAACTCCCATGCAAGTATCAAATCACCATCTCGCATGCCTTTCCGTGCCTCCCCCTCCCCAGTCCCCATAGCCTCTGAAAGCAAGTCTGAATTTCATCATGACCCAATCATCATAAACACAACCTACCCATGCATGCATGCATGCATAGGTGCTTACTTATTATATAGTATATAGAAAATCGGCAGCAATTTCTCTCAAAAGCTAAGCAAGCACTGTGCTCTATTCAAATTAAGGCCTTGTTTTGTTTAGTTCCACCCGAAATCCAAAAAGTTTTCAAGATTATCCGTCACATCGAAACTTACGGCACATACATGAAGCACTAAATATAGACGAAAACAAAAACTAATTACACAGTTTGTCTGTAAATCGTGAGACGAATCTTTTGACCCTAGTTAGTCTATGATTGGATAATATTTGCCATAAACAAACGAAAATGCTACAGTAGCGAAATCCAAAAAAATTTGGCATCTAAACAAGGCCTAACTGAATTATTCAAATTATGAAGTCCAAACAAACAAAGAAACAAACAGCACGTACTGTACCTGGAGAAGAGTGTGCCGCAGTCGCAGCGGTACTCCCGTGTGCCGCAGGTCTTGGAGTGCGCCTTCCAGTCGGACTGCACGGCGTAGCGCTTGTTGCACTTGTCGCACTTCCACTTCTTCTCGCCGTGCTTGCGGCAGTAGTGCTTCTTGATCCCCGTGAGG